>Ga0116143_10006078_pt1 | contig 10638 bp, 18 predicted proteins | sample AD_UKC034_MetaG_FD_89745 | JGI IMG/M metagenome (GOLD analysis project Ga0116143, IMG submission 89745) | Active sludge microbial communities of municipal wastewater-treating anaerobic digesters from USA - AD_UKC034_MetaG | ecosystem: Engineered > Bioreactor > Anaerobic > Digestate | place: USA...
CAACGTGATCGACAAGTCCACCTACCCACTGCCGCAGCAGGAAGTGGAAGCCAAGAAGAAGCGCCGCGTGGGCAGCGGGATCACCGGCACCGCCAACGCCATCGAAGCCGTGGTCGGCAACGCCTGCTACGGGGAAGACACCTTCCTTGACCACCTGCGCTACATTCTGGCGCGGCAGCGGGACGTGCTGTACAGCGCCAGCGTGGAGCGGGCGAAGCAGAAGGGATCGTTCCCGGCGCTGGACAAGAAGCAATATCTGGACGGCATGTACATCCAGACGCTGCCCGAAGACATCCGGGCGAAGATCGCCAAGCACGGCATCCGCAACAGCCACCTGACCAGCATTGCGCCGACCGGCACCATCAGCCTGACAGCGGACAACGTGTCTTCGGGCATCGAACCTGTCTTCGCCTATGAAGCCGACCGGACGATCCTGCTGGACGATGGCCCGATGTCGGAACGCTGCTATGACTACGGCGTGAAGTTCTTGGGCATGAAGGGCAAGCGATCCGCAGATGTGACTGTGGACGAACACCTTGCCGTTCTGACGACCGCCCAGCAGTACGTGGACAGCAGTGTGTCGAAGACCTGCAACTTGCCCCAGGACGTGGGCTGGGAACAGTTCAAGGACGTGTACATCCGCGCCTTTGAAGGCGGTGCCAAGGGCTGCACCACGTACCGCGCAGGCGGCAAGCGTGAAGCGATCCTGACTTCCGCCGACGAACCGGAACCACAGACACCGCAGGAAGAAGCTGCCAGCGGGCAGACCTGCTACATTGACCCGGTGACGGGCAGAAGGGAATGCGAATGAAGACCGTGACCATGTTCGTGAACAACGTGGCGGTGATTTTCGGACGACATGAAGACCGACCGGCGTGTGGTGCGATGCCGCTGCCGCCAGACTTCTGGGACCGCTTCCACATCCCACGGTCTTAACCGCCTGTTAACCCTGACACCCGGTGGCTGTTGCAGCTGCCGGGTGTTTTGGTATGATGACTACATCGAACAGAAAGGAACTGACCAATGACCTTCACCAACTGGATCGACACCTTCTGCGAAGAAAAGGGCTTCGACATGGAACGCGGCTTCGAAGTCGAAGGACCGTCCGGCACCAACCACATGAACTACGAAGTCGTGGTGTCTGCCATGAAGTCCGCACCGGCCCACGAACAGGCCAAGATCAAGGCCACGCTGGTCAAGATCGACTTCCTGAACGGTGACTGCCTGCACTTCTTCCGCCATCTGGCGCAGGCCATCGCCATCTAAGTCAACCGGGTAGGCTTCGGCCCACCCACCCCGAACAGGAGAACTGACCATGTACACAATCGAAGTCCACAACGAAATCGGACCCGCGCCGCGATACGCACCCACGCTGGTCTACTACGTCAACGGCGACCGGATCGGCAGTACCGTGAAGGAAGTCAAGGCAGTCTGTCCCGGCCCGGAACGCAGCCGCATTGCATCGGCGTGCCAGCGTGCCAAGGAAGACGGCATTCCCGTCACTGTCGCCATGACCCTGATGGGCTGGGGAACCTTCGGTGGTGTCAGCCACGAACAAGCGCAGGCGGCCAAGTCATGCTGACCACCATCATCTTCACAGCCAAGCAGGCGCAAGTCCTGAAGCACCGGATGGAAGTGCCGGACTGTATCGCTGAAGTCTGGGGACCGGACAACGACAACCTGTTCCCCGGCAATACCGTCGAACAGATACAGGACATCATCACCGACCTGATGGCGCGTATCTTCCAAGACAGACCGGACGGCGGCATGGTCGCTATCTTCAAGGCAGACAACCGTGATGAAGTTTGCCTGATGAACGAACTGGTGGACGGCAACACCATGGCAGGCATGGTTTACGACATGCTGGATCACGCAGTTGGTGATCCCGTCTACAACGAAGGGCTGGGCTGGCGCAACGCCATGCGGGCGATAGATCGCAAGTATGAAATCGCTGGACTGGATGCACAATTCAATGTCTGAACGAACTGTGGTGGTCGGCGGCCATCCGCTGACCCGCAAGTCGCTGGATGACTTCCCGCCGGGCACGATCCGCACCATGATCGGCGTGATGTGCGACACCCTGACCAAGCAGGCGTGGCGCTACAGCACCCGCGATGACCTGTGGAACCTGATGCTGGAATTCGACAGCGTGGACGGCAAGGAAATCGTCCGGCGCAGGATCGAAGCCGGACGGGTGCCACGGCGCGGTGGACGCCGCCCGCGTGGACGCACGGTGCATCGCACCTACCACACGTCCTACAGGCTGGCGAACAACGCCATGCCGCTGCCCGAAGACCGCGAAGTGTACTGGGTGCCGGTGGTTCATGATCACGGCTACTGGGCACCGATCCCCGACATGGCTGGACAGCGATGGCCTGATGACCTGATCATCGAAGTGAAGTCCACGGACAACCCATGCAAGCCCGGCAGCGACACGTGGGTGCTGTGGAACCTGCTGGTGCTGCACAAGTATCATGGCAAGACGATCCGCGACTGGAAGGTGATGGACGACCCTGACAGACGCAACACCATCGGCCAATATCGGCGGATGGCAATGCACCAGATGCGCTACTTCGTCCGCAACGGGTGGGTGTGGTTACGCCGCCCAGAACACAAGGAAGACCGACATGATGGTTCAGCTTGAAACGCCTTATGCAGCCGACAACGAACACGACCTGCAACAGAATGTTCGATATGCCCGGCTGGCAATGCACGACTGCCTGATGCGTGGAGAAGCACCCTTCGCATCGCACCTGCTTTACACCCAGCCCGAAGTGCTGGACGACACGATCCCGGCGGAACGGAAGCTGGGGATTGAAGCCGGGCTGGTGATCGGTGGCCGCGCCGACAAGACCGTGGTTTACACCGACCGTGGCATCAGCAAGGGAATGCAGCTGGGCATCGACCACGCAGAAAAGCTGGGACGCCCGGTGGAATACAGGACGGTGCCCGGCTACTGGGACGTGCGTAAGTGCGACTTCCGCGAAAAGCAGCCAGCTGCTGGGACACCCAAGGACCACGAAGACTGACTGCGACAGGCTGCCACGTTTCCTTCGGTGGACGTGGCGGCTACCTTACCCACAACAGGAGAACACCCGATGACAGAACGTATCGAAGGCTGATTCATGGTTGCCCAGAAGCGTTCCATCGGCGGCAGCCAGCAGCTCATGTTCCTGCCGGACAGCCGGTGGGTGCCACCCGCTTTGTCCGACCTTCCCGACTGGTCTGGTGCAAAGCGGGTGGCGCTTGATGTTGAAACCCGCGACCCCGGCTTGAAGGAAATGGGGATCGGTGTGCGCCGTGGTGGCAAGGTGATTGGTGTGGCCTTCGGGATCGAAGACGGACCGCGCCACTACCTGCCGGTGGGCCACATCGAAGGCAACATGGACCCGGCCAAGGTCTGGGAGTACGTCCGCCACCAGTGCAAGCACTTCAAGGGTGAAGTGGTCGGCGCGTACCTTCCCTACGATCTTGACTACCTGATGGAGAACGGTTGCACCTTCCCTGAAGTGAAGGCGTTCAGGGACGTGCAGGTGGCCGATCCGCTGATCAATGAAATGCACGACCGCTACAGTCTGGACCACCTGTGCGAACGCTGGGGAGTGCCCAAGAAGGACGAACAGCTGCTGCGTGAAGCGGCGGCTGCCTTCGGCATCAACGCCAAGACGGACATGCACCTGCTGCCCGCCAAGTATGTCGGACACTATGCAGAAGGTGACGTGGACCGGCCACTGCGAGTTCTGCGCAAGCAGGAAGTGGAAATCGACAAGCAGGACTTGTGGCAAATCTTCAACCTTGAATCGGAAGTGCTGCCGGTGCTGGTGAAGATGCGGCGCAACGGCGTGCGTGTGGATGAAGACCGGCTGGACCAGATCGCTGACTGGGCACTGACCGAAGAAGCCGACATGCTGGAACTTGTGAAGCGGCAGACCGGCGTGGACATCGGTGTCGGCAACGTCATGAACGCCGACGCACTGGCACCGGCCCTGCTGGACATTGGCGTCAGCCTGATGTCAACCGGCAGCGGTTCCGTGTCTGTGACCAAGGACTATCTGGAAGGCATCGACCATCCGGTGGCGCAGGCGCTGTTCCGGGCACGGCAGGTGAACAAGCTGCGCGGCACCTTCGTGGAAAGCGTGCGCCGCCACATGATCAACGGGCGCATCCACTGCACCTTCAACCAGCTGCGCCGGGAGAAGGACAACGGCGATCTGGCTGGCGCTGGTCCGGGCAGGCTGTCCAGTGAGACGCCGAACATGCAGCAGCAACCGGCGCGGCAGGACTTCGCTGGCCGCTGGCGTTCCATCTACCTGCCAGAAGAAGGCGACCTGTGGGCTGCCAATGACTACAGCCAGCAAGAACCGCGCATGACGATCCACTACGCCGAAGCCATGCGACTTCCCAAGGCACGCGAAGCTGGCCAGCAGTATCGTGACGATCCGAACACCGACCACCACGACATGATGACGCGGCTGATCAACGGCAGCGACTATCTGGAAAGGGCGGGCAAGGACGAATTCAAGAAGGCACGCGGCGCGGCCAAGGCCATCTTCCTTGGGCTGTGCTATGGCATGGGCGGCGCGAAGCTGTGCGACGAACTTGGCCTGCCGACGCGGTGGGCTGTGTTCGGTGACTACGGCACCCCGGCGCAATACTTCGAAGACTACGAAGACGCCATGCGTGCCCGGCCCACGGTGGAGAACGGTCGCGTGTTCGAAGTGGCTGGTGAAGAAGGGCAGCGGCTGCTGGACAAGTTCGACAGCGAGCTTCCCTTCGTGAAGAAGCTGGCGAAGAAGTGCAGCAAGGTGGCCGCCAAGCGTGGCTACATCACGACGATCTTGGGACGGCGCTGCCGGTTCCCTGAAAAGCGTGACGGCAGCTTCGACTGGACGCACAAGGCGCTGAACCGGCTGATCCAAGGTTCCAGTGCCGACCAGACGAAGAAGGCGCTGGTGGAAGCCGACAAGGCTGGCTTCAAGCTGCTGCTGCAAGTTCACGACGAACTGGCCTTCAGTGTGAAGGATCGCGCTGAAGGTGAAGCGGCGGCGGAAATCATGCGGACCTGTGTGCCGCTGAAGGTTCCGTCTAAGGTGGATGTGGAAATCGGCCCCAGCTGGGGCGAAGCAAAGTAAGGAAAAGCAATGAAGACTGTGACGAATGTGTCCGATCTGCACGACTGGTTCCGATCCGCCAAGGATGGAAGCACCGTGCAGTATCACATCGACAAGCGCGAAGGGTTCGATGCGCTGGCCAATTCCCGCAAGGGGATGAAGTCCGTGCACGAACTGGCGAACGCCGCTTTCCAGCTGGCGCTGGAAGGCAAGCTGTTCCTGTATCAGTGCCGCAAGACCGGACCCGTCCGCTACTGCGCCATGAAGGTGCGTCTGTCGCCAGACCTGACGCCTGTGAAGGATTACGCCTATGGCTGAACACAACGGGCAGAAGCAGCCGCGCCGCGACGACTGGATCGGCTGGGATCACCACTGGATGGAACACGCCAAGCAGGCGGCCAAGCCATCGAAAGACCCGTCCACCCGCGTGGGCTGCGTGATCGTGAACCAGAAGAACCGGATTGTGGCGACCGGCTATAACGGCTTCCCGCAGCGCATCCATGATACAACGGACCGCTGGCAGAATCGTCCTGTGAAGTATCAATACGTGATACACGCAGAAGAAAACGCCATGGCCAACGCGGTGGCTGACTTGGAAGGCTGCACCGCCTACATGACCATGGCACCCTGCCACAACTGCATGAAGATGATGATTCAGCGTGGCATCATCCGAATCGTTTGTCCGCCGCCAGACACCCTGCGCTGGGACGACAGCCACAAGCTGGCGCGTGAAATGGCTGCCGAAGCCGGGCTGTCATGGATGGAACACTTCGAAGGTGTTCCGTTCTGATGGCAGCTGAAGCCGATGCCCGCAAGAAGGTGGTGCAGTACCTGCGCCAGCTGGATGCCCACCCGGTGGAGAACATCACCGGAGTGGGCACGCCGGACGTGGAGTGTGTGGCAGGCTGGATTGAACTGAAGTACATGCGCGAATGGCCCAAGCGGGCTGACACCGTGGTGCGGTTCCCGAAGTACACACCGCAGCAGCGCAGCTGGCACAAGCGCAGGCGATCCCGTGGTGGGAACGTCTGGCTGCTGCTGAAGGTGGGGCGGATGGAATGGCTGATCTTCGATGCAGCCGTGGCCGCTAACCTGTTCGACACCCTGACCCGCAAGCAGATGGAAGACATCGCGCTGATGAACTGGAAGAAGGGACTGACTGCGGAAGACCTGAAGAAAATAATCCAGCAGGGCTTGCCAAGCACGACTGCGTGGAGTAATGAAGCAATCGGGCTTGCGCAAACAGGAACAGCATGACGGACATCATCCCTGATACAGCTGCGGCCATGGAGTTCCTTGACTGGTGGGCACCAGACGGACCGTGGACGCTGACTGCCATCACCCCAGACAAGAAGTCCGTGGAGACACGCGCCTTCGAACTGGGCAGACGTGACGCCATGGAAAAGTGGATCAAGTCGAAGAACGGCTTGGCCAACCTGTACTTCATGGTGAACCCAGTCATCAGGCTGGAAAACAAGAAGGCGAAGCGCGACAACGTGAAGTCACTGGCGTGGCTGCACGTGGACATTGACCCGCGCAAGCTGAACCCCGACGACAAGACGGACGTGCAGGAACACATCCGCGAAGAAAAGGACCGGAACGTCAAGCGGCTGATGGAAGGCCACGGCGGACTGCCGGTGCCCAGCTGCATCATCGACAGCGGTGGTGGCGTGCAGGCTTTCTGGAAGCTGTGGGAAGCCCAGCCAATCGACGGTGACGAAGCCCGCTATGAAGACCTGAAGCGGTACAACAAGGCCATCGAAGTCATCCATGACGCGGACGACTGCCACAACGTGGACCGCATCATGCGCCTGCCGGGCACCGTCAACCTGCCCGACGCCAAGAAGAAGAAGGCTGGCCGCCAGCAAGCACTGGCATCTGTCCTGCACCTGTCCGACAAGAAGTTCCACATTGAAGACTTCAAGCCCGCGCCGAAGGCAGACACAGACGCAGGCGGCACCGGCTTCACCAACAACGTGGCTGACGTGGACATCGGCGGCAACGTGCAACGCCTGAATGACGTGGACGACCTGCCCGACAACGTGGGCGACCGCGTGAAGATGATCATTGTGCAGGGCCACGATCCAGACGATCCGAACAAGTGGCCCAGTGGATCGGAAGTGGTCTGGTGGGTGGTCAACGAATTGGTGCGCTGTGACGTGCCAGACGAAATGATCTTCGCGGTGCTGACCGATCCCGGCTTCGACATCAGTGCGCACGTGCTGCGCCAGTCGAACCCGCGTGACTACGCCAAGCGGCAGATCGGCAGGGCGAAGGAAGCCAGCATCCATCCCATGCTGGAACAGTTCAACCGGGAATTCGCTGTCGTGGAGAACTTCGGCGGCAAGTGCCGGGTGGTCAGTGAATACATCGACCCGATGACGAACCGGGTGGCGCTGTCGTTCATATCGTTTGAAGACTTCCGCAACGCCCACATGAACCGTCACATTGAAATCCCGAACCCGAAGGGTGGCGTCTGGAAGGTGGGCGCTGGCAAGTGGTGGCTTGAACACCCGAACCGGCGGCAATACAAGCGGGTGATCTTCGACCCGGCTGCGCCGGATGATCCGACCGTGATGAACCGCTGGCGCGGCTTCGGTGTCGCGGCCAAGCCCGGCGCGGCGCACGAAGACTTCCTGAACCACCTGCATCAGAACCTGTGCGGCGGTGATGAAGCCAGCTACCAGTATCTGGTGCAGTGGATGGCCAATGCAGTCCAGAAGCCCGGTGAAGTCGGCCACGTAGCTGTCGTGATGCGCGGCGCACAAGGCACCGGCAAGTCGTTCTTCGCCAAGGTCTTCGGAAAGCTGTTCGGGCGGCACTTCATGCACGTGACCAACCCGACGCACTTGGTCGGCCAGTTCAATGCACACCTTGAAGACTGCGTGCTGCTGTTCGCGGACGAAGCATTCTTCGCAGGCGACCGCAAGCATGAAAGCGTGCTGAAGACCCTGATCACCGAAGACGTGCGGATCGTTGAACACAAGGGTGTCAACGCTGAACAGCGCAAGTCCTGCCTCCACCTGATCATGGCATCGAACAGCGACTGGGTGGTGCCGGTGGCGCTGGACGACCGGCGGTTCTTCGTGCTGGACGTGAACGACACCAAGAAGGAAGACCGCAGCTACTTCGGGGACATCATCCGGCAGATGGAAGCCGGTGGCTATGAAAGCCTGCTGCACTTCCTGCTTGGGCTGGACCTGTCGAAGTTCGACGTGACCAAGTTCCCGAAGACCGCAGCCTTCCACGAACAGCGGCAGATGGGTGCACCCAGCTGGATTCAGTGGTGGGTGAACAAGCTGCGCGACGGCGTGCTGCTGCCCACAGACACGAACTGGAAGGACTTTGTGTCGCGGCAAGACCTGCTGGACGACTACGTGCAGTTCATGCAGAAGTGGCACCGATACGACCGGCCCGTCAGCCAGCTTCAGCTGATCCAGCATCTGGGCGACCTGATCACCGGCCAACCGGGTGGGAAGCTGAAACGATCACGCCGGAAGATTTACAAGCAGACGATGGACCCTTCAGGACACGTCATCACACGGGAGACATCAGCCGATGGATATGCAGTACCTGACCTTAACACTTGCCGCAGCAACTTTGGGCGGCTTTACGGGCAGCTTGCTAAGTTTGACGATCTTCAAGAAGTCCTTGGCTTCGATGCTGAACCAGACCCCGAAGACATCATCTAGCGAAGAAGGGGAAGCCGACTATGGCGACACAGAATTCCATCCGTTTGACGGAATTGAAGATGATCTTCAGCCGGATGATGCCGGGCAAGCGGTGGCCGACGAACGTGCCGCCGACGAAGATGGCAGCGATGCTGAAGCAGATGGACCCGAACCGCTGGGAATTCGAAATCCTGCGGACGCAGGGCAAGGCGGTGGATCATGGGGAAGCGTGACTTCACCATCATCCTACCGCCCACCAAGCGCAAGGCAGCTGCCCGCGTTGCCGCCAACTTCCCGCAGAAAGTGATCAGCGGCAGGAAGCGGCGGAAGGCGAAGAAGACTGAACGACAGGCAGTTGAAGCTGACCTGAACAGGAGACTGAACGATGAACCTGACGTATAGCCAGAAGAAGACGGTGGACGCCCTGATGAAGCTGGCGTGGCACAGCGGCACCTTCGAAGTCCGGCACAACGTGGACATCAGCTTCAACCTGCGGCCCGACAACTTGATCGTCACCATGAAGCGCGGCGAAAAGTTCGTCCGGCGCATGATGACCTACAGCGTGCTGACGGACGCTAGATACTCACCCGTTGAAACCCTGACACTGATGAAGGAAGGACTGGAACAATGATCCCCGACCCGAACAACTTCGACCAGCTTGGCCGACCGCTTGCGGAATCGATTCTGCGTGAACTGACGCAGCCGATCTTCTACCGCAACTTCGGATGGACCCGCCGCCCACTGGGCAACAAGCGACTGGCCCGCTGGCTGGAAGCCGTGGACAAGACGATCTACGGTGCCAAGCGGCTGAACCGGAAGGTGACACCTGTGCGGCCCGGTGCGCTGATCACGAATGCTTCTGCCGACCATGCCGTCCGCCGGGCGAAGCGGTGGGTGAAGAACAACAAGCACCTGCTGCCGCTGCATGGATCGTCTGACGACCTGCTGCGTGCAGCACCCGGCCACATCCGGGCAACCCTGAAGACCATGCTGCAAATGGCAGCGGAACGAAAACAGCAGGCACCTGCGTAAGCCCTGACGCAGCCTGCTGCGCTGGCCGCCCGTTCCCCGCCGGGCGGCCAGCCACCCCACCACTGAAAGGAACACCCATGATCCGCTGGCTTCTGCGCTGGACATCCAGACGTGAAAACCTTGCGACCGGCCAGCGATGGACGGACGGCACCAATGTCTACCACGTGCTGAAGATACTGCCGGAAGTCCGGCTGGCTTCAGTGGCGAAGAACACCGAAGAACCGAAGCTGTACACCCGCGCCGCGTTCAACGAACTGAACCTGTGGCTGACCAACGATTAAGGCTTCGCTAACCATGTGACGATGTGTCCATTGCCCAAGGCTGCGTCATGTGACAGGCTTCTGGGATCGTAACTTGCACACAAGGAACAGGACTATGGAACACGGAATTGTAAGCGCAGGACTGGGACTGGCAATCATTGCCATCTTCCCGTTCTTTGCAGATCAGATCAGCGACACGCTGGGCTTCATCAATTGTTATCTGGACGTGATGGAACACGGACGGGTGTGCGTGCTGCCGTAAGAAGGGGAAACCCGATGCAAGAAACCCCGACGCCTGAACCGCTGCACCCACGCATGGGTATCGGCTTCAGCCTTGACGAAGCCGTCTACCTGCGGAACTTGGTTCTGATCCATCAGAAGCACGTGGCTGAAAACAAAGTCATCACCCGCGACTTACAGCAAAGCAGCCTGCGCAACATGAAGGGAATTATATACTTGACTCCCGATTATTCCTCGGGTAGTTATCTTCTCATGCAGCGGGCAATTCCGCCCCAACCGAGAGGAGGCTGCTATGCTCGTTAAGTTTTCCACCCTCGCCAACGG
>Ga0116143_10006085_pt1 | contig 10628 bp, 7 predicted proteins | sample AD_UKC034_MetaG_FD_89745 | JGI IMG/M metagenome (GOLD analysis project Ga0116143, IMG submission 89745) | Active sludge microbial communities of municipal wastewater-treating anaerobic digesters from USA - AD_UKC034_MetaG | ecosystem: Engineered > Bioreactor > Anaerobic > Digestate | place: USA...
GCGGCTTCCGTGCCTTTGTTGCCTTCTTTGCCACCGGCCCGCTCAAGCGCCTGTTGCTGGTCCAGGGTGGTTAAAAGGCCGAATATCACCGGGGTGTTCCTCAGGATATTGAGTTGCATGATGCCTTGGGATACCGCTTGCGAAATATAGACGTCGTGGGGGGTGTCCCCCCTGACTACGCATCCCAGGCAGATGACGGCATCCGGCCTGGACTTTTTAATGATCCTCTTGGCGGCGAATACCAACTCAAAGGAGCCCGGCACCCGGATCACTTCGAGATCCTGTTTTTTTACCTGGTGCCTGACGAAGGTTTTGATGGCGGCTACCTCGAGTTTTTCGGTGATCTCCCTGTTCCAGGCCGTGCTGATGATACAGAACCGGTACCCGGCCATGGACGGCAATTCCGGGAGGGCGGATTCAACAAGATTCGTTCGTTTGCTCATATTGGATTTCCGGATTTGTGGTTCTCCAGGTTTAATTGATTTTGTTCCAGTCCCAGAGTACGATTTGCCAGGATTCGCCATCTGCGTGCCGGTGTTCCCGGATGGGTACAAAACCAACCTTGGAATGTGCATGCAAAGATCGGGTATTCCGGGATGAGATCTCAGTGACACAATAATAATATTTCGACCGGTGTTCCGACATCTTATGATAAAGCGAAGTCATGAGGCCCTGGCCACGGTATTCTTTGGCGACGCAGACCTGGCCGCAAACCAAAAACCCATGGTCCGCCAGGGCCCGCCCCTCAACATGAAGCGAATCCACCAGGTTGAAAAAATCAAACAATTCAGGTACGGAATGGCCATGTTCCCGGGTCATGCAAAGGGCATAGGCCGCCAGCCGCTTGCCATCCAGGGCTACTACCGCCGGTTCCGACCGGCAAATGCTTTTAAGCGTTACCGGGTCGTGTTCCACATATAAAAAACCCTGGGCGGCGCTTTCTTCGGGGCTCAGGAATTTCCGCAGATTCAGGCGTTGCAGGGTTAAAACGTCCTCCAGGATTTCCGGATCCGAGGTAAACGTGAGGGCGACGGATGGAGCAGTCATTGGCTAAAAATAATACCTGGCGAATAAATGGAACTGCTTCCAGGCAGTTGGAATCACTGAGATCAGAAAATGCCGGATTGTGTAATTTTGCCTTCATCTACCATCTGATCACAGCATTTAAATGGGTCCTGTCGGATTGCTGGGCCGCGATATTAATACTGGTCCTGTTGGCCCAGGGTTGCTGCCTAAATAATGGGCCCGGATTGGCAACCGAAGCACTCGATACCCTTTCGCTTGCAACAAAATATTGTGGTTCCTGTCACCGGTTCCCGGAACCAGGCCTTTTGGATAAAAAAACCTGGGAACATAGTCTTTTGCCCAATATGGGATGCCGGCTGGGGATCCGCACGGAAGGGTATAGTCCTTATAAAGGAAAGGATATGCTCGAGCAAAATCTTTTGGAGCAGGCAAATATTTATCCTGCCCTTCCATTGATTCCGGATTCCACCTGGTTTAAAATCAGGGATTATTATATCTCCAATGCGCCGGATACGCTGATCGTCCCCCGGGACTCTTCCGTGGATCTGGAACAATTCGTAGTGTATCCGAAAGGCGCCCTGGTGAGGGTACCCCGGCTAAGTATGCTTGCCGTGGACACCTTTTCGGGCCTGGTGTTCGCCGGATTGGAATCGGGTCAAATCCGGGTTTTGGATTCCTCCTGGGACCTTTCGGACAGCTTCGCGATCGGATCGACTCCAATCCAATTAATCCCCGGGGAAGAAGGGACCCGTATCCTTTCGGTCGGCATCCTCTATCCATCGGAACAGTCTTTCGGTTCCCTGCTCACCCGGAAGGGCGGCAGTTGGCAGGAGGAGATCAACGGATTACATCGTCCGGTCTGGCTCAGCCTGATGGACCTGGACGGAGACGCTGAGTCTGATTATATCATCCATGAGTTTGGGTATGAAACAGGCCGCCTATCCTGGTATCCTTCCTCGCGAAAGGACCCAAAGGCGGTCAGCTTGTTTTCAGGATCAGGCAGTATAAAAAGCGAAGCGGTCGATCTGGATGGGGATAGCCGAAAGGAACTGGTTTGCCTTATCGCCCAGGGAGACGAACAGGTTTCGGCCTGGTTGCCGGTGGCCGGGGGCGCCCCGCGGTACCAAAGGCTTTTGAGCTTTCCTCCGGTATATGGGCTCTGTGATTTGGATCTGATCGATTTTAACGGAGACGGAAGGGTCGATATCCTGATCTCAAACGGGGATAATGCGGATTACAGCCAGGTTCCCAAGCCTTACCACGGGATTCATATATTCTTGAATCAGGGAGGGTTCCGGTTTGAGGAATCCGCATTTATACCTTACCCGGGCGTCCTGCATTGCGAAGCGGCCGATTTTGACCTGGATGGAGATATTGACCTGGCTGCTGTTTCTTTTTTCCCCGGGGATCAGGCCAATCCGCATGCCGCATTCAAATATTTCAGGCAGGAGTCCGATGGAAGCTTTACCCCGCAGCGCTTTCGCGACAGCAACCGGGGCAAATGGATGACGATGGCCAAAGCCGACCTGGACCGGGACGGGGACCAGGATATTGTCCTGGGGTCATTTATTTTGAATACTGATGGGGTGACCGGGACCCGGGAAGAATTGCAAAATTATGCTTTGGTTTACCTGGAGAATAGAGGTAGGAGGTAGGAGGTAAGAGGTTAGAGGTAAGAGGTTAGAGGTAAGAGGTTAGAGGTAGGAGGTGAGAGGACTTGGGAAAATAAAAAGGCAACATATTTTTCAATATGTTGCCCAAAAAGTTGGGTTTACATTTACATCTCAGGTTGAATTTCGATGAAAATAAGAAACGGTTTTACCCGTTTCAAATAAACCCATCCGGTACTGACAACCAGAACTTGTCAGGTTGTATCCAGGCAGTGCGCAAATGCCCAAAGGTATCTGTGCATAACCAAGTTCGATACAAGGGTTTTCTGTCTGGGATGCTAGATATAGACCGGAGACCTACCTTTACTTATAAAGGAAGACCTTGAATCGACAATTAAAGTTATACTAAATTCTTTCGAAAAGACAAGTCATAAGTGTTAAAATTTCAATATTTAATATATGGGAAAAATATATATGAAGCCTTCCGGCCATACGGCCGGGGGTTAATCTGTAGTTTTTCAATAAGAAGGCGGGCAAACTGAAAAATATATTTTATTTTTGCGGGTCATTAGACGGGGTGTAGCGCAGTCCGGTAGCGTATCAGCATGGGGTGCTGGTGGTCGCTGGTTCGAATCCAGTCACCCCGACTAAATTTTTAATGATCTGTGCGGGATGTAGCGCAGCCCGGTAGCGTGCTTCGTTCGGGACGAAGAGGTCGCTGGTTCGAATCCAGTCATCCCGACTGATTATATTTATGTTTTACCGTCCTTCATCAACGGATGCGGCCGGGTATGTTTGAAGGGTGTTTAGCTCAGTTGGTTCAGAGCGCTACTTTGACAGAGTAGAGGTCACTGGTTCGAGCCCAGTAATACCCACTTTTCCTAAATTAAAACATTGTACAAAGCGATAAAACAATATTGCGATTTGCGCAATGTTGAATTACTGGTGGTATCCAAAATGAGGTCCGATGAGGAAATCATGCAGGTGTACCGCGAGGGCCAGAGGCTTTTCGGGGAAAACCGGGTCCAGGACCTGCTTTTAAAAAAAGACCGGCTGCCTGCCGATATCCAATGGCACCTGATCGGGACCCTGCAGCGGAATAAAGTAAAATACATCGCCCCCTTCATCAGCATGATCCAATCCGTGGATGACCTTCCGTTATGGCAGGAGATCCATCGTCAGGCCGTTAAAACAAACCGGGTCATTCCCTGTCTTCTCCAGGTCAAAATAGCCCGGGAAGAATCCAAGGAAGGATTCGACCCGCATGAACTGCACCGGTACCTGGCAGATGGACTCTGGCGTCAATGGAACGGGGTATCCGTCCGGGGACTGATGGGCATGGCCAGCCTGACCCCGGATCAGGAACAATGGAAGCGGGAATTCAGAACCTTGCGTGCGGAGTTTGAATCCATCAGGGATAACTATTTTCAGGGGCCGGAATTCAATATCCTGTCCATGGGTATGTCTGCCGACTATAAAATAGCCATTGAGGAAGGGGCCAACCTGGTAAGGGTAGGCAGTGCGGTTTTTGCTTCCTGATCAATCCCGGATCACCACGAGATATTTGTTTTTCCGGCCATTTTCAAGCAACAACCATTTCCCCCGGATGGGCTGATCGCTAAACAATACTTCGTCCAGTCCGTTTACTTTCACCTTATTTATTGAAATGGCCTGGTTAAGGATAGCCTGGCGGGCCATGGATTTGGATTGGCAAATGGTGGTGGCCCCGGACAGCAGGTCAATCACCGGCAGACCATTGAGGTTTTTCCCTGAAAGGAAATACGAAGGGATTTCTTCCGAGATGTCGCTATACTGGTTGTCCGTGAGCCGGTTCAAAAAGTCTGCGTCCACTTTAGGGTTAAACAACAGGTCGCTGACTTGCATCGCCGCTTCGAAATCCCCATCCGAATGGATCCTGCGGGTGAGTTCTTCCGCCAATTCTTTTTTAACGGTCCTCGGATCCGATGAAATCAGGCTCTCGAGGTGAAGAATGGTTTCCATGTCCTTCAGGGAAAAGGTCCTGAGAAAGCGGGGCAGGTCCTGGTCGTCGGCATTGATCCAGAATTGGTAGAATTTATAGGGGCTGGTCATCTTGGGATCGAGCCAGATATTACCCGATTCCGATTTTCCGAATTTTTTACCGTCCGCCTTCGTCAGCAGCGGGGAAGTGAGGGCATGCACTTCCACGCCATCGGTCGTCCGTCGGATATATTCCGTGCCGGCAGTGATATTTCCCCATTGATCGGATCCTCCCATCTGGAGGGTGCATCCGAACTTTTTCAATAAACAATAATAATCATAGCCCTGAAGCAGCTGGTAGCTGAATTCCGTAAAGGAGATGCCCGTTTCCAGCCTCTTTTGTACGGATTCCTTGGACAGCATATAATTTACCGTCAGGTGTTTGCCCACCTTCCTTAAAAAGTCCAGGACATTCAGTTCTTTATAAAAGTCATAATTGTTCACAAATATGGCTGCATTGGGCCCCTGTTCAAAATCAAGATATTTCAGGAACTGGGATTGCTGGAAAGCCAGGTTCCGGTCCAGTTCTTCTTCGGTCTTCAATTCCCTTTCTTTGTCCTTGCCGGAAGGGTCGCCGATGCGCCCGGTGGCGCCACCCATCAGAACGATGGGTTTGTGCCCATGCAATTGAAAGTGTTTGAGCAGCATGATCTGCACATAATTGCCTATCGTGAGGGAAGGGGCGGTCGGGTCAAATCCGGTATATCCCGTGACCATTCCCCGATCGAGGGCTTCCGGCAGAGCGGGAGTGTAGTCCTGCAGCATGACCCTCCAGCGCAGGGTTTCTATAAAATTCATTTTATTTCCAGATTGAATGAGGCAAAAGTAGGACATTTGCCCCAGATGAATAGCTGGTCCATCGCGCAGCGCCTGATGCACTACCGGTCGGGGAGTTTTGTCCGCTTTATTCTGAAACTGGCTTACCTCAGCACCGCACTGTCCCTCTCCGTGATGATCATCGCCGTCGCGGTCATCTCCGGCTTCAACAAAGAAATTACCAACAAAATTTTTGGCTTTTGGGGGCATATCCAGGTGAACAGCATCCACAGTTCCCAGCTCAACCTCAGTACGCCCATTGTATACGACAGCACCTTTACGCATACCCTCGATACCCTTTCCGGAATCCGGCACTACCAGCGTTTCGCATATATCCCTGCTATCGTCACGGCCGGCGAGGAAATGGAAGGATTGATATTCAAAGGGGTCGACCCCGATTTTGACTGGTCCTTTTTTGAAAAATTTCTCGTCAACGGCAGCATTCATGAACTCAGGGATTCGCTCGACAGGCAGTTATTGATTTCCAAAAGCCTTGCCTCCCGGCTGGATCTGGAGGTGGGAGACCGGTGCCGGCTGCATTTTGTCATCGACCAGGACGTGGTCAGCCGCAACTTCCGCATTACCGGGATTTACAATACGGGCCTCGAAGAGTATGACAATAAGCTGGCGATCGGGGCTTTGGCAGAAATCCGGCAATTGGCCGGTTGGACTGAAAACCAAATCGGAGGATATGAATTGTTCGTTGACCGGCTGGATGAAATCGATGCCCTCTCCGACCAGATCTATGAAAACCATCTGGGCACGGAATTGTATGTGGAAACCATCCGGCAGAAATTCCCAAGTATTTTTGACTGGCTCAACCTGCAATCCACAAATCAATACGTCATCCAGGCTTTGATGTTATTGGTGGCGGTCATCAACCTCGTCACCGTTTTACTCATCCTGATCCTGGAAAGGACCCGCATGATCGGTACCCTCAAAGCCCTGGGCATGCGTACCTGGTCCCTGAAAAAAATCTTCCTTTTCCATGGCATACAAATACTGGTCAGAGGCCTGATCTGGGGAAACGCGATCGGTCTCCTGGTCTGCCTCATTCAGAAATATGCCAAAGTGATCAAACTCAATGAAGCGGACTATTACCTCCGGGTGGCCCCGATACATCTAAACCCCTGGATCCTTTTACTGCTTAATCTGGGTACGATCGCCGTCACGGTCCTGGTTCTCTGGATCCCTTCGGGGCTGGTCAGCCGGATCTCTCCATTGAAAGCCATCGGCTACCGGTAGCATGAAATCACGGAATGCATATGCAGCGCGCCTGAAACGTTTGATCCGTCACATTCTTTTTCCCTGGATGGACCCCTATCTGGCCGCCTTGCTGGCTTATCCTGTCGGTTGGGGCCTTGCCCTCATTCATTATATCGCGGAGTTACCTTTGCTGGTCCTGGATTGCCTGGGGATGCCCGAATTTTTTGGATACCTCCAGGCGAGATTCAAAAAGGACGCTAGGCCGCTCCTAGCCAGGGAATGTGCAGAGGCCACCCCAATTTTCAGCGGCCTGGTTTCTTTGCAAAAAATTAGAATCGATGAAGACAGCAGGGTAGGGACGCATAATGGCAAATATGCCTATGTCAGTTATTATTGCATCAACTGCCTTGGACGACTCAGCATTCCCGTGCTTATGCATGAAATCGTACATGTCCTTCAGTTTGAACAGGCCGGCTCTTCTTACCTCTTCCGTAACCTCATGGCTCATTTGAGCAAAGCCAAATACAACTATGGGGGCGTTAAAAGACTGAGGCAACTGTTGAAAAATCCAAGGAAATTGCACCTTCTCAACTACGAACAAAGGGCGGACATAGTCTCGGACTATTACCTGTTGTTGGATGGGATGCGTCCGGAATGGGGAAGCGCTACGAAGGAGGATTTACCCGTCTACCGGGAGGCCATCCTGGAACTTTTTGGGAAACCAGGCTGAGTTCAGACATCGCAGATTTTCACCCCTTGCTCGAGGCTGTCCAGCGCATCCGGCCGGGCAGGTATAAATTCCTGGGCAACATAACCTTTAAAGCCCGTTTTCAGAATTTCTTTCATGATGACCGGGTAATTCAGTTCCTGGCTTTCATCGATCTCATTTCTTCCCGGAACGCCCCCGGTGTGGTAATGTGAAAAATAGGAGTGATATTTTCTTATGGTGGCGATGATGTCCCCTTCCATGATTTGCATGTGATAGATGTCGTAGAGCAGTTTGAAACGATCCGAACCCAGTTTGTCGCAAAGGGCCACTCCCCAGGCCGTATGGTCACACTGGTAATCCTTGTGGTTGACCTTGCTGTTGAGCAACTCCATCACCAGGGTGACCTTGTGTTTTTCGGCGATGGGGAGCAGGGGACGGAGGCCGGCTGCCGATTGTTCAAGCCCATATTCTTCCCCGATCCCTTCCCGGTTTCCGGAAAAACAGATCAGTTGATCATATCCCGCTTCCGCCACCTTTGGAATCAATTCGCTGTACCGTTTGAACAGTTCTTCATGGTATTGTTTATGGTTGAATCCTTTGTCGAGGCCGATCTCGGCGCCATTGGGCATGGCGCAGTGCAATCCGTGTTTTTTCAGGATATGCCATTCCGCCGGCCCCACCAGTTCGATGGAGGTGATGCCCATTTTTTTGGAGGCAATCGCAAGATCCTCCAGCGGAATATTCCGGTAACACCAGCGGCATACCGAATGGTTGATATTGCCTTTTAATACCAGAGGTCCCCCGGAACCGGATTGGTCTTTAGATCCTGGTCTTACCGGGAGGGTCAGGGGATTCAGGGCCATAAAGGAAGCCCCGGCGCCGAGTTTTTTCAGGGCAGACCTTCTGCTTTTATTTTTCATAGGGACAAGCGTAATTATGATATGCCAATTTACAGGGTTTTTTTCTGTAAACTTAAATATTCAAGCAGGTCGGTAAGTTCCTGGGCGCTCAGGTGTTTATACAAATCAGGGGTCATCAGGGATTGTTTGACCGGGGTGCTTTCACGAATGGTTTTCTTCTCAATGGTCTGCAAATATCCGCCTGGGGTCTTCACCGTCAGGGATTCCGCGGTCTCATTCTGTCTGATGCCGAGGATTATGGAACCGTTGAGCAGGATGACCTGGATTCCTTCATAACCAAAATTGATGGCCCTGCTGGGTTCGGTGATGGAGGTAAGGATGGCCTCCTTTCCATACTTCGACCCAATGTCATCAAGATCGGGACCAAACGAAGTTCCTTTTTGTGCAATCCGGTGACAGGCCGTACAAAGTTGTTCAAATATGTTTTGGCCATTTTCCGGATCAGGGCTGAGGTTTTCAAGGCTGGCCAGGGACCATTCAAGAGATTTGGCAGAAGATTTTGAATATTCCAGGGCCTTATTCCGCACGGGAAGCCGCCAGGCATTGCCAGGCCCCGATATCGCATCTTCGAGAAAATCGTCCGGGATTTCTCCCCGCGCAAGCAGGCTGAGCACATAATCTTCACCTGCCCAGCTTTTGCCCAGGCTCCGGTAAGCCTGTTTTCGGATCCTTTGACTTTGAGCCTCATTTTTCGCGAAGGATTCAAGCAGGGCAAGGGATTCCCGGGTGCCGATCCCTTCAATGGCTTTCAGATTGAAATACAATTGCGGTTCGGCAGATTGCCGGATCTTTTCCTCCAGGTATTTCCAGCCCGACATCTGGATGATGGCCCTGGCCGCCCTTCCCCCGCTGTTGCCCGCCAGGCTGTCACCCATCATGGCAAACAGGCGGTCATTCTGATTCACGGGTTTGAATTTCTCAACCAGGTCAAGATAAGGTCCTCCGGAAAGGCCGGACAGGTATTGGATGAAGGTGGCATTGGCTTTCTTATTTTGTTTAAGAATGGATGGGTCCAGCGCGCGGACGACCAGGTCGGTAATGAGGCTATCCCCCCGCTCTTCCAGGATCTCCATCAATATCTTGTTTTTCAAAGGGGACGGATTAAAATCCAAGGCTCTGAAATAACGCAGCCTGGATTTTAAGGGCACCCCGCCTTCCGTAGCCAATTGTTTCAGCAGGGGCAGGGCCATGCTCGACCTTGACCTCCATACGATATCTCGCTGGGCTTCGGTGGCTATGGGATCCGGATTGTTTTTTAGCCAGGCCGTAAAGATGGGGTCCCAGTTCAGGTCAGCTCCTATACCGAGGGCTTCCAGGTACCAACGATCGGGTACCAGGTATTTTTGGGCCAGCTGGTTCCATGCGGATATCCTCTGAATTGCAGGGAGTTCTCTTAAAGCAATGGCGCATTCCCGCCACACCGAATAGGAATGATCTGTGGTCAGCAATCGTTGAATGGCCTTGCTGGTCGCTTCCGGGCCCAAGCTCCTGGCCATGCGCAGTCCCGCAATGCGGATGTTTTCATCATGGTCAGCCAGGGCAGTATCCACAAATGCCGGGTCTGCGGCAGAAAGGATCCAAAGGGCCCTTGCCCGGAACACTGGGTTGGTATCCCTGGCCAGGGGGAGCAAGGCCTTGATGGCGACCATGCCCTGCCTTCTCCAGTGCAACTGAGCCAGGCTGCGGGTACTCAGGTTTGGACTTTTAAGGTCCGATGGAGCGGTTGGATACCGGCCCCTGCTAAAGGTATCACGGAAATAGCCGGTGTTTTTCGGTGCGATTCGGTATATCCTTCCCCGCGCCTGATCCCCTGCATAATTGCCTCCGACCCCCGGGTCATACCAATCCGCTACAAACACGGAACCATCCGGAGCCACACAGACATCGACCGGACGGAACCAGGTATCCCTGGAATTTTTCATTAGCTCCCGGATGGTTGCAAATTTTCCGGCTCCTTTACCCGATACGGAATAAGCGCGGATGACATGATGCAACGCCTCGGCATGAAGGATCGTGCCTTCCAGGGATGGGATCAACTGACCTTCATACACTGCAATGCCTGCCGGGGATCCGGACCCGGTTTGCAAAAGGTTGGGCACCACCCCCGGGTCATTCTGGTGCCAGTGCCTCAGGGGGATGGAGTCCTCTATATTGGCCCTGTAGGCCTGCCAGCTGGCATTGGTGAGTTCGTCCCGGTAACCATAGTTGCCATATTCGAGAATATAATTTAATCTGGTGCCGCGGTTGCCGTCATCATCGTTGTCCGATTGCCAGATATTGCCAAAGGCATCTACGGCGGATTCATAATTATTCCGGAAATTA
>Ga0116143_10006086_pt1 | contig 10627 bp, 18 predicted proteins | sample AD_UKC034_MetaG_FD_89745 | JGI IMG/M metagenome (GOLD analysis project Ga0116143, IMG submission 89745) | Active sludge microbial communities of municipal wastewater-treating anaerobic digesters from USA - AD_UKC034_MetaG | ecosystem: Engineered > Bioreactor > Anaerobic > Digestate | place: USA...
GCGTCCGATATTCGATAAAAAATCCAAATCAGTTCGAACAACTGGTTAAGGGGTATGTCGACTACCACGCCCCTTCTCAGGAGAATTTTCCGTCAACGAGCCACGAAGTTGTCGAAACTCCGATGAACGATGAGCAGCTCAAATATTACAAGTTCGTAATGGGTAAGGCGAGCCCAGCACTCAGATGGAAAATTAAGATGGGCCTCCCGCCTTCAAAGTCTGAAGCTAAAAGCCTCAATTCGTTTTTAACAGGAGCTAGACAGGTTGCGAACTCCACGAAAGCATTCGGCGGGACCAAAGACAGCCCTAAGATCATGAGGGCGGTCGATGAGCTTAAAAGACGAGACAAGAAGGATAAGAACTTCAAAGCCGTCGTGTACTCAAACTTCCTCGACTCCGGTGTGCAGGCTTATGCCGACCAGCTTGAACGAGAGAAGATCCCCTATGCTGTGTTTGATGGAAGTCTTTCTGACAAGAAACGCAAAGAGGTGGTCGACGCCTACAACTCTGGGAAGATCAAAGCGCTACTTATCAGCGGCGCCGGCGCGCAGGGTTTGGACTTAAAGGGTACAAAACTCGTCCAGCTTCTTGAACCACACTGGAATAATCCGCGGCTTGAGCAGGCAACAGGGCGAGCCATCAGATACGGGAGCCATGAGCATCTTCCAATCGAAGACCGTCACGTTCACGTTCAGCGCTTCATGTCGACTGTACCAAAGACCTTCCTTCAAAAGATCACTCGAGGTAAGCAAGACACGAGTGTTGATCAGTACCTTGACATGCTTTCATCTGAGAAGGAAAGATTGAATAATCAGTTCCTCGATATCCTAAAAAAGGTGGGCACCCATGAAACAGAAACTTGATAAAGGCTTCCATGATAAACTTAAAGGTGGCCTTGCCGATAAAAAGAAGCCTTCTGACTTTGATCCTGCAGCACTTGCTAAAGGCATCAAAGTTGAGCGTGAACACACCAACAACCCTCAGATCGCCGAAGAGATCGCCATGGACCACCTGACTGAGGATCCTAAGTATTACGACAAGCTCGAGAAGATCGAGAAGAAAGGTCATGCTACGAACAACTTCTGGAACGGTTTTGAAAAACAAGCCCGCGAACTCACAACCAGAGCTCGCAAAAATCTTTCTGCCGGTGAATTCGTATTCCCGAAAGAAAGAAAGTACCCGATCCACGATAAAAACCACGCTAGGAACGCCCTAGCCCGCGTATCTCAGTTTGGTTCTCCTGCTGAACAAAAGGCTGTAAGAGCGTCCGTCCACGCTAAATATCCAGACATCGGCGAAGACTAAACTTAGACTCCAAAACCACCGATATCTTTGGTAAAGTGAGGTGGTATGAAAAATATTCTACCGACAATACGTTTTTACACTCTGAAGGCTGTTTACCCTGTTTTAAAGCTTGCCGGTCAAATCGGTAAGCCAGAACCAAAGGTGACGGCCGAATTTTATTACGAAGCGGTTGATAAGATCCAACCAGGCGACGTGCTTTTATCAAAAGAGGACTTCCGTCTCACGAACCTTTTTATCCCCGGTTTCTGGTCGCACGCAGCGATCGCAATTGACAATAAATACGTCATGGAAGCTGTCGGGAAGGGTGTTGTTAAGACTCCAATGGTGAAGTGGATCATGTCGAAAGACCATGTTCTGATCCTTCGTTTTAAAGGAATTCCGTCTCAAATTAGAGCGGCCGCCGGCCTTAAAGCTGCTGAGCATGAACACGAGCCTTATGACTATGGATTTGCGAGCGGCAATGCGGCTTGGTATTGCGCTGAGCTGGTGTGGTTTGCTTACGAAGAGGTAATGAAGCCGAATAACCCATTCGAACTCAGAGAAACAATGGGCGTGAAGACAGTGACCCCTCAAGATTTTGCCGATGCTACCGATAAGTTAGATGTAGTAGCGGCTTTCGGGGGTGAGGGTGTGCGGTCTTGACACATATGATAGATGGTTTCTTTGGTTCGGCATCTTTAGTTTTTCGCTTCCCTTAGTATTATCCGTTTTAATAGCTATTTTCACTCTCATCCCCGGCCGTGAACCTGAGCGGACACTTTACAGAGTGCTCCGTATCTCACTGAGACTCATCAAGTTCGTGGCCTCGAAATCAAACAAGCCCAAGAGCTAAAAAAAAATGAGGCCCTTTACACTAAAGTGTTCAGGGTCTCAAAGATTTTCAGGTTGATCGCGTCGATCGTCTTTGCATTCACAGACCATTCGTTATTTAGCCCCATGGCTTTAAAGGTGATCTCTTGGATCTCCCAGTCAGCATAAGGAAGCCATATTTTTGCTTGAATGTGCGATGGAAGACCTTCGCTCATGATCTTAGCGATCGCATACACAACCCTTTGCACGGAAACCTTGTAGTTCACAACGTGTTTTTTAGGGTGGTAAGGGGCGATATGCCAGACGTAATCCTCACCGTGCGTTCCATGTTGGATACGGATCAGCCCTGAAAGCTGCTCAACAAGAACAGGATACGAGATTTGATCCGGACGGTCTTCCGCGGCCGAGCGCGCGATGGACTCCATGGAAGGGGCTCCTTTGTTCACGACCACTTCGTTTGAAGAAAGAAGGTCCATGAATGTCTCAACATCTTCTTCTGGAGCACCAAACACATCATCTAAAAGTCCCACGATTCCTCCTACGCAAGGCAGATGTCGATCATCTGCTTCCATTCATTCCATTCAAATACAAGCTTGTTCTGATTTTCTAAAAAGTCCGAAACTTCCCAGTTTCCAGATTCCGGCATATCTTTCCACATGATCAGGTAAAGTTTTCCATCCTCTTTGTCTCCAACAGCAACAAGGCCGTAGGCAGCATTCCCGGAGAGCCCGATGCTCTCAAGGAACGTGACCTGGGGGCCAGTGAAGGTGTGATCCAGGAGCTTACATCCTGGCTTTGGAAGACTCTTGATGTACTTCACTTCCATCACAGAGCTGTTGCCTTTGCCCCATACGATGAAGTCGGCGACACCAACGGTGAACTTGTCAGAGGCTTTGAGGTGGAAATAACCCTTTGAGTGAAGGGTTCTTAGTTCTTTACTAAACCACGCATTGAACTGGTTTTCATTTCTCATGCTATCCCTTTTCGTAAAGCCGGCCGGTCCAATCGTTGACGACCTGATTATTTCTGTACTTAAACTTTGTCATGTAAAGAGGACGAGCCGATGTGACGTAGGCTTTGGTTCTGGCTTTCTCATTCAGCGTCGCTTGTATTACTGTCTCATCAGGGGGTTCACCCTCCATGACGAGGGCCATCTCATCAGCATTAAAGCACGGAAGGCTTCCGTAAATCTGCTCCTTGAATTGAGGGGTGTACCGCGGGACCACAACGAAGTTATCGAAAGTCAGCACCATATTGGTGAACTTCAGACATCTCCATCCGTACTTTAAAGCAAGATCCATAGCCGCAAGTTCGCGAAAACTTGTCTTTGTGCGCTCGATCTCTTCGTTAAACATCATCGTAAAAATCTTTAGCATCACATCTCTATGTTGAGTGAGAAGCTCGACGTACATATCAACGATATCGCTTTGAATTGCGCCATTGATGAGATTGTTGATGTGCTTGATATACTCGACTGCATTAGGAAATTGGGATACGTCTGCAAGCTCCTGGTTAGAAGCAAACTCGATATATCCGGGAAGTGCATCACGATGTACCTGAGCCCGGTACGATTGATAATGCTCGCTTAAGTTCATGTGTTCTCCTACAAATTAGACAGTTCCTCCAACTGTTTTAAAGCTGAAGGCAAATCGCGGCTCTTCTTTAGAACCTCGATTGCTTGTTTTAAACCTTCTTTGTAGTTCACTGTTTCGACAGAATCATCAGGGTAGACAGCAAAGCTTCTAACTCGGATCTGCTCCATACCATCCACAACGTCTTGGCGAAGATAACCATCAACACTGAATCTTGCACCCTGCCTCACTCTTTCGGCTGTTGTTTCAGCGCTCTTACCGAGACTTTCCACACGAATGAGATTTGGTTTTAATTGAACAGAGCCGCCACGATCAACGAATCGCTCATTGACTTGGATTGTGAAAGTTGTGAATGGAGTCTTGGATGATAGCCTTGTTAGAACCGGCTGTGAAACCACTAAGCCGCTGAGCCATACCTTATTTATATCTGCCATGTGTCACTCCCGAGATAACCTGTGTCTTAGATCACAGACTATCACGGGAGTTTTTGCAATGAAACTACTTATTTACAATCAATTTTTGAGCAGAACCGCCGTCAATTGCGATCTTTTCGTTCTGCCCGCCCATTTTAAACATCTGACCAGATCCGCGAAGGACTGTGGTTTGAGCGTTGTACTCGCCGTGAGCCGGATGGTTTTTACAGTTCACGTACTTGCAGATCTTCGTCCCGCAGGTCGCACCACTATAAAGTGGTGTGTCACCGTTTAGATGCTTTTCGCACATAAACCGATTCACACCTTCCATATAGACAAGCTCCACGCAATAGGAGTCAAGCCCGCAAATGCAGCAAGACTGAGGATTTCTCTCGTGGATCTCGTAGTGATCTCTCGGGATGAACGAGAAGTCATAAAGAACCGCGATACCTTCAGTGTGGCAAAGCCAGAAGACATCATGGTTTGCAACACGCCAGTCTCTACCTGGAGGGCCTGCCATAAACACGAATGCCGCCCACGCTGCGAGTTCGAAATAAGCCTGGTAGCGTCTCTTCTGAAAGACACCGTCAACTACACAGAGCTCTTGAAGGGCTGCCAAAGCCTCGCCATTACAGCAATCCTCAGGGCCTCCGTAATAATCAAAAAGGATCCACTCGATCTCTTTTCCCATATTCATCGGTAGCGCCTCAAGACCCGGGTGAGACATCGCGTAGTTGAAGAAGTTCTCAGACTGCCCATCAACTTGAGTGAACACCTCAAGCTTACTCGGATCGGCTTCTTTGGTTGTGTTTCTATAAGAATTGATGATGTCGATTGTGTGGGTGTGGCCGAGATCAGACCAGTCGACGTCACTGATTCCCGAAGTTAAAAGTGCATACGGGTTGATCGCGTCCACATAATAAAACGAAGCATACGCTCCCCACCCAACGATATCACGGAACAGCTTCCCATCCTTTAACATCGGGATATTGAACCTCATAAATTGCGAATTGATGAAGTCATACATTTCTTCCGGCAGATCCTCCGGAGACTGGTATCCGATGATACCGTTGCCTGTTTCCTGAGCCCAATCACTTAATGAGAGCTGCTGCTCGAACGGCTGTCTTTCTGGTCCTATTCTCATTGTGTCTCCAGTATTTTGCAAAGTTCAAAGGTTTGTAGGTTACTCCTACCATGTATCTCTTATTCCCAATTACGGTGTGCCATTTGTGATCAAGCAGGAAGTGGGGAGTCTCACGATCCTCCGCGAGCCATATTGAGAACTTGACTGGATTGCTGCCCCACTGAACAAATCTAGTGCCATCATTGAAAACTAAAGTATCCCAACCGGTGCCGAGCCATCGTACGCTCGACCACCTACCTTCCGACAGCAAGCCGCACTGGAAAACCGGGACGAGCTTCTTCGTCGATATCATATTTTTTAAACCAATTAACATGATCAAATCCTCCCTCTGACCAACAATAAAGCAGCGCCGCCCACAGACAGAGGTGAAGCTGGACGTCGCTGATGCACTCATGCAAACCTAGTTTTAATCTTATTTCGATTTCTGGAACGAGAGCCTGACACTCGGGTTCTGATAACCCTCTCGGCGGATCCTCGTAGAATCTTTGAGCGGCCTCTTCGGGAGACCTCGGATAATAATTTCTTTTTGCCACGTAGCTGAGAACATACGCGGCGACCTCGTCCAAACATCTATCGCTTGGCTGAGGTACTCCGAACCTTTCAAACTGGTCTGTCATGAAACAGATGATCTCATCTGGGACAGACCACGGATACCATCCCACAACTCCTCCTTTCGAGAACGCGTCCCGAAAAGAGGAGCGTTCTTTTTATCCTTCTAACTTAAATTCTGTGATTTCGATGTCCGGCATACCAAAGCCATCAAGGATGTCCTTGAACTTTACTTTGAATTGCTGAGTCTTCGCAGGGAACAGGTCATCGGTGGCCGCATTGAGTCTGCGATACACGACGTCTCCGCTTGCTACGTAGCTGTTATTTGCGAGTGTCTTGCCATCTTTTCTGGGGCCCATAGAAGAGGCTGCGCTTGAAGTGACGTTTACTGAATCACAGTAATACACCCAGCCTTCAGGAGCTTCCTTTGAGATCGACTCTTTCACCGCTTCAACGGCTTTCTCTTTGTCGTTGAGCTCAATCGGTGACCCGCGCATCTTGCCGTTCATTACACCTTTTATCTTCATACTTATACCTCCAAATATCTAAATTTATTGAAGTATTAAAGACGCGTCCGAAGACGCGCCGTTATTACAAATCTCTTGTACCGAAAAGCTCTTGGCAAATATCATTGATTCTATCATCAACTAGGTTGAGAGTGCTGTTTGTGTTCGCAGCTACTTCTGCAAGAGCTGGGTACGACATGGATTTTTTTTCATCATCTCCGCCATTTCTGCCCTGAGATTTCAGGGCATCGAGGATACGATCAAGTCTAGCGACAAGAGACATCGCTTTATTGTAGCTGAGTCTTACTTCATCGGAAACGTTTGGTACTGGTGTTTTTGCGATAGCAACTGATTCGCCTCTCATTTTTTAATCCCTTCTGGTGCTGCCATAACGTTTGTTCCATCACTGACGTATTCTCCGTCTGGCATGTTTTTGATAACATCATCAAGTGAAGCTCTGGAAACCTTTCCGCGTCTGCGGTTGTATTCAGTTCTTAAGAGCTGCTCTTGCTGTGTTTTGATTAAGTGATTCTTGTATTCTTTTGTGTACTGGTTCTCAATGCGACCCGTCTTCATGTAGTTGATCTTGGTCTGAGACAGGTGTTGAACCGTACCGTCCTTGTTTTGAATTCGCATTGCTTTGCGGCCATTCTGATCGTACTCGATCATTGTCGTCTGCTTGCTAATGCGAGGCTCAAAACCTGCATAAGTGCCTTTAGCTCCGTCACTAAAAGTGTACTCTTCGGGAGCATCGCCCTCTTTGAGTTTTCTCTCAAGATGGCGGATGCTCTCGTCTTCCATACGATAGCGATAGTGGATAACTTCTTCTCCGTTAAGGAAGTCTCGCGCTTCCTTTCTCCAATCTACATCTTCCATCCCTTAAACTCCGTTTCTAGCTTTCTCGGGAAAAGCTCAGCTAGCTCTTTCACAAGCTGCTCGTTCTCGGTCATCCACACTCCTTTTGAGAATGTCTGACTGAAACCCATAAAGAGCTTCGGATCGATGCCATGCTTTTCAAAAATAGCGTAGGCTTTCTCTCTTAATTTGCCATTGACCTTTGTCCAATCGATGGCCTCTGAACCTCTATACTCGTACACCTTTCCAGGAATGGCAATCGGTGCGCCTGAGTTTTTGATATAGGTTCGGAGCTCTTCTTTTGCTAATTTTACTGCCTCTTCCATGACGTTGATGAGGCCGGCGATCTTCACCGCTTTATTCACGTCGTGAAGGATCTTAAAGCCTGCCACGTTGACTCGGTAGTTCCCGGTCGCTTCATCAATCGTCACAAACTCCTGCATAGCAGGGCAGTTCGCGATAAATGGACAGTACTGGCACTTGTTGTTCGGTACCGCATCCCATTGATCACGGCTTTCGATATTGTGAACTCTGTCCAACACCTGAGTCTCAATCTGCCAAAGCTGTTCTGGAGTCCACTCAATCGGGGCTGAGTACACACCATAACGAGCAAAGTGCAAGATGGTAGAGATTTCTGTGAGGAACGGGTAGTAACGAGAGATAACCCAAGCGTAGAATCCCATCTGGAATGTGTCGGCCTCTTCCATATTTGGCTGAGTCTTATGGTCATAGATGATGGCCTTGGTGGTATCATCCGAGATCAAAAGAATATCCGCACGACCGCGGGCAAAAGCCTCTTTGTCGTCGTAATCGCACTCTTCAAAGACTGGGCGAACCGCCGGCTTTCCATCGATGATCACGGACTGATCTTCATAGGTCATGAAGTTGCCGTCTGCGTCCTTCTTCCACTTAATCGCAAGTTTTAACTCAATCTCGGCATCCTTGGTTAGAACCTTCGGTGGCCGGCGAATATAATCGCGTGCCATGCTGTTGATCGAGTCTATCTCTTCGTAGGCAGCAGGGTGTCGGTTGATGGCTTTATTTGTGACATCTCTGATTTCATCGTGCGAAAAAGAGCAAGAAGGGTTCTTGATCATTTTCTCGGTGATGTATTCAAACACCTCGTGGACTGCTGATCCGCGGGCCTGAGGAAGGTTTTCCTTCTTTTTCTTGTCACGGTTTGGGTCGATGTATTGCTTGTAAAAGGAGTACCCACACAAGCCTGTATCAAGGCGTGATGGGCTGTAGGGTCCGTATTTGAGATTCATTATTCAAACCTAATCGTTGAGTTTCTAAAAATAAGTCCAGCGCACACTGTTCCTGAAACAGTCTTGTCGCCGCGTTTTGCGACAAAACCTGTATGAAACCAATCTTCTTTACTGCAAGCAAAGAAGTTGTAGCCTGTAATTTGTACGTCAGTGAAGCCGTCTGCTTCTAGGATTCTTTTGGCGGACGCCGGGGCTGTGCAGCCACTTAGGGCGTAAAGAAAGGCGATCATCACGATCGCGGCAATGAAAAATCTCATGTGTCCTCCGTTAATTCACTGTGTTCGTCTTCGACGATTTACTCGTCTTCTTCCTCCTTATACCCTTTTTACGGGGAGAGTTGATGATGACGATTTCGTCGTAGGCCTCAAGCATATCTCTAAGCTCTTGACCTGGCACCCACAAACTCTCGCCCACAACAACCCCTTTAAACTCGTGGGTCTGTGCGTCAAAGAGTTCAGATTCTTTCATGTAAACCTTAGGTACCTTGAGGCGCTTTACAATGTGCATGGGACGGATGAGGTCCCCTTGCATGTAAAGAAAAAGGAGATCGTTGATAAGCCTTTGGATATCCTCAGGCTTTTCGAGTTTTAACTGCCGCAGAACCTCAGGGTGGAGCTTTATGTCCATACCCTGAGTCTACATTGACACTTTACACTGTACTAGGTTCGGGTTCCGAATTCTGGACCGGCGGAGCCTCTTCTTTGGGTTGAGGCGCCTCTTCTTGCTCAGGAGCAAGTAAGAGCTCTTTAAACTTCTCAGAGACCATCTCCAGGCGCTTAACCGTGAGCTGGGCTGCCTCGAAGTGCTGAGCAATTACAAGCTCTGATACAGAAGCAATCATGAGCTCGACTTTTTCGAATTCGTGTTTTAAAGCATCAATCTTTTTCATGAGGATCCTCCACTTCGTCATCATCTTCCGAGATAGTTTCTTTGTCATCCAGAAGAACTGCGTGATCATCTTCCTTAGGTGGCACTGTTGTCTGTTTGGGGACTGGTGTCTGTGGAACCAAATCCTCCTTTTCCTCTTCCTGTAGTTGGTAGTTCACTCACAACCTCCCATTCTTGGTGTTCATATTTAACAAGCATCAACTGCGCCATCTTATCACCTTTTTTAAGTTCGATAAAAGAAGGAATACTTTCCATCTTAGGCAGAAGACCCGTGATCCCGTCAGTGACCCTTGTCAGCGTTGACGCCTCTGAAGGATGCGGAATGTAGGTGAAGATCCCTTTGGGCTCTCCGCGGTAATCCTCGTCGATCAGTCCTGGGCTGTTGGGGATGATGAAACCTTTTTTGATCGCATTCCCAGACCGCGGCAAAACAAAAAGACCGTAGCCTTCAGGCACTGCGATTTCAAAACACGTTCTCACGAGTGTTGGTTTATACGCCTCAAGCTTTGTGTCTTCAGCGCAGTAAAGATCCCAGCCGGCAGCGCCCGTACTTCCTCTGGAAGGTAAAAAACTTGAACTGAACCCATCAAGGGGTTTGAGTAAAATTTTCATCTAACAGCTCCTCTCCAAGCTCTTTCATCGCTCGGGCAATACATTTTTGTCTATCAACATTAAAGGCCGTATCAAATTGCCCAGAGACTCCCTCCGGGATACAGAGATTTACGGCCACGATGCGGAGGAACTCCTTGGATTTTTTGTAGACTTCCTCTTCTCGTTCGGCTTTTAGTTTCTCACGATCATACTGTTCGTTTTGGCATGATGAGGTTGACATACCCCTCCTCTTTCACAACTAAAGGTACCATGGGCCCGCGGACTTCGCAGACCACATTCTCTTTATCTGAAAGCCTGTCCAAAACAGCAAGCAAGTATTCAATATTAAACGATGCCGTCTCTTTTCCATCCATAGCGCAGGAAACTTCTTCAGAAGCATCAGCGCTCTCAGACTTACTGAAGATCATAAGCTTATCTTCACTAAACTCAAGAGTCACTGTGAGCTGCTTTGGATCGGCCGCCACTTTGACAAGTTCCAGTGCTGCCTTAAGCTCTGTGTATTTTAACTTTGCTTCCTTAAAAGGACTGCTCGGGATAATACCAAGATAATTCGGGTAAGCTCCTTCAAGAAGAGCCACGGAAGCGTAGACTGGGCCTGACTTAAAATGAAGTCGGTTATCAGCTACAGCAATACTTGGTTTTTCACCAAGAGGTTTGGTGACCCTTGCTAAAAGATCTGCCTGCA
>Ga0116143_10006088_pt1 | contig 10623 bp, 8 predicted proteins | sample AD_UKC034_MetaG_FD_89745 | JGI IMG/M metagenome (GOLD analysis project Ga0116143, IMG submission 89745) | Active sludge microbial communities of municipal wastewater-treating anaerobic digesters from USA - AD_UKC034_MetaG | ecosystem: Engineered > Bioreactor > Anaerobic > Digestate | place: USA...
CTCCTTCTCTTGTCTCAGATTTTTTCTTGTCGCTAAAATCATAACACAAGATGGGAGTTTTCTTCTTTTGTCTATTTAATTTTCCTACAAAAACTTTACACTAGCTACACAATGGACAGATCAAGGCAGCACCCTGATTATTATCTGCTTAATCGAATGACGTTCCAGGAAGCCGGGCTTAAGACTGCTGTTAAAGTACCACCATCCAGTCTTGCATTTCCATTGTTGCTTGGAACTACGTTGTTCGGTTCTGCTTCTGTATTTACAGCCTTCACGTCATCATGATGCATTACGATATGTTCCGTAATTACATAATCTGCATACTGGCGAAGATCACAGGTTAACCTCATTTCTTCTGTCAAATCCTTACATACTGCAAAGATTACCAATTCTTCCTTCTCCTCGTTGGATACGACAACACTGTCAATGTAAGGTGCATCACCAACTTCTGCCTCATAAGTGGGGGCTTTCACGATGGTATTCAACACAGTGCCCTGCCCAAAGTTGGAAGCGTGCAGGAACGGATAGTAGATTGTCTGCTTCCAGGCACCGGTATCGGAGGTCATAATCGGAGCGATCACATTCACCAGCTGTGCAAGGCATGCCATCTTTACGCGATCTGCATGACGCAGTAAAGTTATTAACATACTGCCAACCAGCAAAGCGTCTTCAAAGTTATAGACATCTTCAAGCTGATGCGGTTGTGCAACCCACTTTTCTAATTTGGCATCAGCTTCTGCCGAATGGTACCATACATTCCACTCATCAAAGGAGATATTAATCTGCTTCTTCTCATGCTTCTTACCCTGAACATAATCGCAGATTGCAGCTACATTTTTGATAAATCCATCCATATCCACACTCTTGGCTAAGAATTCCGGTGTGTTCTGCGCTTTATTGTCATAGTACTGATGCATGGAGATGTAATCAACGGAATCATAGCATTCTTCCAGTACTTCACGCTCCCAGTCACCAAAGGTCTCGATATGTGAGAAGGAGCTTCCACAGGCAACTAACTCAATTGTCGGGTCAAGAAGCTTCATGGCCTTTGCAGTTTCATGTGCCAGACGGGCATATTCTCTGGCCGTCTTCTGTCCGGTCTGCCATGGCCCATCCATCTCATTGCCAAGACACCAGGTCTTGATATTATGTGGTTGCTCATATCCATGCTTTCTACGAAGATCAGAATGATAGGTGCCGCCCTTAAAATTACAATACTCTAAGAGTTCCTTCGCTTCCATGATTCCCCTGGTGCCAAGGTTCACTGCCATCATGACATCTGAGCCGGCTTTCTTTGTCCAATCAACAAATTCATTCATACCAAACTGATTGGATTCAATGACCTGCCACGCAAGATCCACTCTGCTGGAACGTTCTTCCTTTGGTCCAACGCCATCTTCCCATTTGTAGCCGGATACAAAGTTGCCACCCGGATAACGAACAATCGGAACCTTTAATGACTTCACCAATTCCATCGTGTCTTTACGAAATCCCTGCTCATCCGCAAATGGAGAATCAGGTTGATAGATTCCTTCATAAACCGCGCGCCCAAGGTGCTCAATAAAGGAACCATAGATTCTCTTATCAATGTCACCCAGTATAAATTCCTTGTCGATAATAATCTTCGCATTCTTCACTTTTCATTCCTCCTGTATCCTGTTGTTGGTATGTTTCGTCAATACATTCTTTATTTGACTTTTCTATTGTTAGATTAACGGATTTTGGTTGAATAGAACAGTATATATCTTCCGATTGATTTGACTTTTCTTCCGATATGCAATATGGTGAAAATAGGGAAATGAAAAAAGAGAACAAAAAGACAAGGAGTGCTCATGCTGTTTACCAATTATTGTAACTATAATTTTTCGAATCCTGATTATGATGTCATTGATCGTCCAAACGGCAATCAGGAATACCTGTTTCTTTACTTTCAAACGCCTATGGAAGTTCGGTTAAATGGCACAATTTATTCGGCACAGCCCGGTGCATGCCTGCTGATTCCGCCCCATATAACTGTTTACTATCGCGCTGTCTGTCATTTTAAGAACAGCTTTGTTCACTTTGATGGAGAAGAATGTGCCGATCTCATTGCACATTATCCATGCATCCCACTCAACAAGCTCTTCTATCTTTCAGATTTAGATTCTGTGAATCGAATTCTGAAGAGTATCTATATGGAGTATGTCACAAAAAACGAATTCTTCGAGGATGCAATCGATACCCTGCTTCGTTCCCTCTTAACACAGATTGCCCGTCAGTTGAGTACTTCCTCTGTCATCCCAACTGATATTCTTGGACTCTACGATATCTTCCAGAGTGCAAGGCTGAATATTCTGACACATCCGGAGAAAGACTGGGATGCAGACAGTATGGCAGCGCTCACGCATCTTGGTTGCAGTCAGTTCTATCACTACTATCAACATTTCTTCAAATTGTCACCCAAAGCAGAACTGATAGATGCCCGATTGGAAAAAGCACGCTACCTGCTCCTGCACGAATCCTTTAGTGTTGCAGTCGTCGCGGAGTACTGTGGGTTCAACAATCTGGCTCACTTTACAAGATACTTTAAAAAAAAATTTGGTATTACCCCAGGTCATTACAGGATGAAGCAGGGGATATCTACGGAATAATCTTTACTGCCGTTCCATAAGCAACAATCTCAGCTGCTGATTGCATCAGTGCTGAGGAACCGTATTTTACATTCACAACTGCATCAGCGCCAAGCCCAACCGCTTCATCTACCATACGTTTGGTAGCAATCTGTCTGGCTTCATTTAACATTTCGGTATAGCCTATCAGTTCGCCGCCGACTAAGGTTTTTAGCCCTGCCATAATATCTCTTCCTACGTTCTTGGTCTGTACAACGGTCCCTTTCACAATACCTAATGCCTCGATATTTTTTCCCGGGATATAATCAATATTTAGAAGCTTCATTTTCTTCTCCTCCTTTAATCTCTTTCATCCTTTGTTTCAAGGCTACCAGAACACCAACCATGAGAAATATTGTCGATAGGATAAATATTACCATAATTGGTGTGCTGTCCGGTTCCTTGATGATTGCTGCAACACATACGATCAGAAATACGGTTGCCACAATCATAATAATTGTGGTTGTAACGATACTGCCAGTCTTCTTCTCCTGATCAATCTTACTAACATTCTTAAATTGAACACCTTCCTTTTCCATTGTATTCATCACCTCCAGATAAAAATCAGCATCCAAAGACTCCAGCATATTTTCTGATTCAATAATCTTTTTGCACATTTCTCTGGTGCAGAGAATATTCTTCTCTTCCCGTTGCAGGTAGATTAGATGACGTTCCATACATTCCGACAGAGTAAATGTCGCATTCTGCATATTTCGAATCTCCTCAATAGGAATGCACAGCTTACGAAGAAGTTTTATTTTTTTTATTTGTTCCAAATCTTCCATGGAATATTCACGATATCCGTTCTCACGATTTCGCTGCGGACTTAACAAACCCTGTTCCTCGTAAAAACGAATGTTCTTTTTAGAAATTCCACTTAACTTCTCCATTTCATTAATCTTCATCACAGTTCCTCCCGCAGCTTAGAATTGAGCCACTTTTGTTCTTTGGATTATGGATAATATAAACCTTCCACAAAGTGGAAGGTCAACATTTATTTGAAAACTTTTTAATTTTTTCTTTTTCGATCTATTGAATGCCTTTTTCTGATTTAAACTTTTCCATCGATAATGGCTTGACATTCCACCCCTTATATATCCATTGTCAATTCCACCGGACAGTGATCGCTTCCCTCTACTAAAGTCAGAATCTTCGCATCCTTAATCTGTTCCTTGATCCTCTCAGCAACCACAAAATAGTCAATACGCCATCCCACATTCTTGCTTCTTGCATGGAAACGATAAGACCACCAGGAATAAATGTCGGTCTGTTCCGGATACAAATAACGGAAAGAATCAACAAAACCGTGCTCTAACACCTGCGTAAATGCATTTCGTTCTTCGTCTGAAAAACCTGCACTATGATGATTGTTCTTTGGATTTTTCAAGTCAATCTCCTGATGTGCAACATTCAAATCACCGCAGTAGATTACAGGCTTCTTTTTATTCAGTTCTACAATGTAATTCAGGAAATCTTTCTCCCATCGCATTCGATACTCCAGCCGCTTCAGTTCCTCCTGTGAATTCGGGACATAAACAGTAATCATATAGTAATTCTCATATTCTAATGTAATCACACGTCCCTCATGGTCATGTTCCTCTATCCCAATTCCATAGTTTACACTAAGCGGCTCCTTTTTTGTAAAGATCGCAGTTCCTGAATATCCTTTCTTTTCAGCATAATTCCAATACTGATGATATCCCGGAAGCTCGAGTGCAATCTGCCCCTCCTGCAGCTTTGTTTCCTGCAGGCAGAAAAAATCCGCATCTGCTTCTTGAAAAAAATCCATAAAATTCTTGCCTACACAGGCTCTTAATCCATTAACATTCCATGATACAAATTTCATTATGATTCCTCATTTCTATACTGCTTGTGAATAATTTAATTTTAGCATAGAACCATCGGCAAGGAAAGAATGAACTCACTAAGGGCAACATATATATAGAATAAGTTCATTCGAGGGATTTCGCCTATGTCTTTTCTCTCTTCTCTGCAACACCTAATAAAACAGAACCGTCGTCAGCCTGTTTTTATTTTCTCTGCAATCCTTCTGTTACTTGCAGGCTTCTTTATTCTTTGGACTCAGCCATTTATTCAGGAGCGTCTCTTTGAAAGACTCTGCCATGAGATTATCCGTGACGAGTTATGCGATGACAGGCTTAGTCTGCACTACTGTCTTGCCAATCCAGGCGAATATGATCTGTATAGCGAAGATTCTCATCTTCCGGTCTTTGATCAGGACAAATACGAGCATTCACAAGATTATGCTTCTCATACATTACGACAATTACATCGAATTCATCAACCTGCCTTGAATTCTAAGCAGCAGGAGACCTATCAGCTTTTGGAAAACGCTCTGTATCAAGATATTGCCCTGGGTGACTATCTTTATTATGATGATTATCTCTCCCCTGCCTCCGGGCTTCACTCAGAGCTTCTGATTCTTTTATCAGAATATCGCTTTCGGACCAAAGAAGATATCGAAGACTATCTTGACCTTTTATCAGAAGTACCGGATTATCTGAACAGTCTGTTGACCTATGAAAGCATCCGCATACAACGTGGAATGTATCGTGGCGATGCCTCAACCCGCGAAGTGATCTCACAATGTGATCTCATGATGAATCCTTGTGAACTGGACAACAAAAGTCATTTTCTCCTTGTAACCTTTGCCAATCGTCTTCAGGCACTTTTGCAGCAGGGAATAATTACCAACGAGGAATTAACCTCCTATCTCTATGAAAATGACAGGCTTGTCACTACTGTTCTGGCTCCGGCATACGAACATCTTGGCGACCAGCTCATGTTGTCCATGTACTCCTTCCCGCAGTCCATTGGTCTGTGTACTTATCCTGAAGGGAAGGATTATTATAGCCTTTTGTTTTATCTCTCTACAGGTTGCTCCCTCTCCGTCAGTGAAGTCAAGACACTCCTTGCAGACCAGTTCACCAGGGATTGCAGCGCCTTATCTTCTTTGCTTGCAGATTATCCGCCGGAGCTCATCAATCAATATGCTGTGCTTCCCTATCCCCATCAACAGAACAACTGGAATACTTCATTAATGTTAAATGATTTGCAGGAAAAAATGCTTACCAGCTATCCTGCTGCCCCTCAGGTAGAATATGAGTTAAAAGCAATTGACCCTTCTATGGAGACTTATCTTGCACCGGCTTTTTATCTGATTCCGCCACTGGATGATTATACACATAATGTAATCTATCTGAATTCAAGTAATTTTCTCTTACGCACAGATGAACTTGGCACCCCGGTTACGGATATTTCCTCTCTTGATTTGTTACTCTCACTCTATACTACAATTGCGCATGAGGGCTTCCCGGGACATCTCTATCAAAATGTCGCTCATTTTGCAACGCTACCCAAAAATCCCCAGTACTCCGACATTCTTCGTAATCTTTTTCATTATTCGGGTTACACGGAGGGGTACGCTACCTATGCAGAAATGCTTTCCTATTCGTATGCTACTGACTATTTTACACAGGACATGAATCCACAGCGGGCGCAAGTAGTCAGTGCAGTTATTGAAATGTATGGGCTTGACCAGCGTATGCGGTTATGTCTTCTCTCCCTTTGCGATATTGCTATTCATTATGACGGAGCATCCTATGAAGAGATCCTTGCGATGCTCAAGGCTTATGGAATAAATGATGATTCGGCTGCCAGGGCGATCTATGATTATATCCTGAACGCTCCCTGTAATTATCCAACGTACTATGTTGGATATTTAGAGATTCTACGATTAAAAGAAGCTGCCAAAACAAGTTGGGGGACTGACTATAGCGAGCTTCGCTTTCATGACTTCCTAATCAGAAAAGGTCCCGCAGATTTTTCAACTCTGCAGAACCTTCTATGAATAATTATACATTCTCCGTTGTTTCTTCCGTAAGTACTTTCGTTCCATACGGTTTCAGATAGTCAGTGTATTCCACTTCTTCACGCTTTTGCATTGTGGCTCTGTACTTCTTTTGGAAGGAATAGGTGAAGATCATTGCACTCAACAGCGTCAGTACTATCATACCGATTAATCGGGCACCGGTTATATCTCCTGTGGTCTGCAAGGAGTAACAGTTCAAAGCAATGATCAATCCAATCATTCCAATGACAATTCTAAGTAACAGCACCATGTCAGGCTTTAAAATGGATTTCTTTCGATATTGTATTTCGTCCGTATATCGCTGCTCCTTTCTGCCGGCCTTCCTTAGTCCTCTTCCTTTCTGTTTTAGGATGCCAGGCAGCAATGTCGCTACAAATAAAATGAATGGAACGCTAATAAATTCCATAAACCATTGAGGATTAATAAAAATTCCCAACAACAGAAACAGTGGAAGACAAAGGACAAAGTAAGAGAGGAATTGAAATAAACTCTCTTTTCTAAATTTACCTGCATCCTCAATAACCTCGCCATCCGTCTTTCCCGTCTGTCCATTTACATAGACATAATGGCATTTACCTCCATAATAATAACTGCAGATCCACAAAGGAACCAGCGCATACTCGACCTCGCGTGGCTCTATCTGCTGTCCGTATTCACTGACCTTCTCTATTCTTGTTTTACCACCGGTTCCGGCTATAATATGACGCGTACACTGTTCCTTTCCATAAGAACCAATTCTTTTGAGCGATTTTGGTAAAATATCCTCCGGTTTTAGATAATACTGTTCTGCCGGAAATCCGGACAGATAGGCCGGTGTAAAATTCTCTAATTGAGAATAGTCATAAGGCTCTACTCCATGAAACCGGCTTTGTGAAAAGTTCAGGGAAGAAATACTGGGTATCTTTCTGTACTCGGCAAAGATTTTTCGCTTCACGCCCAGATACACTACTTTACTTTCAATAGTGTTCATCGATATATACTGACTACGTTGTTCCTTTTCTTCCTGAATTCGTTGGTAATAATACTTGGTATATTCATCATAGGGCTTGGAATAGTCAATGTATTTTTCCTTGGAAACAATTGCAATCATATTGGTGACTGTATCTGCATTTACAAGCCACACAGGTATGTAGATTCCACGAATCTCCAAATTCATCTTTCCCGGGATGAATTTGGGCAAAATGTCATGTTCTCCCCACCACTTGGCAAATTTATTCCTTGCCTCCTCTTTCGTAACCTTGAAAGCGATGATTTTATCCGGGCGATATTTGCCTTCACCATCGTCAAACACTGCCATATCGGTGCCACAATATGCACATATACAGGTTACCTGTTCCTTATCCCGCATTAGTGTAGCTGCGCACGAGGGACAATGATAGCATTGCAGCCTCTTGGTCTGTTCTGTTTTTTGTTCCATCCTGATCATGGACAAATCATATTCTGATGGTGACATGCTATGTCCGCATACATCACAGATCAACATTTGTGTCTCCACATCAAAACGCATATCATCGCCGCATCCCGGACATTTAAATAAACAAATCATGCTCTACCCCTCTTAATGAAACACTTGTTTATTATCAAGATACCATACTTTACCTGTACTCACAATTCTATAATCTTCGTTATTAACCTTGCTTTTCATTGTTTCTGTGGTATGATAAATGGAAATTATTGTTGGAAGGAATCATTTATGGAAAGTTTATTTTTTAGTCTCAATGCGACTATTCCAATCTTTTTAGTCATGCTAATCGGATATTGCCTTCGCTACACCAAGCTTGTAAACCCGACCTTTGTACTGGCCCTGAATCGTTTTAATTACGCTCTGACTCTGCCGGTATTACTTTTTATGGACATTTCAACTGCAGACTTTTATAGTGTCTGGAACACTTCCTATGTCTTATACTGTTTCTTTGTGACCTTGTTCTGTGTTCTGATGATCTGGCTCATTACTTTTCTGATTGTTCGTAATAACCCAAAAGCTCACCGTTATCTTGGTGAGTTTGTTCAGGCTTCCTATCGAAGCAGTTCTGCTGTTCTTGGTATAGCATTTATCCAGAATATCTATGGTTCCTCTGTAATCGGTCCGCTGATGATTTTAGGAACGGTTCCTTTATATAATGTGATGGCTGTCATTGTGCTTTCCTTTACTGCCCCCGCTACTCCTGAGCAGAATGAGCCCAATGCAAGAAAAAAGTTGATCAAGAAGACCCTTTTGGGTATTCTGACCAACCCTATTATTATCAGTATTGCACTGGGTATTCTATGTTCACTGTTACGTATCACACTCCCCGGTATTCTGTCCAAAACATTCAATATGATTGCCCAGCTGGCAACGCCACTTGCTCTCCTTGCTCTTGGTGCCGGTTTTGAAGGAAGAAAAGCTTTGAAAATGATTAAGCCAACCCTGCTCTCTTCCATAATCAAACTGCTTTTGCAGCCTGTGATTTTCCTCCCCCTCGCAATCTGTCTTGGTTTTCGTGACGAACAACTCGTTGCACTTCTTGTTATGCTCGGAGCTCCCACAACAGTCAGTAGTTATATTATGGCAACGAACATGAAGCATGAAGGAATTCTGACATCAAGCATCATTGTCTCCACTACCTTTCTTAGTTCTATTACACTTACGTTCTTTCTATTTCTGCTTCGATACTTCTCCTATATCTGATTTTACTCGATTGACTTTAATGATTCTGCCATATCAATCCGATTAAGTTTAAAATACATGAAGAAATTAACGATAAGTGCAAATACCATGGTCAACAGAATACTATAGATATAGCTTGCCGGCAGAATTCTGTTTTCAAAACATACCATATCAATGTCGATCTTATAGATTACAAACGCGTGCAGATATCGTCCGAGAATCAAGCCAACAACTCCACCAATCACAGAAAGAATCATATTCTCCCGAAATACGTATACTGCAGTCTCCATTGGATAGAAGCCAAGGACCTTAATTGTTGCGATCTCACGGATTCGCTCCGTAATATTGATATTGGTCAGATTATAGAGAACGATAAACGCAAGTAGTGCTGCACATACGATAATCAGTAATACAATATAATTCAGACTAGACATTGTCTTATCCATCATATCTTTAATATCTTCATTTACTCTGACAGACACAATCTCATCTACATCCAGTAAATGCGCCCCAGTCTCATGAACCGCATCAGGATTCGTTGCATTGGCGTATACTGTTTTATACTCCGGTTCATGACCATAACAGGTTTGATACGTCTGTGGATTAATATATACATAATTATAAATAAAGTTCTTAAAGATTCCGGATACAGTAAGTGTCATCTCTACCATATCACTGTCACGAAGTGTCAACGTATCTCCAACAGAAAGGTTGAGTTTTTCAGCGATCTTATTCGTGATGACAACTTCACCATCTCCCGGAAGTGAAACCGCATTGCCATGATCATCTCTCATATTGACATAGTCGGTAATCGTGTCTGCATCCCGTGGAATGACCAGCGATACTGTTTTGACCGCAGTATCTGTTCTGGCATCAAGTGATGCCTCATAGAACACACTATAGTCAGCGATCCCTTCGAGCTCCTGAAGATGTGCTTCATCCTGTGGTGTAATGGGATTGCCATACATCAGACTCATATCATAAGTCTCAATCTCATCATATTGCTGTCTTACAATTCCGGAGATGGAATCCAAAAATCCAAATCCGGTAAGAAGCAATGCCGTACATCCGCCAATTCCCACCACCATCATAAAGAACCGTCTTTTATAACGGAATAGATTTCGTATGGAAACCTTGTGAAGAAATGGAACCCTTTTCCAGATTACAGGAAGATACTCCAACAGTATCCGCTTGCCTGCTTTGGGAGCTCTTGGCCGGATTAATTCTGCAGGCATACTTGTCAATTCCTTCTTGCAGGTTAAATATGTGGCTCCCATGGTGCACACCAGTGCCGCAAAAAGGGACAAAATTTCAAGGACAGGATCAAATGTAAACTTTACATCCGCAAACCCATACATAATGCTATAGCCACCCCAGATGGTCTTGGGAAAAACAATAATTCCAAGAAAATAACCTGCAATTCCACCAATCAGTGC
>Ga0116143_10006091_pt1 | contig 10619 bp, 28 predicted proteins | sample AD_UKC034_MetaG_FD_89745 | JGI IMG/M metagenome (GOLD analysis project Ga0116143, IMG submission 89745) | Active sludge microbial communities of municipal wastewater-treating anaerobic digesters from USA - AD_UKC034_MetaG | ecosystem: Engineered > Bioreactor > Anaerobic > Digestate | place: USA...
CCAGCGGGCGCTTCGGCTCGAGGTGCGGCCACGCCGCGCGCATGAAATCCCGCAGGCTGGCCCGGAGCGTCTCCGCCCGGCGGGCGTGGCGCTCCTTGAGCACGGCCTCGGCGACGTAGAGGTCACGCACCGGGGCTCACGGTTCCCTCACGATGCGGCGCTCGTCGACCCAGAGGATTTGGGTCGGCGGGATGTACCAGGGCTTGCCGGCATCATCCCGCTTCACCCAGGCCGGGCCGTTCACGGGCTCCTTCGCCAGATCAAACCAAGCGCCCGGCGGCATGTCGCGAATAATCTTGCCGAGAAGCTCCATCACCTCTTCCTGGCGCTGGGTCGGGTTGATGCCCTCGGCCTGCGGCTTCGCGCGTCACTCGCCGCACCACTCGTCGGGGTTCTTGCCCGGGACGTAGATCGGGAACCGTCGGCACCAGGTTCCGCCGTCGGCCTGCTTCCAGAACCGGCACGTCTCGCAGCGCTCGCTCATCTCGGCACCCTCCCCCACAGGTCCATCATCTTCAGCGCGTGCACCACGCTCCCGCGGAACACGCCCAGCCGCTTGCCGATCGCGTTCGGGCTCAGGCCCTCGACGGCGTACAGGACCGAGGCATCGGCCCACCACGGCTTGCCCTTGGGCTGCTTGGGCTTGGAGCCGATCCGGCGGGCGATGCGCTCGGTGCGGGCGGTGAGGTTGGCGGTCATAGGGCCTGCCACACCGACGGCCCGGACAGGGCGAAGTAGCACGCCGCCATGAGGCAGGCGACGCCGGCCGGCACGTGCCGATGCACCAGAACGGCGGCGATGAGCGCGAATGCCTGAGCGTCGCTCAATGCCAGTCTCCCGGCTCGCCCGGCTTCAGCGGCTCGGGCTTGTCCTCGCCGGGGATCTCGTCCTCGTCCTCGAGCACCAGATCGCCGCCGGTGAGCGCCCAGGCCGCAAGGCGCCGAGCCGCGAGCAGCTTGTCCTCGAAGGTGCCGTCGAACTCGTTGACCTCGCCCCAGGCCCACTGCCGGGTCTCGACGCCCAGGCGGATGAAGTCGAAGTCGGTGCCCTCGGGGTCTGGCTCGTGGGCGCAGCAATCGTGCTCGTGGTCGGTCATCACTTCGGGCCCTCCTTCGGCCAGCACATCCCATATTCCTCGGCCATCTCGCAGATCAGCCGCTTGCGCTCCGCCGGATCGGCGAGCGCCGCGTCGCTGGGCTCGGGCTCCTTGAGCAGGCCCTGGACCTCGGCGATCTGCCGCAACACCTGGGCGGCGACGGCCAACTGCTTGGTCGCCATCGCCACGCCGTAGACGCTACGCAGTTGCGTCAGGAGGTCGCCGCGCGTTTCGATTGGGGCTTCTTCTGGTAGTTCCACTGGCACCTCCGATCGCAGAACTGGCGATCTCTGAACTTGCCGTATTCCTCACCCTCGCGGCGCACGAGGGGCTTGCCACAGTGCCGGCAGCCCTTGGCAGGGATGGGCGGCAGCTCGGCCGCCTTCGCTCCCTCGCGGACCAGGAGCCCGCACCGCACCGAGCAGAACCGGCGCTGGCGGAACTGTGCCCAGGGCTCGCCCTCGCGCGGCCGGAACAGCCCGCCCGGGCACGGGCACGCCGGGTTGGCGCAGCGCTTGACGCCGCGGCCGACCTTGCGGGCCGGCACGCCCTGCCTGGTGCGCAGCCGGTGGAGAAGGGCCGAGTAGTCGCGAAGATCCTCCCGTTCCGGGCGGGACACCTCCGGGACCGCGCACAGCCGGCGGACGTCCTCGGCGCTCAATCACCCACCCGCCTTGATGAGCGCCTTCGCCTCCTGGACGGCGCGCCACGTCTCCGTCTCCGCCCGCAGCGCGGTCAGCCACTCCTCGTCGGTGAGCATGTTCTCCCGACGCAGCCGGCGGAGCTCGGTCACGCTGGCGAGCCAGTCCGATGCGCTCTCGAGGCGAGCGGGCAGCGACGTCAGGTCGGCGGGGAGCTGGGCGGGCAGCAGGCGGGACAACAGCGCCCGACCCACGGTCGCCGGGATCTGGCGGCGCCAGATGCCCTCGATGATCGTGGCCGCGAACCCGCCGATCTCCTCGCCGTAGACCCGCTTGGCCTCGTCCAGGATCCGGAAGCGGAACTCGGGGCGGCGGTCGGGGTGATAACCGGGGCGAAACTCGCCGCTGCGGGTAGATCGCCACCGCGGCGGAGGTCGGAGGGTCTCGCCCATCACCGTCACGGCCAGGGATTCAGTCACGACGCAAGGCCCTCCGTCGCGGTCGCGGGGTCTATAACCTGTGGTGGGGACCGCTCGCCATACTTTCGCTCAAGAGCCATGGTCTCCCGCAGGTCGCGGCCTAGCGCCCGCTCGCGGTCGTGGCTGGCGAGCAGGTCGTCCACGGCGGGGACGTCGATGCAGAGCACGTCGGCGATGTGCCGGCGGGTCCATCCCTTGGTGCGGAGCATGGCGGCGACGTGGGTCTGGCGCTCGCGAAGGCTGCGCATGTAGCGGCGGACGGCGGGCATCAAGCGGTCTCGCCCGGGTCGGTGGGCCACTCGTGCGCCAGCCGGCTATGCACGGCGTCGAGCAGGTCGAGCAGTTCGTCCCGCTGGCTGCAGTAGGTGGTCGCCCAAGCCTTGGCCTGGTCCCGCTCCGCCCTGACCCGTTCGAGCTCTTCGGCGGTGTGGCGCAGGCCGCGGGCGATCTCGTGCCGGTCGAGCCACAGCAGCACGGCCACGAGGACCGCGACCACGAGGGCGAGCAGCAGGGCGGTGGCGGTGATGGTCATGGGTTGCTCCTGATGAAGCCGGCGGCAGCGTTGGCTTGGCGAACGGCGTCCTGCCAAGTCGGGCCAGCGCCGACATAGGCCGGCCATGTGCCGCGACGGCCGATGATGACACGCCAAAGATCGAGATGCGGATCGGCGGGCGGATACCAGCGGACCCAGAACCGGGGCTTGGTCACGGCTCGCACTCCCGGATGACGGTCTCGTTGTTCGCCCGCAACTGCACCGCGAGCTTGTCGCTGATCACATCGATGTCCTGCTCGGGCACCTCGATCCAGCGCAGGCTTGAACAAAGCGACGGCGGCGGATTTGGAGAGCAAGCGACCATTGTTGTCAGCATCAGCACAATAGCAAAAACCTGTCGCTTTTTAGCCGGTTCTCCTTTGCCCACAACGGACGCAGATTTGTAAAGTGCCATGCTGCCTTTACCTCTTCGGGCCGAGAAAGGTCAAACGCATTTAGTGGTCTGATGTGGTCTATATGCCATCCGGCAACTGACCAATTGCTCCATGTCATTCTTTTGTCAAATTGCCTTTCAATGTGCTCTCTAAGCTGTTCGATGCTGCATCCGACAATTTCCTGGAAGCGAGCGCTTTTGCTTCCGTTCACGTATGCACGAAGCTGATTGCGAAGGTAGTATCGCATCTTGTAGGCAGGGTCCGCGGCTCGTCGGGCGCGCAGATAGGCATTCCTTTTCGCTCGAAATTCCGGCAATTTTCCTCTTGCCCGCGCCGCCGCTCTAACCTTTTCCGAGCTTGCATAAGCTCTCGCGGCTTCCTTTCTCCTCTCTTTGTTGTTTTGATAGGTGCGTCTGGCAATTGCTTTGACCTTTTCCGGGTTCTTTTTGGCCCACTTCATAGAAGCCGCGGTGTGAGCTTTAGGGTTCTTTGCTCGATATTCCCTGGCCTGCCGGTTCTCAAAGTCCGGGTCAATGGCTTTCTTTGCAGCCCTATAGCGACGCTGGTATTCGGCCTTCGCCTCTTTGGTTGCCCAGGCCATTACTCAGGCATCCCATTCTGCTGCTTACCGGCACACGGGTCCGGGCGCGCGGTCGGGGCGCAGGAGGCGAGCGCGAGGCATGCGAAAATTATTCGTATTCCCTGTTGACAGCGCGAAACCGTTTCGTAAAATGGGCGCATCAACAGAGGACGACGCAGATGGCCGCTATCACGATGACCCGCGAGTTGGCTTTTGCCGCCGGCACGGACGCTGCCAATCGCCAGATGCGCAAAGCCGGTCGCACCCGTTGGAACCTGGATGACCGCAACCTCGCAGGCGAGACGACGGTCCGTATCTGCATCCTGGCCGGTCTGCTCCACGTCCAGGCTTACGAGGGTCTGGGCTACGGCAAGTTTCCCTACGTTCAGGGTAACGACGGCTCGTGGATCAAGCTGCGCAAGGCCGCCTGACTTGACCCCCGACTTCCTCGCGCTCCGCAAGCGGCTTCGCCTCACCCAGGGCGAGGCCGCGATGCTGTTCGGCGTCGACCGGCGCTCGTGGCAGAATTGGGAGGCCGGCAAGCCAGCCCCCGGCCCGGTGAAGGTGCTCGCGGTGACGCTGGCGCGCGATCCCGACACGGTGCTGCCCATTATGCGCGAGGCCTCCTATTCCGCCGCAGCCAATCCCGCGCCGCCTGCCCGCCCTCGCGCTCGGCGGTGAGGTCCGTCTCTGCGCGCTCCATCCGTGCCGTGGCGTCCGCGACCTCCTGTGCTTGTCGCTGCTGGCGGCGTGCTGCCCATGCGGTGCCGACCACGAGCCCGATGCGCTCGAGCCACCGGCCGAGGGCGGGGATGTTGAGCACGGCCCCGAGGATGGCGCGCAGGGCGGGGATCATGGCGTCAGCCCGAAGCTGAGCTTCCGCAGCTTCTCAAGCTGCCGCTCCAGCGACCGGATCTTGTCCTGGCGCATCTGCTCGGCGCGGTGGATGGCGGAGCCCCGCGTCCGGTGCCACTCCTTGCCCTCGCCGTGGAAGAACATCCGCAGGTGCCCGGCCCCGCGCACAACTGCCATGCCGTCGCTGATCTGGGCGTCGTACTTGGCGACCCCGCTGGTCAGCGCGTACTTCGTCGCCCAAATCTCCACCGTCTCGGCCATCACCACCACCCCGCGTCGAGATCGTCCTGGTAGCCGCAGATGCCGGCGTAGAGCGCCAGCCAGCCGAGCGTGACGAGCGTCGTGCCGATGCCGGCGAGGAACATGGTCACACCCACGTCAGACATCGGCCAACTCCTTGGCACGTTGCCGGTGAAGCTCGGCTATCTCAGCCTCCAACCTCGCCATCTGCGCGCGTCGATCAGCTATCATCTTCGTGAGCTTGGCCTCCCATCGCGCCCGCTCGGCGGCGACTCCGCGCTCAATGTCCGCGCGACGGCCGAGAACAGTGCGGTTGTCGCGCCAGTCTTGTGAGGCATCCGTATTCACCATCGTCCGAACGTCCTCCACATGAGGTAGGCGCACGTCGCCGCCACGAGGTTGGCCGCGATCGGCGGCAGCAGCGGGGAGAGGCGCAGCGGGGTCATGTTCCCTCTGGGTCGAGCGCATCCCCGGCGGCATAGACGGACGGCAAAGCCGGATGCCCTTTGGGCAGCGCCCAGCTTGTCCAGGCGAGCAATAGCATCGCAAGGTTCTCCCGGAACGAGCGACGGGGGCAGGTTATGATTCCGAGCCAAGTCACGATCATCACACCTCGCCCTTCCGCCACATGCGGTCCCGCCACCATGCGGTCGCGAGGTTCACCAGCATGTTCAGGCCGACCGCGCCGCCCAGGAGCAGGATTACCTGCTGCGCGCCGCCGACGTAGGCGACACCGGCCTGGAGCTTGTCGATCGCGTCAGGATCCTCGCGCAGCCACTGGAGCAGCGCCGGCCCGTACTCGGCGAGGGCCCATGCCAGCAGCCCGCCGTTGACGACGGCCGTGGGTGCGTTGGTCTTGATGATCTTGGACGCCGCCGCCTCGGCCATGGCGGGCCGCGCCTGGATCTTGCCCTGCGCGATGGCGAACACCCGGTTGCAGCGGTTCGTCCAGCCGCGCCCGAAGGTGTCCCAGTGCTTGAGCCCAAGGAGGAAGTTCATGCGCGCGGCGTGGTAGGACAGCAGAAGCTGCAGCGGGTCGCGCTTGCGCACGGCCTCGAGGGTTTTCTGGCCGATGAAGCCGTCGTCCTCGGTATCCACGAGCCTTTGGATCTCGAGCGCCGCGCGCTTGGGCCCGGAGCCCACGGCGAAGTCGGCGCAGTAAATGTCGAGCCCCGAGGGCAGCTGATCACCGCGCACCACCTGCCAGTATCGACTCAGGTAGATCGCGGTCGCTTCCTCCTTGGTCAGCTGTGCCACGTCCTCGGGGTTCACCGGCTCGCCGCGCCAGTCGCTGAGCGTGGCTTGGGTGATCCCCATGTTCGTGGCACGCCCGGGGTCTTCTTTCATGTTGACATAACCACCCTCAACCTCGAAAATAGTGGCCAGCCACAACTCACGGTTTTCAATCATGGGACTGCTCCTTGACTTGACCGGCCAAAGGTTCGGTCGCCTTACAGTTTCCGCTCGCGCGGGAGTTGCTAGGGATAAGAAAGCGGCATGGCTCTGCCTTTGCGACTGCGGCTCCAGCCGGGTCGTTTGCAGTCGCGAACTGCGGAACGGGCAGACTAGAAGTTGCGGTTGTCTCCGCCGGGAAATGATCGGCGCGGTGAACCGAACTCATGGGCGAACGCGCACTGCCGAATATCGCTCTTGGCAGGCGGCGAAAGAGCGCTGCTACAGCCCCGGCCACGTTGGCTACCCTAGCTACGGCGGGCGCGGCATCAAAATGTGCGACGAGTGGCGCAATAGCTTCGCCCAATTCTACGCCGACATGGGGCCATGCCCCGCCGGGCACAGCATCGAGCGGCTGGACTTCAATGGCGACTACACGCCCGGCAACTGCGTATGGGCGACTCAGGCCCAGCAGTCCAAAAATCGGAAGAATACTGTCTACGTGCTCTTTCGCGGCGAGCGCATTACGGCAAGGGAAGCTGCCGACCGCTTTGGCTTCTCGTTCAACACAGCCCGGAAGTACCGCGACCGCAGCATAGACCATCTGCCTCATGGCTGAGGCCCGCCCTCGATCTCGAACAAGGTGGCAAGCCACAGATCTCGGTTCTCGATCATGACGGCTCACCCACGATCGGCTGTTCCTGCTCCCAGTTTTCCCCACCGACCAAGACGCACGACACCGCGTTGGGCCCCGGCACCGTCATCAGCAGCGTCCACGACCCGTCCGCCGGGTCGACGTAGAGCGTGACGAGCCGGTCCTGGGTGTCGAGCGCGATGGCGGCGAGGGTTTCGCCGAAGGTGTCCTTCAGCGCCTTCACCGCGGCTTCCGGCTTGTCGCAGTAGGGGCGCGCGGGCTGGACCTGTGCGAGCGCAGCCCCGGCGATCAGCGAGCCGAGGCCCGCCAGAAGCGCGACCCGGCGCCAGGACAGGCGGAACGGCGGCGAGGGGTAGGCGTCGGGGGCGGTGGGGATGCTGGTCATGCCATGTCTCCTGCGTCCTCGGCGGGGTTGGTCGGGCGCACCGGCCCGCTGTCGAGCATCACGGTCCGCCCGCGATCGACGACCACACTGCTGTCGAGGATGGCCTGGCGCAGGATGGCATCCTCTTCAGCCGTCACCGGGCGAGGCGCGGCGGCGGGCGGATACCGCCGCGCGAAGTCGTCCTGGGGCCTCGGATTGGAAATCGACGCTAGGCCGGTTCCCGTGCCCGTAGGACGCAGGGGGCTATCCGGGGCGTGGAATATGCCGCCGCCCGTGGCCTCGCGGCGCTCTACGGGCTCCGCAGGCGGCCATGGGCGCGCAGTTGTCCGCCACTCCTTGGCCCACTCGTAGGCGGCCCTGGACAGCTCGCCCATCTCGTGGCCGCACGGGTGCGCCACGAACGCCTCGAACGCGCGCTGGAGGACAATGAGGTTGCTCATGACGGCTGGTCCTCCACCGGCGCGCACAGCCCGTGCGGCCTGTCGTCGAGATCAGGGCGGCGGTGACGCTGGTCGGCCAGGAACAGGAGGCAGCACCCGGCATGGGCGAGGTGGCTAAGGCCCGTCTCGCGGTCGTTGTCCTCGCCCGCCCACCACGCGAACAGGTGCCGCAACAGCGCCGCGTAGAGACGGCTCGCGGGGATGCCCTTGGCCCAGTTCCAGGCCGCGTACTTCCGCTGGCCGTAGTCGAGCACCTGCCCGATCTCGACCAGCGGACGCGGCGGCAGCAGGTTGAGCGGCACCTTGCCCCCGTCGAACTTCAGCCCCGCGCTCACCGGCAGTTCTCCGTCGGGTTGGCGAGCGCGTCGTCCAGCAGCTCGTGCGCGGCGCGGACCTTGCGCTCCAGGCCCGCCTTCTCGCCGGACAGGCGGGCGATGGTGCGGGTGGCGTCGTCGAGCGAGGCGCGGAGGCTGGTGATCAGGGCGTCCTCGGCGCGGGCGATGCGCTCTGCATCTGCCGGACTCACAGGTTCCCAATTCCCCGGCGGGAGGCTGCCCACGCCGATGATTTCGCCCGTGACGGCCGAGCGCACGATGGTTGCGGCGGGCAGCACCTCGCGTCCCATCAGCACGGCCCAGGCGCGGCGCAGGCGGGTCATGCGGCCACCCCCATCCGCCGGAGCGCATAGGTCACGGCCCGCTTGTCCCGGCCGAGCGCGGCGGCGATCCGCCGGCAGCCCAAGCCCTCGCTGTGCAGGTCGCGCGCCGCGCGCCACCACAACGGGCGCTTCTCTCGCTCGGTCCAGACCAGCCACTCCTCACGAGCGCGGGCGCCGGCCATGCCAAACAGAAGCCCCAGCTGGTCCCAGGTCAGGCCGCGGTACTTGGCGCGGAAGCGGGCGAGCTCGGCCACGTCGGCGATCATGCCTTGGCCCTCGCGATCTTGCGGCCGTAGCGCTCGACGGCGATGCGCTCGGCCCGGTGCACGAGGTCCGGGTCCGCCACGAGCCCCGAGAACATCGGCACCGGGAACCAGCAGCCTTCGTCGTCGCGCACGGGGACGGTCAGGTAGACCCGTAGGGGGTTCTCGACGAACTGGCGGTCGGTCATCAGCTCGAACCCGGCGGCGAGGAGGTCGGAGACGGTCATGCCGCGACGTCTCCGGCGATGCTGTTGCGCACCAGCGTCGGCGCCCGCAGCCGGGCCACGTCCGCCGTGCTCCACTCCGGCTTGCCGCTGTGCAGCGCCGCGAACAGGCGCAGCGTGTCCCGGGTGGGCTCGCCCTCGCCGTAGCGGTGCACGGCACGGAGCCGCCGCAGGAACAGTTCGGGCGAGCCGGTGTGCAGCGAGGCCAGGGGCTTCGCCATGTCCAGCAAGGTCCAATCCTCCGCCCGCGGCGGCCGGCAGGCGGCGCGCCAGGCGCGCTTGGCCGCGGCGTCGATCTGCGCCCGGCGGGCGGCGCGCACCTCGCGCACGATGGCGAGCGAGGTATGGCATCGCAGCGCCACCCGCTCGTCGCCGAGGTTCGAGCCCAGGCACTTGATCAGCTTCTCGCGCTGCTCGGGCAGGAGCGACAGGAGTGCTGGGTGTTCGGTCCAAAGCCCGGTGGGGCGCTCTTCTGGGTGGCTCATTGCGAGCCTCCGAGCGAACCACCAAAACCCACCCCCACGACCGGCGAACCATTGACGGCGAACTCCGGGGGTATCGGCCTGCAGCCGATATACCCCCAAAGTTCGCCTGTCAAGTTCGCTCGGCCGATGGGGGCAAACGAACCGTTCGCGAACCGTGCGAACCGGTTCGCTTTTGCAACCTTGGAGATAACACGCTCCATGTTCATCAACCCTTGCTCTTTCGCGCCATTTGCGCGGAGCTTTGCGCTCCAGCGTCGGTGAGCCAGACGAAGGGACCGGCGCCGGCGATCTTGCCGGCCTCGGTGAGTTGCTTGCGGGCCTTGCGGAATGCGGCGGCGCGGCTTTCCTCGGTCTCGCCGTTGATCCGCTTCACGGCCACGCCACGCCACCAGTCGCCGGAAACGACGTACTCGGCGGGGATCTCGTAGCCGTGGGGCGGCTTGATGCCGTCGGCGGCTATGGCGTCGTGGAGGGCCTTGGTGACGATCTCGGCGACGGTGGGCGGCTTGGCCTCGGGAGGCCGCTTGGTGGCTGGCCCCTCGTCGATCACGACGCACGAGGTGATGTCGTCGCCGTCCTCGTCCTGGCCCAGCGTGACGGTGCGCAACTCGAACGCATATTCCTTGCCGTCGGCGTCATCCTTGGACACGTCGACGGCCCAGGTGCGGCCTTCCTCGCCGCGCTGCACGCGGATCAGGGTGTCACCGGAGGCCACCGACACGCCGCTGCCGCGGATCGTGCCGTTCTTGTTCTCGTGGTGGACCAGAGCGACGTGCGGGCGGTTCGGCAACGCCTGGAGATCGCCGCAGGCGTCGATGAACTCGCTCATGTCCTGGCTGCTGTTCTCGTCGCGGCCGGTCATGGCCCGAGCCACGGTATCGACCACCAGCAGGACGCACGGGGCGCCCGTGCGGGCCTCGAGTTGCCCCACCAGGGTCATGAGCCGCTGGACGTCCTCGGTCGCGGCCTTGCGCTTGCTGAGCGGCCTGCGCGTGCCCTCGGGCGCCAGGAACCGCAGGCGAACCGGCACGTATGCGAACAATTCGGGGACGGTTCGCCCGGCATGCCGCGCCCAGGCCGCGAGACGGTTCGGGAAACCGCCCGAACCCTCCATGGTGCAGTAGACGACCAGCCCGGGCCGCTTGATGCGATGCCCGAACCACTCGCCGTCGCCGCAGGCCACGGCAAGCGCCATGCTGGTCAGGAGGAAGCTCTTGCCCGTCTTCGGGGCGCCGTAGGTGATCGACAGTTCGCCCACGCCCAGGAGGCCCTTCACGACCATCTGGCGCTTGGGCAGGC
>Ga0116143_10006092_pt1 | contig 10619 bp, 7 predicted proteins | sample AD_UKC034_MetaG_FD_89745 | JGI IMG/M metagenome (GOLD analysis project Ga0116143, IMG submission 89745) | Active sludge microbial communities of municipal wastewater-treating anaerobic digesters from USA - AD_UKC034_MetaG | ecosystem: Engineered > Bioreactor > Anaerobic > Digestate | place: USA...
CCTCGCCCAAAGCGCACATCGAAGGCGTGACGCACGTCGAGTTCGACGAACTCCGTGCCCTCGACATCGCCAAGCAGGTGGTGCGCATGGGCATCGATAATTACGAGAACCGCAAACAGACGCACATCCCCACCGACATCGATCAAATGGTAGCGGGCTTTTCGCACGAGTACATCAACTATGCCCTCGGCGGGATGTATCGCGGCTCGTTCAGACCCCTAAATGACGCCGTCGCCAGCGGCCGCCTGCGCGGAGCAGCGGGAGTCGTCGGCTGCAACCACGCCGGAACGTGCCAGGACGAGACCCACCTGTACACCGTTCGCGAGCTGATCAAGAACGACGTGCTGGTGGTGATGACCGGCTGCGGCGCCATCGCCTGCGCCAAGTACGGGCTGCTCTCGCCTGACGCAGCCAGGTTCGCTGGACCGGGCCTGCGCGAGATCTGCGAAACGGTCGGCATTCCGCCCGTCCTCCATCTGGGAAGCTGCGTCGACAATACGCGCATTCTTACCGTGCTCAGCCAGATGGCCAGCGAAGGCGGCCTGGGCGACGACATCTCGGACCTCCCGGGCGCTGGCTTTGCACCAGAGTGGATGAGCGAGAAGGCCATTTCCATCGGCTGCTACTTTGCCGGCTCTGGCGTCTACACCATCATGGGCGGCCGCTCTCCCATCGCCGGCAGCAAGAAGGTGACCGAGTTCCTGGGCGACGGCCTGGAGGCCAGGCTGGGCGGGAGGCTCGAGTTCCTGCCCGATGCACAGGAGGCAGTGGACCGGGCCCTCAGGCACATTGACAAGAAGCGTGCCGCACTGGGCCTGCCGGTCTATGACGCCAAGCGCCACGGACAGAGCGGCGACGCCGTGACCCTGAAGGTGCTCGAGAAAGCCGACGATGAGGTACTGAACGTCTACAGTGCCAGGGTCTAGCCCGGGCACCATTGCGATATCTCGTGCCGCACCGCCAAGATGGTGCGGACAAAGGAGAAACAGACTATGTCGAGGTTCATCGCAACCCGAGCCATCCGTGGTGCCAATACCGTCGTCGCCGAGGCCGAATCGATGCTCAAGGCGGCCATCGCCGAGCTGGGCCCTGACACCCCGGTCGCGTTCACCAACACGGCCTACTTCCTGCCGGTCAACCTGGCCTTTATGGGCCGCCAGATTGCGAAACTGGCCGATATGGTGCCGGCTCTGGAAGACGCCAAGCGTCTGCTGCACCCCATTCCGCCGGAGAATATGTGGGTGCCTTACCTTGGCGAGACGCTGGACTGCGGTATGGCCACACTGCTGGCGGAGGAGATCATCGAAGGCATTCGCTTCGCCCGCGGGGTGGAACCCCAGCAGATCACCTGGGACGGGACCTACGTGCCCACCGCCAACTTTGTTAGCAACGACCCGCTGGCAAAAGCCGGCAAGAGGCTGAACGGCCCCATCGATGATATCCAGCTCCGGGCCTGGGGCATCCAACTGGTGGACGGCCGCATGCCGGGCTTTGCCGCTCTGCTGGGCTGCGCCAAGAGCACCGAAGTGGCGGTGCAGTTGGTGCGCGAACTGCAGCAGCGCAGCATTCTGGTGTTCCTCAGCGGCAGCGTCAACGGGCGGAGCATCATTCACCAGTTGATAGAGGCCGGGGTGGAGATGGGTTACGACACCTATATCATCCCCTTCGGCACTGACACTCTCGCCACCATCTATCCCCTCGGTTTTGCCGCTCGCAGCGCACTCACCTTTGGCGGCCTGAAGCCAGGAATGCCGCGCGAGATACTGCAGTACAACCGGGCCCGCGTGTTTGCCTTTGCCATCGCTCTCGGCGAGGTCGACGACCTGAAGTATGCCACGGCAGCCGGAGCGATCAACTATGGCTTCCCCGTCATCGCCGATACGGTCATCCCGCAAATCCTGCCCACGGGCATCACCCCCTACGAGCACGTCATCAGCATGCCCTTTGATGACATCGAGGGCAAGGACGACATCGAGCGCGCGCGAAAGCTGGTACAGCGTGCCATCGAGGTCCGCGGAGTCAAGATCAAGGTCACCGAGGTGCCGATCCCGGTGCCCTACGGTTCGGCCTTTGAAGGCGAAAGGGTGCGCAAGGCCGACATGCGTGTCGAGTTCGGCGGCAAGAACAGCCGCTGCTTTGAATACCTCAAGATGTCCCCCTTCGAGTCGGTGGAGGACGGCAAGATCACGGTGGTCGGACCAGAGTTCGACAGCGTGCCGGCAGAGGGCTCGATGGATATGGGCATCGTGGTTGAGGTGGCCGGGCACAAGATGCAGGAGGACTTTGAGCCGGTACTGGAGAGGCAGATTCACTACTTTGTCAACGGTGCTTCAGGCATCCAGCACATCGGCCAGCGCGACATCACCTGGATCCGGGTCAGCAAGGCAGCGGCCGAGAAAGGCTTCAAGCTGGAGCACTTTGGCAAGATCCTTTATGCGCGCTTCCATGCCGACTTTGGGGCCATCGTGGACAAGGTGCAGGTGACCATCTTTACCGACAAGGCCAAGATGGAAGAGTGGCTGGCCAAGGCCCGTCAGGCCTACCATCTCCGCAATGAACGCCTGGCTGGAATGACCGATGAGTCGGTGGACGAGTTCTTTAGCTGCACGCTGTGTCAGAGCTTTGCCCCCAATCACGTCTGCGTGATCTCGCCCGAGCGGCTCGGCCTGTGCGGCGCTTACAACTGGCTGGACTGCAAAGCGTCCAACCACATCAACCCTACCGGACCCAATCAGCCGATCAAGAAGGGCGCCTGCATCGACGCCAACTTTGGGGTGTTTGAAGGGGTCAACGCCTTTGTGCGCCAGGCCTCACACCAGACCGTTCAGGAAGTATCGATGTACTCCATCATGAACAATCCAATGACCGCCTGCGGCTGCTTTGAGTGCATCGCTATGGTCATCCCCGAGGCCAACGGAGTTATGGTTGTCTCGCGTGAGGATCCCAGTATGACACCGGCCGGCATGACCTTCTCCACCCTCGCCGGCGTGGCCGGTGGTGGGCTACAGACCGCCGGCGTAATGGGCCACGGCAAGTACTATCTGACCAGCCGCAAGTTCCTGTCATCTGACGGCGGCTTTAAGCGTGTCGTGTGGATGTCCTCCTTCCTGAAGGAAAGCATGAAGGAAGAGTTCAAGGCTGTGGCGGGGCGCGAGGGCGACGCGGCGCTGATCGACAAGATTGCCGATGAGCGAGTCGCCACCTCGGTGGAGCAGCTCCTGCCCTTCCTTGAGGAAAAGGGGCACCCGGCCCTCACCCTGCCGCCCTTGTTCTAGCAGCACCGCCCCGCGCCGACGGGGTGGCGCTCTCGTGCCGCCTGCCCGCAGCTTGCCGCGTTTTGCCGGCAAGACCAGGCGCGGGCAGGCAGCACGAGGACCCTGCATCGCGCACACACCAACCACAGCGGCGCCAGCTCGTGCCCGGACACATCGGCCGGCGCCGCGCAACGTGGTATAATGAACCGGGAATCGGAAAGGAGACGCCTGATCATGACCCCAGCGGTTCAAGTACCTATCGAGAAATGGACGGGCAAGATCCGCGAGATCACCCTCGGTGCTACCGCAGCCGAGGGGGGAACTCGCACCAGGACCGTGACCGTCGGCGGCGAGAACACCCTCCCGTTTCTGAGCTTTGAAGGCACCATGCCCCATGCCCCTGTCGTCGCGCTGGAGGTTCAGGACCACTACCCCAACGAATGGTCGCCGCTGCTCAAAGAATCCTGGGGCGACGTGCTGCACGACCCGGCCGCGTGGGCCAAGAAGGCCGAAGCGGTCGGAGCCGACCTCATTGTGTTCAAACTGATCAGCGCTCACCCCGAAGGAGACAACACCGACGCCGCCCATGCCGCGGCCACCGTCAAGGCAGTGCTGGCGGCCACGGGGCTGCCGCTGGTGGTCCTTGGCCCCGGCCAGGCCGACAAGGACAATGAAGTGCTGGTGGCGGTGGCCGAGGCGGCCAAGGGCGAACGCCTGGTCCTGGGCAACTGCGAGGACAAGAACTATCGCACCGTTGTCGCTGCCGCTCTGGCTCACGGCCATCTGGTTGTGGCCAAGACGCCCATCGACGTAAACCTGGCCAAGCAGCTCAACATTCTGATCACGGATATGAGGCTCGACCTCGACCGTGTGCTGATGGACCCCACCACCGGTGCTCTGGGCTATGGCCTGGAGTACTCTTACTCGGTGATGGAGCGGCTGCGTCTGGCCGCGCTCACCGGTGACGGTATGGTGCAGCAGCCAATGATCTGCACCGTGGGTGAAGAGACCTGGCGAGCCAAGGAAAGCAAGGTCAATCAGGGAGTGCCCGCGGCCTGGGGCGACTGGATAAAGCGCGCCATTCACTGGGAGGTCCTCACCGCAAGCAGCCTGCTCCTGGCGGGCGCCAACATCGTGGTGCTGCGCCACCCTGACAGCGTCGCGCGCATCAAGCAGACCATCGCCGGTCTGATGGCAGACTAGGGCAAAGGAGAGAACACCATGGGACTGAGCGGCCTAGACATCTACAAGCTTTTGCCCAAGACCAACTGCAAGGAATGCGGCCAGCCGACCTGTCTGGCCTTTGCCATGAAGCTGGCCCAGAAGCAGGCCGAGCTGTCGGCCTGCCCCTATGTTTCGGAGCAGTCCAAGGCCGCTCTCGCGGCGGCCAGTGCCCCACCCATCCGGCTGGTCACCGTCGGGACGGGCGAGTCGAAGGTGGAAGTCGGCAATGAGACCGTTCTCTTCCGTCACGAAAAGACCTTCTTCCACCCACCGGGGCTGTTCGTGCGCATCAAGGACACGCTGCCGCAGGCGGAAGCCGATGCCCTGCTCAACCAGATTACCTCTTTTGGTGTTGAACGAGTCGGAATCAAGCTGCGCGTGCATGGCCTGGCCATCGAGAATGCCTCGGGCGATGCGGCGGCGTTTGCGGCCAGAGTGGCCGCGGTCAAGGCCAAGACGGACCTGCCCTTGATGCTCATCGCTGCCACCCCTCAGGCTATGGAAGCGGGCCTCGAGCAAGCGGCGGGTGTGTCTCCTCTCATCTATGCCGCTACGGCCGAGAACTGGAAGGAAATGGCCGCCCTGGCCGCCAAGCACAAGGCGCCTCTGGCTGTACGCGGTCAGCGAAGCGACCCCAGCGGCCAGGGTGACCTGGGCGCCCTCGCCGGGCTGACCGAGCAGATCAAGGCTGCCGGCGTCGAGGATATGGTGCTCGATCCCGGAGTGCGTACCTCGCACGGCACGCTGATTGCGCTGACTCAGTTGCGCCGGCTGGCCCTCAAGAGCGGAATGAGGTCGTTGGGCTATCCTATCGTGACCTTCCCGGGCGAAAACGCCTCCTCCGTCGACGAGGAGGTCACGCGGGCGGCAGAGCACATCGCCAAGTACGCCGGGATCATCGTGCTGGACCACTTTGAACCAGCCAACGTGTATCCACTGCTCACGCTGAGCCAGAACATCTACACCGATCCGCAGAAGCCAATCCAGGTCAGCCCGGGGCTGTACGAGATCTCTGGCCCCAAGCCCGAGTCGCCTCTGCTCGTGACCACCAATTTCTCGCTGACCTACTTTAGCGTGGCCGGCGAAGTGGAAGGCAGCGGCAAGCCGACCTGGCTGCTCATCGTCGACTCGGAAGGCATGTCGGTCTTGACCGGCTGGGCCGCCGGCAAGTTCGATGCGGCCAAGATCGCCAAGTCGGTCAACCAGTTTGGCGTTCCGGGCAAGGTCAGCCACAAAAAGCTGGTCCTTCCCGGACTGGTGGCTGGCCTCTCTGGCGAACTCGAAGAGGAACTCCCGGGTTGGGAGATTCGAGTGGGGCCTCGCGAGGCAATTGACATCCCGGCCTATCTCAAGACCTGGAGCTAGGCCTCGGGTTGCGCACGCGCTACTGACTACCGAACGCGCCTCGCCTCCGGCCACGTATCATTCCGCCGGAGGCGATGCGTGTCGACGGACGTGGAGCAGATATCAATCTGGGGGGACAAGATCGGACCGTTGTACTTTGTGTCTGCTGAACTGGCTATCGGCTACTGGCTCTTTGCCTTTTTCTCCGCTGTAGGAGCGCTACAGTGGGTGGCTGCTCGTTATCACCTGGCCGGCCTGGCCCTGTTTGACCTACGACAGCACCGCCGACGTGGATATCCGCTCGGTCTGGCCCTCGTGCTGGGAGGCACGGCATTCTTCTTTCTCTGGCAGTGGGGGCCCATCTTTGCGCCCGGGCCCGCCGGCAGCGAGCTGGCAGTGCTGTTTGGGGCCAGCGGTGTTGCTGCCCTGATCTTGACTCTGGCCGGGTCAGCACTCCTCGGCAACCTGCGCCACCCACCGGTCAAGCAGAAGGTGCTTGCCGAGCTCGGCCCACTCATCCCGGTGGGTCACGCCCAGGGACGCTGGATCGAACCTTTGCCTGAAGAGCAGACTGACGCTGCTCACAGCCAGGCGCCGCTGCCTGCCCTCTGCCTGCTGCCCGCCGACAGGGAGAGCGAAGTGGTCTTGGCCGTGCTCGGTCGCCGGCTCGCGCGGGAGGGGCGAGTCTCGCTGCTGATTCATCCCGACGACAACGCCTATACCTTTCCGGCGGCCCTGGCCATCCTGCCGGCGGCCGTGTCGGTGCTGGCCAGGAGGCCGGAGGTGGATCCGAACAGGATCGCTGTTCTGGGCGATGGCGCAGGAGGAGACCTCGCCATCCGTTCCGCCAGCACCGCAAAGGACGTGCGCGCCCTGGTGGCCGTGGCGCCGATTCTGCATGAACCGCCCGTGGGCCTCGGCCTGCTGCACGAGTTGACCTTTCCTCAGGCGATCCGCTGGGCGCGGGACACTGTCAGAGCAGAGCTGGTCAAGTGGCTCGACGCGGGCACCTATGCCGCCAAGGTGCCACCCAAACCAGCACTGGTGATCTATGGTAGCGAGGACCGCCTGGCCGACCGGACTGCTCTTGCCTCTGGCGATGGCCTCGAGCTGCGCACCGTGGCCGGCCTCGGCCATCGCTATCTCGCCGGTCACCCGGCGGTGATGTCCATTATCAACGACTGGCTTAAGGAGCATCTCTAGATTATGGGTTGGGACTGGACTCTGTTTCGAATGGCCAACGGGCTGGCCGGCAGGTCGCACCTGCTGGATACCCTGGTCCGCTTTGTGATGAACGACTACTGGGCCACCACCATGCTGGTGTTGCTGCCCTTTGGTTTGTGGTTCAGCGGGAATAGCGAGTCGGAGCGCGAGCACAATCAGAAGGGAGTGCTCTCCACGGTGATGGCCCTGGCGATGGCGAACCTGGTAGTAAAGGTCATCAACCTGCTCTACTGGCGCTGGCGGCCCTTTGCCTACCACGACGTGACACTGCTGTTCTACCATCCGTCGGACTCGTCCTTCCCCAGCAACGCCGCGACAGTGGGCTTTTGCATCGCCGCTTCGGTCCTGCTTTTCAACCGCCGAACAGGACTGGTGCTTTTGCTCATTGCCTGCCTGTTCAGCGTTAGCCGCGTTGTGGGCGGCGTCCACTACCCCACCGACATCCTTGGCGGGCTGATCATCGGCAGCGCCTCCGCCTGGCTTGTCCTGCGCCAGTGGCGTTGGCCAGACCGGCTGTGGACACCGTTGCTCCGCTGGCTGCGACGGCTGGTGCTGGCATGACCCATCACGTGATTGTGAATCCGGGCGGGCGGGAGGTCGCTGTCCCGGCAGGCACGCTGCTCAGCTCGGCCGTGCGACAGGCCGGAACAGAGATGAACCTGCCCTGCGGCGGCCAGGGCCGCTGCGGGCGCTGCAAGGTCAGGGTGGAGGCCGGGCAGGTCCAGCACAAAGGTGAAGGCCGCTTGTCTGCTGAGGAACGGGCCGAGGGCTATGTACTGGCCTGCCAGACGGCGGTCCTCAGCGATATGCGGGTGTTCGTGCCACCTCAGGAGGCCATCGAGCGCCACCTGCCGAGCGACAAGACCGCTGCCGAGAGGCCAACGTTGCCGGTGGAGTGCGACTGGAGGAGCACGCCCTGGGTGCGCCAGTTCGCCCTCACCATTGAACCGCCCAGCCTCGCCGACAACACCACCGACCTCGAACGCCTCAAGCGGGAGCTGGCCCGGCAACATGGCCTCTCCGAGTTAACGGCGAACTTGCCCGTGCTGCGCCGGCTGGCCGCGACCCTGCGCCAATCGGCAGCGGAAGGTCAGCCCTGGCAGGTAACCGCCGTTCTGGAGATGGGTTCCTGGGAGCGGCCGGGCCACGACGCCCTGCCGAGACTGGTCGATCTGCGGGCCGGCGATTGCACCGGCCGCACCTGCGGGGTGGCCATCGATATTGGCACCACCAGCAACGTGATCTACCTGGCCGACCTGGCCAGCGGTCAGTTCATCGACAGCGCGGCAACGTACAATGGCCAGATTTCCTGTGGTGAGGATGTGATCTCGCGCATCCTCTATGCGCGCAAAGAAGGCGGGCTGGAGCATCTGCAGCGGCTGGTGGTGGAAACCATCAATGGTCTGCTGCGCCAACTGGCCGAGCGCAACTCGCTCGACCTGAACGACATCTACGTCGCCACCGTGGCCGGCAACCCGACGATGATCCACCTGTTCCTCGGTCTGGACCCGGCCTTCATCCGCCTGGAACCGTACATCCCCACCGCCAACTTCCCTCCGCCAGTGCTGGCCAGGGAGCTGGGCCTCGCCATCAACCCCGAAGCGACTGTCGATTGCCTGCCAGGCGTGGGGGCCTATGTCGGCGCGGACATCACCGCCGGCGTGCTCAGCTCGGGCATGTTCAAGACGGACAAGCTGACCCTGTTCATCGATGTCGGCACCAACGGCGAGATGGTGCTCGGCAACTCGGATTGGCTCATCTCCTGCGCCTGTTCCGCCGGTCCGGCTTTTGAGGGTGCCGGTGTGCAATGCGGCATGCGTGCCACCGTCGGCGCCATCGACGAAGTCTGGGTGAATGCCTCAACCTACGAACCGACCTATCACGTGATCGGTGAGGTCAAGCCCAGGGGCATCTGCGGATCGGGCATGATCTCGCTGCTGGCCGAGCTCTTCCTGACTGGCGTTGTCGACAAGTCGGGCCACCTCAACCGCGCCCTGGCCCCCAGGGTTCGCCTCGGGGAGCACGGGCCGGAGTATGTGGTGGCCTGGGCGAAAGAAACGGAAGGGCAGCCGGACCGCCCCGCGTCGACGGGGCAGCGCGACATCGTATTGACCGAAGTGGACATCTCCAACCTCATCCGGGCCAAGGGAGCAGTCTACGCCGGGTTCTCTGTGCTGACCTCGAGCGTGGGCATTGATCTGGCCGATGTGGAGGAGGTGCTCATCGGAGGAGGGTTCGGCAAGCACATCGATATCGAGAAGGCGATCCAGATCGGCTTGCTGCCGGACATGCCCTGGGAGAGATTCCGCTATCTGGGCAACACCTCGGTGCTGGGGGCCTTCACTGCCCTGCTGTGCCGGGAGATGAGGCAAGAGTTGGTGAACGCTGCCCGCAAGATGACCTACCTCGAACTCTCCGCCGACAACCGTTTTATGGAGCAGTTCACTTCGGCCCTGTTCCTACCGCACACCGATACCACGGTCTTTCCGTCAGTGATGCGTCTGCTGGAACACCGGCCAGCTCCAGGAAAGGTAGCCTGATATGACCATGACCATCGCCGTAGCCGGCAAGGGCGGGGTGGGCAAAACCACCTTCATCGCTATGCTGATCAAGTACATCCAGAACCATCGGCTTGGTTGCATTCTGGCAATCGACGGTGACCCTGCTGCCAACCTGAATATGGTGTTGGGCATGCCACTGCCCGAGACGGTCGGCCGCATCCGCGAGGATACGAGGGACGAGGTGTCTACTGGCCGTTACGATACCTCGATTCCCAAGGCCGATTTTTTCGAGTATCGCATCCACGAGTCCCTGGCTGAGGGCGACCATATCGACCTGATCGCTATGGGGCGGCCGGAAGGGCCGGGCTGCTACTGCGCCGCGAACAACATCCTGCGCAACGTGATTGACCGACTCGGCGACAACTATGATTATGTGCTCATCGACAACGAAGCCGGCCTGGAGCACATCAGCCGACAAACCGCCCGCAACGTCGACAAACTGTTCGTACTCACGGATATGACCATGCGTGGCATCGCCACCGCCGGCCATATCTCTCGCCTGATTCGCGAGCTGGGAACGCGGGTGCGCCAGAGCTACCTGGTCATCAACTGCGCCACGGTCGAGGTGCCCGCGGCCATTCAAGAGGAGATCAACCGCCTGGATCTCAACCTGGTGGGCACTCTGCCTGAGGATCCGCTCATCGCCGAGTTCGACCTGAGTGGCCGGCCGCTGATTCAGGTCGGAGATGATGCACCAATCTACCTGGCCGTAGCGGCGGTCGCCGAGAAGGCCGGTATACAAAAGTAGGCCGAGTCTTTGTCACCCAAAGGAGGGAGCCATGCTGACAATCATCGGAGAGAATATTCACATCATCTCGCCCAGGGTCAAGGCCGCGTTCGAGACTATGGACGCCTCTCTGATTCAGGAGATGGCGCTAAAGCAGGTCGCGCATGGCGCCCACATGCTTGACCTCAACATCGGACCGCAGCGCAAGCGCGGCGTGGAAGTGATGGAGTGGATCGTCAATGCCGTGCAGGCCGTGACCGACACGCCACTGTCGCTCGACACGAC
>Ga0116143_10006093_pt1 | contig 10619 bp, 8 predicted proteins | sample AD_UKC034_MetaG_FD_89745 | JGI IMG/M metagenome (GOLD analysis project Ga0116143, IMG submission 89745) | Active sludge microbial communities of municipal wastewater-treating anaerobic digesters from USA - AD_UKC034_MetaG | ecosystem: Engineered > Bioreactor > Anaerobic > Digestate | place: USA...
GGGGCCGATGATTCGCAGGGCATCTACCTGCTCGCCCCGGATGACGGTGCCGTCCCCGGCATGAAAGTGACGTGACGCTGGCTGAATCACGCGCCGACGCCATCGATGCGCTGCTGCCGCAGACGCAGTGCACCCGCTGCGGCTACGACGGCTGCCGTCCGTACGCCGAGGCGATCGCCTCGGGCGCCGCGCCGATCAACCAGTGCCCGCCCGGTGGCGCGCGCACCATCGCGGCACTCGCGCAGTTGCTCGGCCGCGAGCCGCTGCCGCTCAATCCCGCCAACGGCAGCGAGCAGCCCGAGCGCGTCGCGGTGATAGACGAGGCACTCTGCATCGGCTGCGCGAAATGCCTGCCACCCTGCCCGGTCGACGCCATCGTCGGCGCCGCCCGCCACATGCACACGATCGTCGCGGATCTGTGCACCGGCTGCGAGTTGTGCGTCGCGCCGTGCCCGGTCGACTGCATCCGGATGGTGGAGCGGCCCGTCAGTTCGCCGCGGCCGCCTGCCGCGGCGGACAACCGGCTGCGCTACGCGCTGCGCAATGCGCGCGTGGCGCGCCGCGCCGCCGAGCGCGACGCGCTGCTCGCCGCCCGCAAGGGCCTCGCTGGATGAGCGGCGCCGGACGGCGCCCGATGACGCGGCAGCGCCGGCGCGCGATCTTCGTGCGACTGCGCCAGGCCAACCCCCACCCGACGACCGAGCTCGAATACTCGACGCCGTTCGAACTGCTGGTGGCCGTGGTGCTCTCCGCCCAGGCCACCGACCGCAGCGTCAACGCGGCCACCCGCAAGCTGTTCCCGGTGGCGAACACGCCGGCAGCGATCCTCGCCCTCGGCGCCAGCGGGCTCAGCGATTATGTCCGCACGATCGGCCTCTACAACTCGAAGGCGAAGCACATCATCGAGACCTGCCGGATCCTCATCGAGCGCCACGGTGGCGAGGTACCGCATGACCGGGCGGCGCTCGAGGCGCTGCCCGGTGTCGGCCGCAAGACTGCCAACGTGATCCTGAACACGGCGTTCGGCGAGCCGACGATCGCCGTGGACACGCACATCTTTCGCGTCGCCAACCGCACCGGTCTCGCCGTCGGACGCACGCCGCGGCAGGTCGAGGACATCCTCGTCGCGACCACACCGGCTGAATTTGCGCGCGATGCCCACCACTGGCTGATCCTGCATGGGCGCTACGTGTGCACGGCACGCAAACCGCGCTGCGCGGACTGCGTGATTGCGCGTTACTGCGACTTCTTCGGCACGTAGAGGTCGGTCAGGGTCCCCTCGAACGCCTCGGCCGCGAGCCCGACGGTCTCCGACAGCGTCGGATGCGGATGCACGGTGAGCGCGATATCGGCCGCGTCCGCGCCCATCTCGATCGCGAGCGCGAGTTCGGCGATCAGCTCTCCGGCGTTGGTGCCGACGATCCCGGCGCCGAGCACACGGCGCGTCTGCGGATCGAACAGCAGCTTCGTGAAACCCTCGTCGCGCGCCATGGAGAGTGAGCGCCCGCTCGCGACCCAGGGAAACGCGCCCTTGGCGACCGGGATGCCGCGCGTGCGCGCCTCGGTCTCGGTGAGGCCCACCCAGGCGACTTCGGGATCGGTATAGGCGACCGATGGAATCACCCGCGCATCGAAGGCGTGTTTCCCGCCGGCGGCCACCTCCGCGGCGACCTTTGCCTCGTGCATCGCCTTGTGCGCCAGCATGGGCTGGCCGACGATGTCGCCGATCGCGAAAATGTGCGGCACATTGGTGCGCATCTGCTTGTCGACCGCGATAAAGCCACGGTCATCGACGGCGATACCGGCGGCCTCGGCCTCGAGCCGGCCGCCGTTCGGCACCCGGCCCACCGCGATCAGTACCCGATCGTAGGTCGCAGGCTGCGCACCGTCCGCGCCCTCGAAGCTGACGCGGATGCCATCCGCCTCCGCCGCCATGGCGGTGACCTTCGTGCCGGTCAGGATGCGCTCGTAGCGCGCCCGCAGGCGCTTCTCGAGTGGCCGCACGAGATCAGGATCGCAGCCGGGCATCAGCTGCTTCGTCAGTTCGACCACGCTGACTTTCGAGCCGAGCGCGTCGTAGACGCAGGCCATTTCCAGGCCGATGATGCCGCCGCCGACCACGAGCAGGCGCTGCGGGATGTCGGTGAGCTCGAGCGCGCCGGTCGAGTCCATGACGCGCGGATCGTGCGGCGCGAACGGCAGTCGCATCGGCTCCGAGCCCGCCGCGACGATGCATTGCTCGAAGCGGATGCGCTCGCTGCCGCCGTCTTCGCGGGTCACCTCGACCACGTGCGGACCGAGGAAGCGGCCACTGCCGCGCACCACGTCGACCTTGCGCTGCTTCGCGAGCATCGACAGCCCACCCGTCAGGCGCTTCACGACACCCGACTTCCAGTCGCGCAGCCTGTCCTTGTCGATGCGTGGGGCGCCGAACTCGACGCCGTGGGCGCCCATCGCATGCGCTTCTTCGATGACCCTGGCGGCGTGCAGCAGGGCCTTCGACGGAATACAGCCGACGTTGAGGCACACGCCGCCGAGCCTTGGCCAGCGATCGACGAGCGTGACCGCGAGGCCGAGGTCAGCGGCGCGAAACGCCGCGGTGTAGCCACCGGGGCCCGCGCCGAGCACCAGCAACTGCACGCTGCGGTCCGTTTCGATCTCCTCGGGCACGCCCGCGAGCTGCAGCAGCACCTTCGTTTTCAGCGAATCGCTGTCCGTGGCCGGGGAGGCCGCGGCGGTCTGCGCGCCTGCGCTGCCGCTCGCACCGGCACGATCTTCCGGAGCCGTCTCCACCCGCGCGATCAGCACACCGGCGGAGACGCGCTCGCCCTTGCGCACGGTCAGCTCGACCAGGGTGCCGGCCACGGGACTCGGCACGTCCATGGTCGCCTTGTCGGTCTCGAGAGTGATCAGTGGTGTGTCGACCTCGAGGCGATCGCCGGGCGCGGCGAGCACGTCGATCACCGGCACATCCTTGAACTCCCCGAGATCGGGGACCAGGACATCGCGGATGCTCACGGAACGGCCTCGAGCAGGCCCTGCGGATCGGCGAGATGTTCGGCCAGCCGGGTCGTGAAGCGCGCGGCGAGCGCCCCGTCGATCACGCGATGATCGTAGGAGAGCGACAGCGGGACCATCAGGCGCGGCACGAAGCCGCCGTCCCGGTACACCGGCTTCGTGATCGAACGGGACACGCCGAGTATCGCCACCTCGGGCGCGTTGATGATCGGCGTGAAGGCCGTACCGCCGATGCCGCCGAGGCTCGATATCGTGAAGCTGCCGCCCTGCATATCCGAGGGGGGCAGCTTGCCCGCACGCGCCTGCGCCGAGAGCTCGGCCAGCGCCCGCGCGATCTCGTAGACATCCTTGCGGTCGGCGTCGCGCACCACCGGGACGAGCAGACCATTCGGCGTATCCGCCGCAAAACCGATGTGAAAATATTTCTTGAAGACGAGGTTCGCGCGCGTGGCATCGAGCGAGGCGTTGAACTGCGGGAACTCCTTCAAGGTTCGAACGCAGGCGCGCATGATGAACGCGAGCAGCGTGAGCTTGACGCCGGATTTCTCGAGCTTGCCCTTCAGCTTCGCGCGCGTGGCCTCGAGGTCGGTGATGTCGGCCTCGTCGAACTGCGTGACGTGCGGCAGGTTCACCCACGAGGCATGCACGCGCGCACCGGAAATCTTCTGGATGCGCCCCAGGGGCTTGACCTCGACCGGACCGAATTGCGCGAAATCCACGCTCGGCACGGCCGGCAGCGCCCCGCCACCTTGTGCCGCGGTGCCGGCGCCGGCAATTGCGCCGAGTGCCTGCTTCACGTGCGCCTTGACGTCGTCCGCGGTGATGCGGTCCTTCAGGCCGCTGCCGCGCACCTGCACGAGATCGACACCGAGCTCGCGCGCCAGCTTGCGTACCGACGGCCCCGCATGCGCGCGCGAGAAACCCGCTTCATCGATCTGCACCGGCGCGGCGGGGCGTGCCGCGGGTGCCGCTGCAGGCGCAGGCGCGGCTTGCGCCGTGGGTGGTGCCGCTGGTGGCGGCGTCGGGGCAGGCGGAGCCGCCGCCGCGGCAGGCCCGGCGGGCGCCTCGGCAGGCGCGGCTGCAGGTGCCGGTGCAGCGGAGGTGTCCCCCGCTGCCGCGGGCGCATCGGCGCCGCGCACCGTCACCACGAGATCGCCCGGGTTGACGACACCCCCCTGCTGGATGTGCACGGTCTCGATGACGCCGGCCGCGGTGGCCGGCACGTCCAGCGTCGCCTTGTCGGTCTCGAGCGTGGCGAGCGCTGTGTCGACGGCGACGGTGTCGCCCGGCTTCACGAGGACTTCGATGACCGCGACGTCCTTGAACTCGCCCATGTCGGGCACGCGCATTTCGATGAGCCGGGTCATGGCCTGCCCTCGCTCACGACTTCAGCGGATCCGGTTTGTCGATATCGATTCCGTAACGGGTAATCGCCGCCGCAGCCGTCGCATGATCGATCTTGCCATCGTCCGCCAGCGCCTTGAGCGCGGCGAGCACGATGAAATGGCGATCGACCTCGAAGTGCCGGCGAAGCGGAGCGCGGGCGTCGCTGCGACCGTAGCCATCGGTACCGAGGGTGACGTAGGTGCCGCCGATCCACTGGCGGATCTGGTCCGGCACGCTGCGCATGTAGTCGGTCGCGGCGATCACCGGGCCCTCGCGGTCCTTGAAGCACTGCTGCACGTAGGGCACACGCGGCTCGTCCTGGGGATGCAGCATGTTCCAGCGCTCGCACTCGAGCGCGTCCCGGCGCAGTTCGCCGAAGGACGGCGCCGAGAACACGTCGGCCGGGATATTGAAGTCCTTCTCGAGCAGTTCGGCCGCGGCGATCACCTCGCGCAGGATGGTACCGGAGCCGAGCAGCGTCGCGCGTACACGGCCGCGACCACCGATCTGCAGCAGGTACAGGCCCTTCAGGATGCCCTGCTCCACGCCGCGCGGCATCGCCGGCTGCACGTAGTTCTCGTTCATCGTGGTGATGTAATAGAAGACCGGCTCATGCTCGACGAACATGCGGCGCAGTCCATCGTGGATGATGACGGCAAGTTCGTAGGCAAAGCTTGGATCGTAGGCGACGCAGTTCGGCACGACGCTGAACAGCAGGGGACTGTGACCGTCCTGGTGTTGCAGACCCTCACCGGCAAGCGTGGTGCGGCCCGCCGTGGCGCCGATCAGGAAGCCGCGCGTCTGCTGGTCGCCCGCGGCCCAGATGAAATCGCCCGCGCGCTGGTAACCGAACATCGAGTAGTAGATGTAGAAGGGCACCATGTTGATGCCGTGGTTCGCGTACGCGGTGCCCGCGGCGATCCACGAGCACAGCGCGCCCGCCTCGTTGATGCCCTCCTCGATCATCTGCCCGGTCTTGATCTCGCGGTAGGACGCGAGCTGCTCGGCGTCGACCGGCGTGTACAGCTGGCCGACCGATGAATAGATGCCGATCTGGCGAAAGAGGCCTTCCATGCCGAAGGTGCGCGCCTCATCGGGCACGATCGGCACGATGTTCTGGCCGATGTTCTTGTCCTTCAGCAACGCGGTGAGGATGCGCACGAAGGCCATCGTGGTCGAGATCTCGCGCTCGCCGGTACCCTCCAGCATCGCCTGGAAAGTCTCGAGCGCGGGGATCGCGAGCGGGGGCGCGACTTCGCGGCGCACCGGCAGGTAGCCGCCGTGCGCCATGCGCCGCTCGCGCATATAGCGCATCTCCTCGCTGTCCTCGGCCGGGCGACAGAACGGCAGGCGCGCGATCTCGTCGTCGGAGATCGGAATGTGGAAGCGGTCGCGGAAGATCAGCAGGTCCTCGTCCGACAGCTTCTTCGCCTGGTGGGTCATCATCTGGCCCTCGGCCGATTTGCCGAGACCGAAGCCCTTCACGGTCTTCGCGAGAATCACGGTCGGCCGGCCCTTGTGCGCGACTGCGGCCGCATAGGCCGCGTACACCTTGCGCGGGTCGTGGCCGCCGCGATTCAGGCGCCAGATCTCCTCGTCCGACAGGTTCGCGACCATCGCCTTCAGTTCGGGATGCTTGCCGAAGAAATGCTCGCGCGTGTAGGCGCCGCCCTTCGCCTTGAAGTTCTGGTACTCGCCGTCGACGCACTCTTCCATCGTCCGGCGCAGCAGGCCCTTGTGGTCCTTCGCGAGCAGCGGATCCCAGCGCGATCCCCACAGCACCTTGATCACGTTCCAGCCCGCGCCGAGGAAGGCCGCCTCGAGCTCCTGGATGATCTTGCCGTTGCCGCGCACCGGACCGTCGAGGCGCTGCAGGTTGCAGTTGATCACGAACACCAGGTTGTCCAGCTTCTCGCGCACCGGCATGGTGATCGCGCCGAGCGACTCCGGCTCGTCCATCTCGCCATCGCCGAGGAATGCCCACACTTTGCGATCGGAGGGCTTCACGATGCCGCGATGTTCGAGATAGCGCGTGAAGCGCGCCTGGAAGATCGCCTGCATCGGCCCGAGTCCCATCGACACGGTCGGGTACTGCCAGAAATCGGGCATCAGCCACGGATGCGGATAGGACGGCAATCCGTTGCCGGCCACCTCCTGGCGGAAGTTGCGCAACTGCTCCTCGGTGAGCCGGCCCTCGACATAGGCCCGGGAGTAGATGCCGGGCGAGGCGTGGCCCTGGATGAAGATCATGTCGCCCGGGTGCCGATCGGACGGCGCGCGCCAGAAATGGTTGAAGCCGACTTCGTAGAGGGTCAGCGCGGACGCGTAGGTCGACAGGTGCCCGCCGTACTCCGACGAGATGCGGTTCGCATGCACGACCATCGCCATCGCGTTCCAGCGGATGTACGCCTCGACGCGGCGCTCGAGCGCGCGGTTGCCGGGGTAGTCGGGCTCCTGCCCGGGCGCGATCGTATTGAGATAGGCGGTGTTGGGACGGAACGGCAGGTAGGTGCCGGAGCGACGCGCATGGTCGATGAGTTTCTCGAGCAGGAAATAGGCGCGCTCGGGCCCGTGCGATTTCAGTACCGAATCGATTGATTCGATCCATTCCCGGGTTTCGGTCGGGTCGAGGTCTTCGAACCTGGGAATGTCGGTCATCGTGTCGTGGATCCCGATATGGCAGCAGGTGAAGAGCTGCCCGCGGCCTGTGTTAACATGCACGGCGCCGCGTTTCCGTGAGCACCCGTGAAGCGCGCGTCATGATCCGGTTTTCGCGAGTGACGGTCAAGCAGACGGACCGTCGACGCCATCCCTGCGGAATTCCGTTGCCTGCATCGACATCGCCAACCGCCGCCCTCGAGACGACAGCCACGCGAGTGATCCGGCGCAGGCTCGATGCGGCTGCGCTCGCGAATCTCGACGTGCTGCTCATCATTGCACCTCTCGATGCGGGCAAGGCGCCCGCCGCACTCGCGGGCGCGTGGCCGCGACTGCGCGCGGGCCGCGCGCCGGAGCGCGGCACGGTGCGCGTCACACACCTGCCCAACCAGCCTGGCACACGCATCATCGCGGGCTTTGCCCCCGGACCCGGGACCTTCGCGCGCCTCGCGCTCGCCGGCAGGATGTGCCGCGAACTCGGCGACGGTGCATGGCGACGCGTGGGCGTGCTGTCGCTCGGCGGCGGTACTGCGCAGGCCGACGTCGAGGCGATGCTCGCCGCGTTGCACGCGCACGCCTTCCGCCTGCCCGCCTATGGCCGGCGCGCGCAGGACATGCAGCGGGACAAGCTGCGCCAGCTCGGCGAGATTCGCGTGTTCAGCGAGACTCCGCCGCCGCTCGCGCGCATTGCCGCCACAGCCCGCGGCACCAATCTCGCGCGCTGGTTGACGGCGCTGCCGCCGAACAAGCTCGACGCGCCAGCCTACCGCCGCCTGATGGGCACGCTCGCGCGCGAGCACGACATCAGGGTCCGCTGGTACGACGAGCGCGCGCTGCGCCGCCTCGGCGCGGGTTGCTTCCTCGCCGTGGCCGCCGGCAATGCCAGGCGCAACGCCGGCATCGCGCACCTCACGTGGCGCCCGCCCGCCCGGGGCGCCAGGGCGCGCGGGCGCGCGCCCGACGTTGCACTCATCGGCAAGGGCGTACTGTTCGATACCGGCGGCAACAACCTGAAGCCCCATCGCGGCATGCTCGACATGCACACTGACATGTCGGGCAGTGCCGTGGCGCTCGCGACGCTGCTCGGGCTTGCCGAACTGCGCGCGCCCATCGCGGCCGATGCCCGGCTCGCGATCACCGAGAACAGGATCGGTCCGGCGGCCTATCGCCCGCAGGACGTGCTGCGTGCGATGAATGGCGTCACGATCCAGGTCGTGCATACCGACGCCGAGGGGCGCCTGGTGCTCGCCGACACGCTGGCGCTCGCCGCACGGGCGCGGCCTCGCCTGATGCTCGACTTCGCGACCCTGACCGGCGTGTGCGAGTACGCGCTCACCGAGCGAATGAGCGGCCTGTTCACCAACGCGCCCCGGCTGCTGCCGCAGCTTGCCGCGGCGGGCGCGCAAAGCGGCGAGCGCGTGTGGAATTTCCCGATGGACGCCGACTTCGACACCGACCTCGAGAGCACGGTGGCCGACATCGCACAGTGTTCGGCGGAATCGAAGGGTGATCACATCCACGGTGCCCGCCTTCTGTCACGCTTCGTTCCCAAGGGCACGCCGTGGGCGCATCTCGACCTGTCGGCCGCCGTTCGCAAGGGAGGACTCGGGCACGTGCCCAGCGACATCACCGGCTTCGGCGTGCGCTACGCGCTCGAACTGCTGCTTGGTACCGACATCCTGGCCGCTGCGGGGGCCACTAAATGACCCGCCTCACGATCGCGCGGCCCGACGACTGGCACCTGCACCTGCGCGACGGCGCGGCGCTCGCGGCGGTGCTGCCGCACACGGCCGCGCGCTTTGCGCGCGCCATCGTGATGCCGAACCTGAAGCCACCGGTGACGACGACCGCCGAGGCCGCGGCCTACCGCGCGCGCGTCCTCGCGGCGCTGCCCGCCGGCGCACGCTTCGAGCCGCTGATGACCCTGTACCTGACCGACCACACGAGCACCGCCGAGATCGAGCGCGCGAGCGCAAGCGGCATCGTGCATGGCTGCAAGCTCTATCCGGCCGGCGCGACCACGCACTCCGACGCCGGGGTGACGGACATTCGCCGGCTCGACGACACGCTCGCGCGCATGGCGGAGCTCGGCCTGCCGCTGCAGGTGCACGGCGAGGTCACCGACCAGGATGTCGACATTTTTGATCGCGAGGCGCGCTTCATCGACGCGGTGCTGGCGCCGCTCATCGAGCGCATCCCGCGCCTCAAGGTCGTCTTCGAGCACATCACGACGCGTTCGGCGAGCGAATTCGTGCGCTCGGCGCGGGAGGGCGTGGCCGCGACCATCACGCCCCATCACCTGCTGCTCGCGCGCAATGCGCTGCTCGCCGGCGGCATACGCCCGCACCTTTACTGCCTGCCGATCCTCAAGACGGAAACCGACCGGCGCGCATTGATCGAGGCCGCGACCAGCGGCAATCCGCGCTACTTCCTCGGCACCGACAGCGCGCCGCATGCCCGGCACACGAAGGAAACCGCGTGCGGCTGCGCCGGCATCTACTCGGCGCATGCCGGCATCGAACTCTATGCCGAGGCGTTCGAGGCCGCCGGCGCCTTGCCGCGGCTCGAGGCCTTCGCCTCGCATTTCGGTGCCGACTACTACGGTCTGCCGCGCAATCGCGACACGATCACGCTGGTGAAGGCGCCGTGGTCCGTGCCGGCGGACTATGCCTACGGTGCCGACACGCTCGTGCCCTGGTACGCCGGTGAGGCATTGCGCTGGCAGCTCGCGACGGAGTGCAGCCAGTGAGCAGGATCCGGATGGCGCACCGTTTCCGCGGCTTCCTGCCGGTGGTGATCGACGTCGAGACCGGCGGCTTCAATTCCGCGACCGACGCGCTGCTCGAAATCGCCGCGGTAATGATCGAACTCGACGAGAACGGCAACCTGTGTCGCGGCGAGAGCCACAGCTATCACGTGCAGCCGTTCGCGGGCGCGAACATCGAGCCCGCGGCGCTCGCGGTCACGGGCATCGATCCGCACCACCCGCTACGCCCTGCCATCCCGGAGCGCGACGCGCTGCAGCGGGTCTTTCGCGAGGTCCGTGCCGCCGTGCGCGCGGCGGACTGCCGGCGCGCCGTGCTGGTGGGCCACAACGCCGCCTTCGATCTTGGTTTCCTGAATGCGGCCGTGGCGCGCACCGACATCAAACGCAACCCGTTCCACCCGTTCTCGTGCTTCGACACGGCCACCCTTGCGGGCGTGGCGCTCGGCCAGACCGTGCTCGCAAAGGCGACGGTGGTCGCCAACATCGACTGGGACGCGAGTTCGGCGCACTCGGCGCGCTACGACGCCGAGCGCACCGCCGATCTGTTCTGCTCGATTGCCAACGCCTCGCGGGACAGCTACCTGCGCGCCGAGGAGCGCGCGCGCCTGCTCGGCTGGATCGAGCCGGCGATCCCGGTCAGCGACGCCGGCACCGACGCCGATCCGGCCTAGGAGTCTGGGCGGCAGAGTCTTTGCGGCACTTGATGAGCGCTGGTTTTCCCTGAGTGAGGGAATGGCGTAGCGTCATCAGTGCCGCTGCGGGCGCCGATCGACTGATGTGCGTCCTTGAA
>Ga0116143_10006094_pt1 | contig 10618 bp, 7 predicted proteins | sample AD_UKC034_MetaG_FD_89745 | JGI IMG/M metagenome (GOLD analysis project Ga0116143, IMG submission 89745) | Active sludge microbial communities of municipal wastewater-treating anaerobic digesters from USA - AD_UKC034_MetaG | ecosystem: Engineered > Bioreactor > Anaerobic > Digestate | place: USA...
GTGAGCTAAAGGTTGCCTTGACTTTTTTGTAACTTTTTTTGTTAAGAAAAAAAGTTTGATATAAATAAATAAAGCGAATTTTGTTAGCTGTTGACCAGCTATTATTTACTTGAAATATTTTTCTAGAACTGCCTTAGTGTGGCAAAAACATATGTTTTAATTTGTATATTGCAGATATTCAAGTACTTAAGGTTGTGCTAAAATTCGAAGGGACAAGTCGAGAAAAATATCAAAATCCCTAATAAAAAATAAGATATACCTTTTGCTTAAGGGTACTTTTACTATTCCGGAAATGGAGGAGGAGTATGAAGCTTGGTTTTACCTGTACATTTATTCATGCAATTACCACTGGGATTTTTAACACAATCTTCAAGGCAATTAATTTGCTTTATTGTCTGTTCTTGTTTAATAATAAGCAAATCTACTTTTTGTGATTTTTCTTCATTATCTTTCACTAACTCGTTGATGTTTTTCCAACTTACACATTGAACTACCAAATCGGAATAAACTTCACCAACGACTTTAGCTTGTGCGAACCAATCTCCTGGCTTCGTAATTCCTTTTACTCCGGCAATTTGTTTAAACATTGGAGCATCTTTTAATTTGTCGTAACTAACCCAATCTGCAGCTTCGAAAACACTATTTACAAACAATACAGCATCCAGCTTTGTCTTGATATCAGTTGATGATCCATAAAAAATTTTACTCCCGATAGTTTCAGCATCGTATCCAAGCAAAACCAACTCGACAAATTTTTCAACATCTTTAGGCTTAATATTTTGGGATGTCAGTTCTTTTGTCAGCCAGCTACTCATGTCTGGATCAGCACTTTTAAGTAAATCTTCAAGTTTTCTGTATGGACCATCTCTATTCTCAGGATCAAGATTTGTCAATAAACTGTATTTTAAAAACATATTTAAAAAATACTCTTTCGAAACATCTAATGTGTTTTGATAAGTTTTGTCAACCATTTCAGCCCATTTATCCAATTCTCCTGTGTTATTTCTTAAATCTTGCGAATACATTTTTAATAATCGGTTTGTATTGTTAAGACTAACTTTTAAATCAGACAATTTTGCTTTAGATTCTTCAAGATCTTGATTTGCTTTAAGAGCTTGAGCATTAGATTCATTATTATTGTTTAAGGTCGTATTTTGTGAATTTAAATCTCTACGGTTATGCTGCGTATTCTCATTTTGGTTATTAGGTTTTGATGGTTGTGTATTTTGGTTTTGAGCATATTCATGTTGTTGATTGCGTTGCTGTTTCAATGCACTTCTTTTGTTTTCATGATACTGTTGCTTTGCTTCTTTTGCATTTTGTAAATTATTGCGAGCTGTTTCGTTATATGGGTCGTACCATAATGCTTTTTTATAATATCTAATAGCTTTATTGTAATTTCCCGAATTATGATAATAGACCCCATCATTATTTATTTCATAAGCTTTAGATTGGTAATTGGCAATAATTTGAGCATTCGTATTGTTATATTCATAATTTGAAGATTCTTCACCAACAGCAACAGGCCCGTTTACAGGCGGAATATAAACTGAAGTGTTGCCAGCAGCTTGTTGAAGCTGATTATATGCATCGTTTTGAGATAGAGCAATACAACATTGAGCCAGAAAAATAATTGCGAAAAGAGATATTAAAATATATGTTTTCATATTATTGTATTTTAATAACAAAAACGTATTCCTACTTGCTTTATCCAAACAAAGTTATCTGTCCCCAAAAAATTCCAAACCGGACGCATTCCAACCGAAAATGATATTGGCAAGAATGTAAATTGTAAACCAAAGTCTCCATCCAGTCCCCCATAAAATTTTGAGCCCGAATAAGTTGTCATATAGTTTTTATTCCAAACACCAATATGAAAGCCTAGTCCAAGATATAAATCAACAGGATAAAAGAGTTGGCGATGCACTTCTTTCATAATAGTAAATCTGAAATCATTTTTACTCCATCCTCCCATAAAATCCCAACATTGATAGTCTGGCAGTACAGCTTTAATTGATAGTTCAAAAGAATTTGTTCCGGGACTGGTAAATTCACCAGCTCTCAATGGTGATATTGTATTCAAATAAAATCCAAAACCGACTTGATATTGAGAATATGCGAAACTTGAAATAATTAACAGAATGAAAACCAATGCTTTTTTCATAAGGAAGTTTTTACTGATTTATTTTTCTGTATTCTACTATTTTAATGTAAAAATAGCAAATTAATAAATACGAAATTTATGTTAGAAAAATTATTTTTCCCCCTTTAAATAATCTGCTGCAATGCACATTTCATGGTACCATTCTTCCCCATATTTTCTTATCAAAGGTTCTTTCAGAAACTCGAAAATTTTAATATTTTTCTCATCTCCATTTAAAATAGCATCTTTACATATTTCCCAAATATTATAATTAACTGCATCGAACGAACTGTATTTTTTAATGCGTATTGGATACAAGTGGCAGGATATCGGTTTGCGAAAATCAATCAAACCTTCTTCCCAGGCTTTTTCGATGGTGCAGTATGCAATTTTATCTTCTGTAAATTGAACAAAAACACAAGCCCCCTTTTCGCCTGAGATAGTAGTTGTAAGTTCGCCTTCGACATCTATCATTGAAATTCCTTTATTGTCAATAACATCTTTCCCTTCTTTCGTAAGATTATTATAGATTATGGGCAAGATTTCTTTTAAAATTCTTTCTTCCTCAACTTCAAGCGGAGCTCCTGAATCACCTTCAACACAGCATCTGCCTTTACATTTTGATAAATCACATGCGAAACATTTCTTAAAAATGTCGAAATGCACTATTTTATTGTCTATATCAATCATCTATCTTAGTTTTACAATAGTTATACCTCCCCCGCCAAATCTAATATCTTCGTCATAGCATGCTTCAATTCGGGGTATAGTTCGCAGATAATCACGAATATGCTGACGTAAAATGCCATTTCCTTTTCCGTGAAGAATTTTCAATTCCTTAAAATCCAACATTATGGCTTCGTCAACAAGGTCGGTTATTTTCTTTATTGCTTCTTCGACTCTTTCGCCACGTACATCAATGTATGGTTTGAAGTTCAGGACTTTTTCATTATAATTAAAATGTAATGATGAGGCAGAACGATTTTTTTGTTTGTATTCAGCTTCTGAAACTTTTTCTAGTTTTTCGAAAGCAACACTTGTATAAATGTTACCAAAGCTTACAACTGCGTTTTTTTCTCCAAGATCGGTTACTTCTCCCACAGCATCATGTCCAATAAGACGAACTTTAGAACCAATATTGATTTTGCTTTCGTCAATTTTTATTATTTCGGGAGGGTTTTCAATTTTCTGTTTTCGCTTTTCTTCTCTTTCTTCCTGTTTTTTCTTGAAATGGTTGTATTTTACCATTATTTCATCATTCTCATCTTGCACTTTAGAGTTGAAATTTTCTTTGAAAGCTTCTAAATCTTTTCGGGCTTCTTTAGTAATGTCTTTATCGGCATTGCTTTCTCTGATTTTTCTGACAGTATTCTCAATTTGTTTGTTAACCTCGTTTAGCAATTGTGCAGATTCTTTACGTGCCTCATCCAAAATCTGTCTCTTTTTCGCTTTCAGAGTTTCAAGTTCTAACAAATTCTTTTCAATAGTTTCTTCAAGTTTTTTCTCCTGTATCCTAATTTGGTGCCGCTTATTTTCCCAATACTTTTTATCTCGGATTACTCTCCTCAGAAATTTGTCAAGATTTGTCTGATCTTTACCTATTTTTTCTTTTGTCTTATCAGTCACGATTTGAGGAAGACCTATTCGATTTGCAATTTCAATTGCATAAGAACTTCCCGGAATTCCGGTTTCCAAAATATAAAGTGGCTGCATTTTATTCTGATCAATGAGCATAGCCCCGTTTTGTATTCCTTCAGTATTTGATGCAAATATCTTAAGATTGGAATAGTGTGTTGTAATCAATCCAAAGCATTTTGTGTTGTTAAGCTCCTCTAGTATGGATTCGGCAATTAGTCCACCAATAATCGGATCTGTTCCCGAGCCAAATTCGTCAATGAGAATAAGTGTTTTTTCATCTGCATTCTTTAGAAAATATTTCATATTCAGCAAATGTGAGCTATATGTGCTAAGATCGTTCTCAATAGACTGTTGGTCACCGATATCCAGAAAAATGCTGTCAAAAATGCCCATAACACTTGTTCCGCCAACAGGTATTGGCAATCCACACTGAAACATGTATGAGATTAAAGCAGTTGTTTTCAGACAAACACTCTTTCCTCCTGCATTTGGTCCTGAAATTATCAATATTCTGTTGTTCTGATCCAACTTAAAGCTTGTCGGGATAACTTCTTTTTTTTCGTTTTTGAAATTAAGAAATAAAACTGGATGCCTTCCCCTTACAATTTCAATACCCGGCTTATCTTCAAATTGAGGGATAATTGCTTCGAGTCTTATTGATAACAGTGCTTTGGCTCTTATTAAGTCAAAATAAGCAACAGTATTACCAATAATTTCCAACTCGGGACAATAGGGGCGGAATTCTTCACTCAATTCAAACAGAATTTTTTTTATTTCACGATCTTCCGCAATCTCATATTCCCGTATGTCATTATTAAGTTCAACAACTTCCTGCGGCTCTATATATGAAGTCTTTCCACTTGCAGACACATCATGAATTAAACCCGGAATCTTACGTTTGTATGCCGATTCTATTGGTAATACAAGCCTGCCGTTGACCATAGTTGCCGAAAGGTCTTTGCTTACCCAAGCTTCATCCCGGAATGTGGAAAGAATAGAATTAAGACGTTTTGAAACTTTAGACTGTGACAGTTCAAGATTTTTACGGATTTCTTTTAGCCCGGGAGAGGCATTATCTTTTATTGTTCCATGTTTTGAGATTATTGATTGTATCCTTTCGTAAATATATGAAGGGAAAACAATTTTATCTATCATTGATTTTAATGTGGGAAATTTATTCTTTTCGTCAGTTTTGAAAAAACTTCTTAAACTTTTTGTGTTTTCCAGTACAGTTCGTAAATCAACAATTTCGTTTGTCTGAAGACTTGTCCCCTCAAGTCTTAGTTTTTTTATTAGTGCGGATGTGTCAGGATATGCATTTGCCGGATAATTATCTTTCAGCAGACAAATGCTTGTCATTTCATCTGTTTCTTTTAATAATTTGCTTATATATTCAATGTTATTACTGAAACTAATATCATCCACAAGTTCTTTTGCAGCCTCTCCCATACACCCCGACCTAATCATTTGTCTGATTTTGTCAAAACCAATTTTTATTTCAAAGCTATCAGGGTAAACCATTTTCTATTAATTTTTGCAAAGATAGAAAAAGACAGACTTTACTAGCAAAATAATAAACAACATTGCACTAACAATCAGCTATAAAATGACGATTGTTGCATATAACGAATTAATTGATTTGGAATTTTGTAATTATATTTGATTTATTGGTTTGGATTATTTATATTTGCATCACATTATTGATTTGGTAAATTATAATATTGTAACGAAATGTACTTAAAAAGAACAGTAGATGAAGAGTTATTGAAATGGAAATTATCTAAAAATAGAAAGCCATTGATGTTACGTGGAGCTCGTCAAGTGGGAAAAAGCTCAACAGTTAAAAAGTTTGCCGAGAACTTCACTTATTTTGTCGAAATAAACTTTGATGAACAGCCGGATTTGGCAGCAATTTTTGAGAAAAACTTGACAGTATTTGATGTTTGCGAACAGCTTTCAGTATTAACTAATACCCCTATACGTTCAGGAGAAACCTTGTTGTTTTTAGATGAAATACAAACTTGTATTCCTGCTATCAGTATGCTTAGATATTTTTACGAAAAAATGCCCGAATTACATGTTATAGCTGCCGGCTCATTATTAGAGTTTGTCATGGATGAGATTCCTTCTTTTGGAGTTGGCAGGGTTCGTTCTTTATTTATGTACCCTCTTTCTTTTCAGGAATTTTTAATGGCTCATGAAGAAAATATGTTGTTAGAACAATTGAATAGGGCTAATATTTCGAAACCATTATTAAATCCAATACATCAAAAATTAATAAATCTCTATAAAAAATTTCTTATTATTGGAGGTATGCCCGAGGCTGTAAGTGTTTATGTGAGTAGTAAAGATTTAATTGAAGTCCAGCGGGTTTTAGATGATTTGTTGATATCAATGCAAACTGATTTTACTAAATACAAATCGCGTGTCCCGGGTGAAAGATTGATAGAGGTCTTTAATGCTATTGCACGTCAGATTTCAACAAAATTTACATATTCTTATCCAAATGTTACTTTAAATAATCTGCAAATTAAACAGGCAATAGATTTGTTAAAAATGGCAGGGATAATTTATTCAGTTACTCATTCGTCTGCAAATGGTATTCCTATTGGCGCTGAAATAAATCCAAAAAAAACTAAATACTTAATTTTTGATACCGGAATTTTTCAACGGATTTTAGGTTTAAATATAGCAGATTTACTGATAAACGAAGATATTAATACAATTAATAAAGGAAATATTGCAGAACTTTCAGTTGGCTTAGAATTATTAAAAGCAGAATCCTGCTATAGTAAGTCTGAACTCTTTTATTGGCAGCGGGAAGCAAAAAACAGCCAGGCAGAAGTAGATTATGTGTGTCAGTTTAATACTTCCATCGTTCCTGTAGAAGTAAAAGCCGGAACAAAAGGGAGTATGCAAAGTTTATATTTGTTTTTAAAAGAAAAAAAGCTTAGTCAGGGTTTTAGAGTTTCACTCGAAAATTTTTCAAGAATGGATCCGATAAGTATTTTGCCTGTTTATGCAATTAGTAATCTGTCAGGTAATCTTATAAATAAAAACATTTAGGGAAATGAATACTATTAATAAAACTAAATTCCTATTGTGTTATTTTGTTGATACAATATCTATTTTTGCACAATATTTGTAAAAATCGTAACTTGTCAAAAATTAATAACATGAAAAATATTTTTATTTTATTTTCATTTCTGTCGATATCAGGAATTTGTTTAGCTCAGGATTATTCCGATCCGCAAAACATGAATGTAAATTATAATCGTGAAGCCGAATATCCTGGTGGAGTCAATCAGTTTATTGCTGATCTATGGTCAAAAATGGAATATTCGCAGGAGGCGATTGATGCTCTTGCTGATGGAGAAATAATGGTAAGTTTTGATGTTGAAACAGACAGTACAGTAACAGGAGTTTCAATAATTTTCGGTATGGACTATGGCATAAATGAAGAATTTGAGAGAGTGCTTAAAACCATGAAATTTATACCTGCCATAGCCGAAGGCAATATTGTAAAAATGAATGTAATGTTAAATGTCCCTGTAAGGGTTGGTCCTAACTCAAAAAAGAAACAAAAATAATTCTATTAACCATGAAAAAGAACCTAATAATTTTTATTATTTTAAGTATCTCAGGGCTTACATTATCTGCTCAGAATCAAACCACAAACATAAAACTCGAGGGTGATGTAGGAGGCTATAAAATAGAGATGATTATTAATTCTGTTAATACAGATTCGGAAAGTTTCGAAGGTATTTATAAGTATCTTAGTCAGAAAAACTACTTGAATATCAAAGGGAAGAATTACGGAGAATGTTGGTATATAGAGGAGTTTTATAATGAAAAAATGACAGGTGCATTTTATCTCAGCAGAGAGGGGGATAATTTTTCGGGATACTGGGCTAATGATAAAAAGTCATTCGAAGTAAATATGGTAATTGTTGAAGGAGATACCAACTTACTTGAAGTGATGACTGAACAGGATTATCAGGCAATGGTTTCAGATAAAATAAGTGGTAGATACAGCATAGGCAATTGCTATATAAATGATTATTTTGCTACAGAAGAAAACCCTGTTTATGAGATTGGGTTTAATGGTGGAAGTGTAAATGTAGAAGAAATTAATAACGACAGTATTAAATTTGACTTTGAATTCATTTGTGGACCAACATATCATTTAGCTTTTGCTGAAGGGGTTGCAGTAAAACAAGGTGAGGCATATATTTGCACACAAGACCCTTACGAAACAGGTGAGTTCTGTGAAATTATCTTTAAGTTTGGAAATAAATCATTAGATGTTTCTGCAAACAATTCTATGGGTTGTGGTTTTGGAGCAAGAGCTTATGTAGATCACCATCTTCTCAAGGTTCATGATTAAGACGTTAAAACTTATGCAGAATTACAATTTAAGCATTATCTAAATAATATACGCTTTATTTCTCCAATAATAAGAATAAGTGAAGTTGAACCAATTATTATTAGCCAATGATCTAATCTGATAGGGACAGTGCGAAATGCTTCGCCACCAAACTGAACGATTAAAATTTGTCCTAAAAGGATTATAAGCATAATAAGTAAGAATCCCAAGCTGTTTTTAAGATTATTGAATGCAGATTTGCCCGAAGCATAAGCTTTGACATTGAACATATTCCAGAATTGAAGCATTACAAATATTGTAAAGAAAACAGATAGATTATATGGGCTGATATCTCCGTTAGAATCTTTGAATTGATATAAGAGAAAAAACAAAATAGAAACAAAACTAAAACCCATAAATGCGATATTCCTTCTCATAGGTGATGTAATGATAAATGCATCATTTTTACGAGGTTTGTCTTTCATTACATTTTTATTTGGCGGTAGCGAAGCCAGAGCTGCGGCAGCAAATGTGTCCATAATCAGATTTACCCAAAGCATTTGAGTTACGGTTAGTGGAATTTCGTGCCCTAATAGCGATCCTGCAAGAACAATAATCATTGCAGTAACATTTATTGTAAGCTGAAAAATTATAAATCTTTGAATGTTTTGGTAAAGAGAACGTCCCCACAAAACAGCAGCCCCAATACTCTTAAACGAATCGTCAAGGATAGTTATATCGCTGGCCTCTTTTGCAACTGATGTTCCTGAGCCCATAGATAAACCAACATGAGCATAATTTAGTGCCGGGGCATCGTTTGTTCCGTCTCCTGTTACTGCAACAACTTCTCCGGCTTTTTGTAAAAGTTGAACTATCCTTTGTTTATCAATAGGACGCGCACGACAAAGCACTTTTATATCTTTGACGATTTCAATGGCTTCTTCATCTGACATGTTTTCAAATTCCAAACCTGTAATAATTTCATTTTTATGAATTTCAATTCCAAGAATACCTATTTGTCGGGCTATTTCACGAGCTGTTCCGGGAGTGTCCCCTGTCACAATTTTAATATCAATACCCGCATTAAGACACTCCATTACAGCTTCAGGGACATCTTCACGTATAGGATCCGAAATTGCAGTAATCCCTAAATACGTAAGTTTATGATTTATAATTTTGCCATTTTCTATTCTTGGCAGATCATCATTAATTATTTCATAGGCAAAACCTAAGGTCCTCATAGCTTGAGATTGGTATTGTTGCAAGATTTCATCAATTTCCATTTGGCTTTCTTTAACTGATTTTATTCCTTCTTTGAAATAAACATTTATACAGTTATTTAAAACTATTTCGGGAGCACCTTTTATATACAGTATTTTTTTATTTAAAACAGGCGAATCAACAACTGTAGCCATATATTTTCTTTCAGTTGAGAAACTTAGCTGATCTAAAATAATTGCATTTTCACGTATAGGTAAATATGAAATTCTTTTATTTTCTAACCAAAGCAGTAGGGCGGATTCTGTAGGATTACCCAATGATTTTATGTTTTTAGAATCTGAATAATCTAAATGAGCTGTAGAATTGATAGCAATGTTTTCTTTAATAAGTGTACTTATTTCGTCATTTTCAAGCTTTTGCATCGTTAGACCAAAGAACTTGGTTTCATAAACCTGCATACGATTTTTTGTTAGAGTGCCGGTTTTATCGGTACAAATTACTGTTGTTGCTCCTAATGTTTCTGTTGCATGTATTTTTCGGACCAGGTTGTTGGATTTTAACATTCTCCTCATACTCAAAGCCAAACTTAGCGTAACACTCATTGGCAAACCTTCAGGAACTGTAACAACAATTAGTGTTACTGCAATCATAAAATATTGAAGAATCTGTCCGGCAGTATCAATATCTATCCATGACGATTTATCAAAAGGATTTATTTTTAAAATATAAGATATTCCTATCATTATAATAAAAAACCCCAAACCAAATAAAAACCATTTAAACCAACTGTTTTTTGATATTATTCTCGGAACCTTTTTTTCTTTTTTTGTTATCATTTCAATTCCATCATAAATAAATGGAACCCAGATTTTAGAGAGAAGAATAATTACAGAAACTAATAATGCTAAAAATGTGTAAAATTGAGGCAGGGTGAAAACAAGTTTATCAATAACAATATCTTTAACAAACAAGCTGATAAATGTTAATATTGCAAATCCAAAGCCTACAACTCCTATCATTCGCGCCAGCTTTGCAAGTTGTTTGTTTAAAGGAGTGATTTCACCACTAATTTCAGTTGACTTTTTCGCGACTTTTCCATATTCTGTGTTGTCTCCAATTTCTGTCGCTTCCATTATTGCCGTACCGTCAATAAGTTTTGTTCCTCGCATCAGCCTATTTGACGGATAAGTAGCATCAGTGTGAAAATACTCCGGATTTGTAGTTTTTTCAACCATTGGCTCTCCTGTTAA
>Ga0116143_10006095_pt1 | contig 10616 bp, 8 predicted proteins | sample AD_UKC034_MetaG_FD_89745 | JGI IMG/M metagenome (GOLD analysis project Ga0116143, IMG submission 89745) | Active sludge microbial communities of municipal wastewater-treating anaerobic digesters from USA - AD_UKC034_MetaG | ecosystem: Engineered > Bioreactor > Anaerobic > Digestate | place: USA...
CTTCATGGTGCGGCTCAGTTTATCGCTGTTATTTTGCTTATACCTGTTTATAAAAAAAGAAATGGTAGCAGCACCAATCACCAGGAATGAAAAAATACTGATAAATATGATAGTACTATGCACCTGTCTCCGGATAGTTATCTGCAGCAGGTTTCGCAACCCTGTCCAGTTGGTTCCTTTCTTTAAAACAAAAGATAATAACTGAACAAATGCCACCATAAACAAGAATGAACAGAAAATATAAGAGAACAATGTAATGGCTTGTATAAATGTTTCTCTTTTGCGGACAATAACCACAACTTTTTCAGTGCCTGACCTGTACCAGAGTTCATCAAACTCACCATTGGTTTTTTGCAGGTATTCTTCTTTGGGCACCTCATCACTGGTGAGCCAGATGGCAAAAGGATAATTTCCGGGCGGAGAAATAAGCCTGTGGCCTGCATAGACGGCGATGGAGTAAATAGGTGAGCTTTCCGGATCTGTTTGTTTGAATTGCCTGAATAATTCCGGGAATAATGCTTCATTACTAAATTTCTTCGGATTAGATACAATAAAAAAAGATCCTAACCTTTGATTTCCTGTATCAAGTACCTCCCGGCGGGTTATATAGTTGAACTTATCAAAAGAAGTTTCGAAATAAAATAACCCATCGATCTGTGTTGGTTTTGACTGAACAGTAAGAATGGTATTCAATGATTCATATGTAGTAGCATCATCATTATACACCGGCCGGTTATACTCATCATACACATAGAGACGGGTATCATATTTATTCAGGTATCCCCTGTAATTATCAGTAATGATGCTGTCCCGAAACTTCTTACTATTTTCCAGGTCCTTAAACCGGTTAAAATTTTCTGACAAAAAATCGTTATCCAGGTATTGGATAGCAATACTCATCATCATTTCACTCGATTTATCTGTTTGAACAGAGAGTTTGTCTGCCATCCTTTTTCTTTTCTCCCATTCCACTTTTTTATTCTCTGACAGCATGATAACAGCTATCGATACAGAAAAGATAAACAACCAGGCCAGCATGCCAGCCATGTTTACTCTGATATGCTTAAAAATAATCCCCTGCCTGTGCACAAGCCAGGTATAGATAAGCAACCATAAAAGAACAGGCAGATAAAATAATACTTCAGGATTCCCGGAACGAAAAGTGAGATAAAGTAATCCGAGAAAGCCAATTGAAAAATAGATGAGGTAATTGCGGTCTGTAAACAACGGAAAAATGAACCGGTATAGCAATCGTGAAAGATAATAATAGGATAACGAAAGACAGGCCAGCACTACAAATCCAGCTATTGTGTAACGATCCAGGCTGAAAAAATTAGTTACATCAAATGAAATTTTAGAATCGGAGACAAGGCTGCGTACAACATTTGAAAGGATAAAAGTCGAGAAAATAAGCAGGCATAGTGAAAAAATACCCAATATCAAACGCAGTTTTAGCGATAACCCCGACACAGGATTCTCTATATAGCGCAGCTTTGACCAGGCAAATAAAACAACCCAGCAAAATAATAACGCATTAATCAGCAGATCACCTAAAGAACGTTGAATAGGGTCTGCCCCATAAATCACGGGGTTGAAGATTTCAAACTGGCGCAGGTTAAGCAGAGATGGGAAAAAATAAGTTGTCAACCGAAGCACTACCAGTAATAGCACCAGGAGGCCAATTGATTTCCATGGGCCATACCTTTTAGCTGTGGATTCTGTTGCCAGGTAAATAAACAGAAATAAGAATAGCAGGGCTCCAAATCGCAATAATAGTGTTTGCAGGTCATTGAATGGTACTGCTCCTGTTACTTTTTTATCTAAGTAAAAAAGAGTTTTGCCGGAAAGTGTTCTTACCGGAAACTCTGTAATGGCCTCACTTATGCGAACCCTTTTACCTGCCAGGGGACTATGCACAAATTGCTGTGGCAGATAATCAGTTTCAATAAAAAACTCTGACCATACTGGTATCATAGCAAAGGCAAGAGACTTACCAGGCTTTGTGTCTGCTGCCAGAGTTTGCTTCACAATAAAATACCATCCATTAGATAGTTTAGTAAAATACTCCCCATCGGCTGCCGAAAGCATTTCTATGGGAGGCACAATCAGTTGATCACTCCAAAACTTCATACTCACCTCATCAAACTCATTTAAACTATAAAGAAATATACCGTATTTCTTAGATGACAACTGTGTAAGTTCTTCTAATAACTCGGTCCTGGCAATCAGTTTGTTTACAAGGGATGTATCTTTTAAAAAGCTTACAAAATCCTCCTGTTGTGTATGAATGTGTTTTTCGAGAATGTCCACTTCTCTTGCTACAGAAGACCGGTTGGAGTACAGTGTATTAAAAACAAAGGATAATACAAAAAGAATGAAAGATAGCAGCAGGAAACTGAACTTGCTCCGGAATATATTTTTTCGTTGTGGCTTCACTTATCAGGTCGCTGTTGTTTGATGTTATTCCAGATAGTATCCATTTCCTGCAGGGTCATTTCACTTAAGTTTTTTCCCTGGTTCAGGGCTGCTGCTTCCATCTGGGAAAACCGGTGGATGAATTTCTTATTAGTTCTTTCCAGCGCATTTTCGGCGTCCACCTGCAAAAACCGTGCATAATTAATTAATGAGAAGATCACATCACCGAATTCATCTTCAGTATTGGCCTGGTTACCGGTTTCAATAGCTGATTTCAACTCCTTCATTTCTTCTTCTACTTTCTCCCAAACCTGTTCTTTATTATCCCACTCAAAGCCTACTTGCCTGGCTTTTTCCTGCAGCCGCATGGCTTTGACTGTGGCGGGTAATGACTGAGGAACTCCACTCAGAACGGATTTCTTCCCTTCCTTTAACTTTAGTTTTTCCCAGTTTCGCTTTACATCCTCCTCATTTTTTACTTCCACATCCCCATATATATGAGGGTGTCTTGCTATTAGTTTCTCACAAATACCATTGATCACCTCATCCAGCTGAAATTGCTGTTGTTCAGCTCCAATTTTTGCATAGAAAACGATATGCAATAAAAGGTCACCTAATTCCTCCTTTATACCCTGCCAGTTTCCCTCTGTAATTGCATCAGCCAGCTCATAGGTTTCTTCAATTGTCATTTGCCGGAGTGACTGAATAGTTTGCTTTTTATCCCATGGGCATTTCTCCCGGAGATCATTCATTATCTCAATAAGTCTGGAAAAGGATTTCTCTGTAGTAGCGGACATAATGTGTTATTATAATTCAAAAACAGAAAATAATATAAACGCAGCAAATAATACAACCAGCATAATAACTCCTGATATATTCAGCAGTAAGAATTTAAAAAAGGTTTTTGGGTGCTTTTGGCCATAAAATCGCTTCATAGAAAGATATAAATATACTCCTCCCGAGAGGAATAATAATCCTGTCAGCACATCAAAAATTCCCAGGCCTGTTACAGTACTCAGTTTATCCAGCCCAAAAACGAATAATAAAAGAATAAAAGTGAAAATATAGTGATACACACTAAAAATAGCATGATCGGCATAGTAAAAATTCTTACGCCGGATATACAATAATTTTAAGATCAGTGCAAATAAAGGAAGCGAAACAAATAACAGATAAGGAAGCTTATGAAGAAATGTATTACCCAGCGTATTAAAGCCAGCCTTGGGATCATTCCGGTACTTTTCTTTCAGCTTCAGGTTCTTTCTCTGAATGATTTTTTGTAACCATCCATCTCTGTCAGCAGAAGGAATGACTTTCTGAATTGAATCATACTCCGCAAGACTATTATACTTTTTGCCGCTTATACTTATAAATTCAACATCATTCCAATACTTTATCATATCTTCTTCAGTCAGCACTTTCGTTGTATCCTTAAGCATCTGCATTGCTTCCTTCCATTTGTCATTTGCGGGGTTTTTCAATAATTCCTCCTCACCTCTCTTAATATACTTATCCCTTTGCTCACTTGTTAAGTTGCTGGAAAGGTTAATTTTGACAGCCTCTCCTCCTTTAAAAAAGCCAAAAAAGATCAAAAAGAACACTGCGGAAGTAAATACATATTTTTTGATGGGGTTCAGGTAACTGGCTCTTCTTCCTTTAATATATTCCTGGGGTAAAAACCCGGGCCGCAGCAACAGATACTTCATCGAATCAAAAAATTTGCTGTCGAAATGGGTGATATCATACAGGAAGTGTTTTACCATATGCCAGAAAGACTCATGTGGTACTACATTTTCCTGGCCACAGTGCTGGCAATAGTTTCCCTGGACAATGGTGCCGCAGTTAAGACAGTCCTTCTCTTTCCGCTGAGGTATATGAGACACTGTAAATTTTTACTTAAAAATAAGTACAAAAAATACAAGAAGCCTTTCTTTTTCGTTTCTGAACAATTAAGGTAACTTTGACTTTTAAAACCATATCACAGCATGAAGACCCTTTTGCTACTCTTTATTTTACTTGGTTCTCTTAGCTCACAGGCGCAGTATTATTATAACGATATTATTGGTACACAGGAAACCAACAACCTGATGAAAAACTATACTGCCAATAAGGTAAAAACAGTTAGTGCCACCGGGTATGACAACCGCGGCGTGAAAGCAACTGATTTTTCAGAACTACAGGAAGTAAAAGAGAATGGCAGGCTTTTAAGAAGTTCAACGATAAACAATTTCAACAAAACAACTACCTACTCAAGGTTTGATGAAAAAGGAAGAGTAACAAACATTACAGATTCATCAGCTCAAATCCAGGGAATTACCACTTATCTATATGATGAAAACAACAGGATAAGCATGGTGCAGAATACTGTCAAAGATTCAGCCAGCGCTTTTGACCACATCGAAACACATCAATGGTTTTTCAATACTGCCGGAAAGCCCGAAAAAATGTGGCGTATAATAAGCAGTACCAGGTCAGGAACAGGTGCGGATAGTCTTGAAGTACGTTTTGTAACTGATGAGGATGGAAACATAGCAGAAGAACGAACCTTCAGAAAAGGTATCGAAACCAGCTACCTCTATTATTATTACGATGACAAGAACCGCCTGCTGGATATTGTGCGATTCAATACCCGGCTAAAGAAGTTATTACCAGACATTATGTTTGAGTATGATGAAAATGACAATGTGGTTCAAAAAACAACTACTACTTCCAGCCTGAATATTGGTTACCTGATCTGGAGATACATATATGACGAAAAGGGGCTTAAAACGAAGGAAGTACTCTTTAATAACGATAAACAGATAACCGGAAAAATTGACTATACCTACACTTTTAGTCAATAATGAGGGGATAAACTGACGCAACTCATAGTTAAATAGGAGAGATTATAGTTACTTAGCAGTACAAGAATAGACATCCCCGGGATGTATACAAGGATGGATGCTGCAAATCCCATACTGGTTCAATGGAAAAAAGAACAAAAGGTTTTTGAAAAAAACCTTGCCCTCCTCAGGCAAAAACTAAACAAAGAAGCAATACATGACCTGAGGGTAGCCATCAAAAAACTCCGGGCTTATTTTGAGTTTTATTTACTACTGAAAAAAACAGAAGACCTTGCATCAGGCAGTCTGGATGGATCTCTCCATTCTACTGAAGAACTTTTTACTACTACCGGCCGGCAACGGGATGTTGAAATATGTTTAGAGATAATAACTGAATTTAAAAAGAGTCCCCCTATTTCCATTAACCAATTCAGCCTTTATCTTCAGACAATATTAAAAATAACAAAGGCATGGACAAACCAGGAAATCCACCGGTACAAAAATAAAGAGCTGAAGAAAATAGCATTCCTGTTAAAACAAGAACCGGAATTCAATAATAGTATTGAGTTGGAGCAAATAATAAAATCAGCCATAGATGAAAAGGTTGGAAAGGTCAGTACCCATTTCAAAAAACCGCACTTGCTTCGAAAAAACCTCAAATCTGTCTATTACTGGCTCAACCTGATCAATCAAAGTGAGAAATACCAACCACCCTTATTACACAACATCCTCGATGACCTGGGAAGCTGGCAAGATCATGATGTTTTATTAGTAAGAATGAAGCATTTCAGAAAAGATTACCTCCCAAAATCATTTGATGAATATGGGGTATTAAAAGAACTGGAAAAAAATATACAGGAAAGAAAGAGTAGTCTCCTGAGATCGGCCATTAATAAAACGAGGAAATGGCTTAAGGCTATTACAATTGCATAAAAAAAGCTTCAGCGAATACTGAAGCTTTTGTGCCCGAGACTGGATTCGAACCAGCACACCCTTTCGGGCGCCACCACCTCAAAGTGGTGCGTCTACCAATTTCGCCACCCGGGCATTAGTTGTAAGAGCTTATTTCAACCTGGTTGTCTTCCATCCCTATAGCTACCGGGAGGAGTGCAAATGTAAGCGGTTTATTTTTTCAGAACAATTCTGAATGTTGTTCCTTTTCCGATTTCAGAATGTTTGACAAAGATCTCTCCTTTGTGATACTGTTTGATGATGCGTCGGGAAAGACTCAAACCAAGCCCCCATCCTCTTTTTTTGGTAGTAAATCCGGGTTTAAAAACTCTTGCAATATTTTGTGTACTAATTCCCTTCCCGGTATCAGTAATATCTATATAAACAAACTTATCATCTTGATTTACATCTGCAATAATAGCTCCTTTCCCCTCCATGGAATCTAAAGCGTTTTTTAAGAGGTTTTCAATAACCCAGTCAAATAGAGGAGCCGACACCTTGCTTATTATTTGCTTATGCCCATGTGTGTTAACTGAAAAATTTATCTTTCCGGCAGCTCTTTTTCGCATATAATCCACCATATTATTGATCTGGCTCACCAGGTTTGTTTCTTCAAGATGCGGGGTACTGCCAATTTTGCCAAAACGATCCGATACTAATCTTAACCTGTCTACATCTTTTTCGAGTTCCTGGGCAATTTTTTTACTGTCGGGGTTTTCCTTCAGCATTTCTACCCAGCCTTCCAGCGATGATACAGGTGTGCCAAGCTGATGAGCCGTTTCTTTCGCCATTCCTGCCCACACCTGGTTTTGTACGGAACGGTAGCTGCTGCGGAGAGATAAAAGTGTAATAGCCATAAACAAAGCGACAATGCATAATTGCACTATCGGGTAATACCGAACCTCATTCAAAAGCTTGGATTCACCATAGTAGTAACGGTTCCGGACAGAAGGGTTGTTCGGGTCAATCCATTCAATAGCTTTGTTTTGAGACTTGAACAGCCTTAGTTTTTGTTCAACAAAAGAAATACTTTTTGCTGCTTTGGCAGTATACAGGTTAATATGTTGAATAATACTATCCTTTTCGTTCGTTTCAATGATTGGGATAGACTTATTCCCAGTAACTATTTTAGAAGCAAATGTGATATCTGCATCAGATGGTGCATTGATAATAAATTTAATGGCATCTATCGATTGCTCTACCTTCTGCCGCTCATCCATGGCTATTTTTCTTGCCAGGTATTGCGAATAAAAAATAGTACCGCTGACAATTATGATGGCCAGTAATGCCAGCAATACCCGCCAGTTTAATATTTGCTTAAACATATTTCGAATTTAACAAGGATATACCGGCTTCCCTTATTTTTGAATAAATATTTTCACACCATTGAGCCATACACCTAAAGTAGCTGTTGTAATATTAAACTGGAACGGACAAAAATACCTCGAACAGTTTTTACCATTTGTATATGCCACCAGTTATAATAATCTTGAAGTAGTTGTAGCTGATAATGGCTCAACAGATAATTCAGTGAGCTTTCTCCGAAATACCTACCCGGCCATTCGTATTATTTCTTTTAAAAAGAACTTTGGTTTTGCTAAAGGATATAATGAAGCATTGAATCAGGTACAAGCTGATTACTATGTGATCCTCAATTCAGATGTGGAAGTACAATCCAATTGGCTTGTACCGATGGTTGACCTGTTAGAAAATAACAAGCGTATCGCTGCTTGTCAGCCCAAGATACTTTCCTTCACAAACAGAAAAATGTTTGAATATGCCGGTGCGGCAGGGGGATGGCTTGACAAGTATGGCTATCCATTTGCAAAAGGGAGGATCTTTGATATATGTGAAGAAGATAAAGGGCAATATGATCAATGTGAGCCAATCTTCTGGGCCAGTGGAGCGGCGTTGTTTATCCGGTCATCTGTTTTTCATGAAGTAAAAGGATTTGATGAGTACTTTTTTGCCCACCAGGAGGAAATAGATCTGTGCTGGAGAATTCAATTAGCCGGTTATAAGATCTATTCCTGCCCCGCTGCCATAGTATACCATGTGGGTGGGGGCACATTGCCAAGAGGCAACTCCCTGAAGACCTATCTTAATTTCCGTAACAACAGGATCATGTTATCAAAAAATCTCCCTTTCAGAAAAAAAATATGGATAGTTCCGGCAAGAAATTTTCTCGATGCATTGTCGGCTTGGAAGGGATTGTTATCAGGAGATGGAGGCTATTTTATAGCTATTATCCGCTCTCATCTTGCTTACACCAAGTGGTGGTTATTTTACCAGGGTAAAAGTGTTTTCCCGAAAAACAGGAAAGCTGACCTGTCAGGTTATACTAAAAAGAACATGATCTGGCAACATTTTGTCAGAAAGAAGAAGCATTTTGATGAAATTATGAATGAAACAAAATGATATTTTTTGTACTGAACCCTTATTTTTGCATCACAAAATTCCACTATGACCAATCAACAGGAATATCACGAAGAACTTCAAAAAGTACAGGATAAAGACTTCACCCACAACTGGGTTTCTTCTTCCGGCTTTCTTTTCTACCTGCAAGTGGCTTGTATAGTCGCCTTTGTATTTGGGGCCTGCACAATGTTGTATAACAAACGATACAGCAAGATTGATGTACCGGTACAGGAGAGCAGCCAGTACACGCCGAAATACAAATAATTGGTTCAAAAATTTTTTTAAAAAGGGCGCATGCCCTATTTTTGCGTCCCGCCTTCAGAAAATAAGCTGATGGCAGCAAATCAACAGTTCTTTTATATGCGGAAGTAGCTCATTTGGTAGAGCACGACCTTGCCAAGGTCGGGGTGGCCGGTTCGAGCCCGGTCTTCCGCTCCAACAAGTCCTCTTGCCGTTCCGGCGGAGGATTTTTTTTACCGGTTGCCCTGGTGGTGGAATTGGTAGACACGCAGGACTTAAAATCCTGTGGCCAGCAATGGCCGTATCGGTTCAACTCCGATCCGGGGCACTTTAAAAGCGATTCAATAAAATGAGTCGCTTTTTTTATTTGTAGATTTGAAACTAAAGTTGAATGAATGGCTACTGAAATAAAATGTCCTAATTGCGGGCACCAGTTTGAACCGAATGATGCCATCCGGGAAGAAGTGGAAAAAGAGCTTCGGTCTAAGGCGGCTGACTGGCAGAAAAAAAAGAATGAAGAATTCCAAAACAAACTGGAAGAAGAAAAAAGACGATTGCAGCAAAGTCTTGAAGAAAATATTCGTAAAAACATCACAGCTGATTTTGAAAATAAATTGAAGCTGGCTGAGCAAAATAATAAAGACAACGAAGAAAAACTAAAGCAAGCCCGCCAGCAACAGCTTGATTTTTTGAAGAAGGAACAGGAATTAAAAACTAAAGAAGCTGAGCTGGAATTATCAGTTCAGAAAAAGCTACAGGAAGAAAGAGAAAAGCTGTCCGCAGAAATCAGGAAATTGGAGGAGCAGCGGAATGCAGCCAAAGAAACTGAATTCCAGTTGCGATTGAAAGAAATGGAAGAAAAGCTTGAAGTGCAAAGGAAACTGGCAGAAGAGATGAAACGAAAAGCCGAACAGGGATCCATGCAATCACAGGGAGAAGTACAGGAGCTTCTGCTGGAAGAAATGTTACGTACAGCTTTCCCTTTTGATGTAATTGTGGAAGTTGGCAAGGGCGTTCGGGGAGCTGATTGCATACAGGTGGTTCGTAACAATTTTGGCCAGGAATGTGGCAAGATCATTTTTGAAAGTAAAAGAACAAAAGACTTTGCGAATGATTGGATAGAAAAATTAAAAGCCGATATGCGCAGCCAGGGAGCGGATGTAGCCGTCATCGTCACTCAGGCTTTGCCGAAAGAAATGGACCGTTTTGGAGAAAAAGATGGTGTATGGATCTGCACTTTTATAGAAGTGAAACCAGTCGTTCATATGTTGCGGGATGGCATTATTAAAGTATCAAACGCCGCAAAAAGCCAGGAAAACCGGGGTGATAAAATGCACTTGCTGTATGATTATCTCACCAGCCGGGAATTTGCTGACCAATGGCAGGCCATCCGGGAAGGTTTTATGAGTATGAAACTCTCCATACAAAAAGAAAGGGATGCGATGGAAAAATTATGGAAGCAACGGGAAAAGCAACTGGAGAAAGTATTACTGAATGCAGCCCATGTCCGCGGATCTATTGAAGGTATTTCAGGAACAGATGTTGATTTGAATTTATTAGGAGACGGAACTGACGATCTGCAATTAGATTAGCTGCTCTTATCAGTTGCCACATCAGGTAAAAAAAAGCCGCAGAAAGATCCTGCGGCTTTTTTAAAGATATATAATGTCTTTATTTTTTTACACTATAAGGAAATTTCTTCGAGGCATTCCGCATCAATGCATTTACAAGGTTCTCTGCTGACGAGCCGACAGATCCTGAAGCCTGGTA
>Ga0116143_10006096_pt1 | contig 10615 bp, 8 predicted proteins | sample AD_UKC034_MetaG_FD_89745 | JGI IMG/M metagenome (GOLD analysis project Ga0116143, IMG submission 89745) | Active sludge microbial communities of municipal wastewater-treating anaerobic digesters from USA - AD_UKC034_MetaG | ecosystem: Engineered > Bioreactor > Anaerobic > Digestate | place: USA...
CAAGAGCGGGTATATCCACGCCTTCCTTGATCATGGCGTAGGTGGCAAAGATTATGGTCTTGGCCTTAGCCGCCTCCAGCTCCTCCCCCTTGACCTTTACCCTTTGGAGCAGCATAAACCATCCATACGTGACCGCTAGGGTAGGGGAATGGTTGAAAAGCAACAAAAGGGCAGCCAGCCGTTTCTTGTCCTTCGAGATGGCCGTCCGTTGCCCTATGAACAAGCCGCACGCCTCTTCCGGCACGCCTCTGTCGACTACGGCTTGTCGCAGCCCCTCCGCATGGTCGATATGCTTGCACAAAACCAAAATGCGCCGCCCCCCGGTGAATAGGGAAGTAATCAGTCCAGTCAGTAGCTGGTTGCGCTTCTCGTGCCGGGAGATGAATTGGAGCGCCCTGATTGGGTTCGTGGAATGCGCCAAGCCTCCTGGAATAGGTGCTAGGGGGAAAGGTATGACGGTGACCTTGACGGGGAGAGCCGCCTGAATGCTCCTTAGCCGCACTGGGCCAAAATAGGCCATGAACACCTCCTCGCAGTTGTCTCGTCGGTCAGGTGTAGCGGACAGGCCAACCTTGTATTCCGCAGGGAAGCACCGCATCACTTTGCTGAACTCCCGCGCCCCTAGGTTGTGGCACTCATCCCAGACTGCGACTCCAAACATGGCATAAAAGTCCATGGGGAACACGCGCTGGAAAAGGTTATGGAGGATGACCACGACCAAGTGTTTTCCCTCCCAATCCTCCTCACCGTCCCCAACCAGCCCTATCTCCTCTGGAAGCAGCCCCAGGTGTGTTCGGGCTTCCTTGATCCATTGAACCGCTAATGACCGGGAAGGGACCACGATCACGGCTGATTGCTTGAGCTGGCCTATCATGTAGAGGGCTGCCACGGTTTTGCCTGACCCCGTAGGTGCCTCCACCAAGAGGGAGAAGTGGTCTTTAGCCGCGCCCATCAGATCATTAAAAAATTGGCCCTGCCCCGGCGAGGCAGCAGGGTGTAGAGGGTCGGGCATCTTGCGCACCGGAATCTTGTGCCCTTTGGTCAGTTGATTGATGACCGTTAATCCCAGCCTATCACAAGTTGCCAGCCCTAGCTCGACGGGTAAACCGATACAAGCGCCCCGCCGCACCCATAAGGGGATAGGCTCAGGCTCAGGGTCGGTTGGGATACCCCTTTTCGGTTTCACCTTGTAATGTTCATACCTGATCCGATGTTCAATCACCTCGGAGTCAGAGAACCATACCATTGAGCTTAGGACTGGCATCGTGTTTGTCTGTTTGTATTTTGCACGATAGTGCAAAAATTAGTCACGGAAGTCAGGCTCGTCATCGTCATGGTCGATGACGATAGGTTTCGAGGATGCCCGGCGTCTCCCGGTGGGTTTGGGCTCCTCCGCCTCCTCCTCGGCTGGAGCAGATGGAGCAGATGTTCGGCTCCGCCGCCCCCCCACGGGTTGGTTGACGGGTTGAACATCAATATCGTCGTCGTGAACATCGTCAACGACTTCCACCCTCACTGCCCGAGTCCTGCGCCCGGTAGTGGCTGGCGCTTCATCTTCCGTGGACGCAGCCCGGCGACTCCGGCCACCCTCAGGCTGCGCCGTCTTGGCGTTTGCCCGATTCGACCCTGGAACATCAAGGTCATATTCCTCACGGATGGCGTCTGCATCTGGCTCTGGGAAATACTTGTGATAATCATAAACCACCAAGTCCTCGTTCTTCGCCTTCAACACGGTCTTGCCATCCCGAGCCAATTCCACGGCATTACCAAACTCCTCCACTAATTGCTTCTCGGTGAGGAAGTCATTGATGACCTCCCCATCATCATTAGGAACGGGCATCCCGGTGGAAAAGGAGGTTTCCTCCGTTGATCGAGCCAGTAGAATGGACACACCCCGCAACGTGCCGTACTTCTTGAGCGCCACTTTCTCGATCTTTTCAAAGGCCACGAACTGGCTGCGCTTGATGGGCAGCAAACGTTTGGAGTATTCGGTCACCTTGCCCGTCTTCTTGTTGGTGTATTGCTGAATCACCAATACGGTAAGCAGCACCACAAGGTAGGGGGATGACCCCGCTTTACAGTGGGGACATGGTCCTGAGTCTGCTATACACGGCTCATAGTTGCCCCACTTGCCCGCGATTTCCAGGTTGTGCTCATTGCGCCAGAAGGCTTCCTCCAGCTCCTTGTCCAGAATTATCACCTCCGTTTCTGCACCCTTGGCCTGAAAAAAGCGCCATGGTTGATTTGAGTTAGCCGCCCTCTTTTTGGCTGCCTCCTCGTCCCTGGCCACGGCTTCCCGTAGTGCTCCCCGGCGTGACTCTGCGGTCTGTGCCGTGTTCCCCTTATTTGCGTTAGTCCTCATTTATTTATTGTATTTATTTGTTGTTTGTTTTTGTTACCAACTCACTGGTATTCTCTTCCCCCCTCGGAGAAAAATTCTGTAAATTGTGTCAGCGTCAAATCGTCTGGATCGTCCACGCCTTCGGGGTATAAGCACACAAAGGTCGGCACCTCGCTCTTGAGCTTATCCACCGCGCCTCCTCCCTCGAATCCCCGCCTCTCACTCCATGAACCAAACAGCCCCTCGCTCCCGGCCATGTCGTTGTCATATAGCAGGTAAACCGCCCTCCCGTAGTCTGCCAGTATGCCTGCTTGGTATTGGCTCAAGTAGCTCCCCATCGTGGCCATGGGCACTGCGAGATCGGTCGCCCCGATGGTCACCAGATGGGCTAAAGCAAACAGCCCCTCCACCAATACAATAGGCATCCCCGGCCTCGACGATATAAGATGCTGGCCCAGCAGGTGTCGATCTTTTTTAAGCCCGGCATAGTCCCTGATCCTTGGCTCAATGTCGTCATAGACGGCCCGCCCGGTAAAGCCATACAGGAAGTGGTCGTCGTCATAGACTGGGAAAAGGACGCGATGGCTATCTGGATCGTGCCGGAGGTCCAGGACGGTCGCTGCCACCTCCGATACTCCGCGCTCCAATAGGTAAAGGCGAGACTCCTCCTCCCTCCATGCTGAGGGGTACATGCGCCTGTAAAGGCGTGAGTCCAGCGGCTCATCCAGCATGGCCTCGGCAATCCATTGATCCTTGAGGTCATCCCAGCTCTCGACATCCTTAGGCGTCTCCTCAATGGCCGCCCGGATGATTTCCCGGTCATAGGACTGGCCCCTGAGCTTCCCGAGCTTGGTCATTAAGCGGGTAAGGTTACCCCGTTGGTGGCATGAAAAGCAGTTGAAGCCAGATGCGCCCCGGTCGGACACCTTCACCATGAAAGAAGGATTCAAGTCGGTCCCGTATTGGTGAAGATGTTCCGCAAAGGGGCATGGCGCTGAGAGCCATCCCTTGGCATTTTTGAACTGAACATCAATGTCCAGCTTCGACAATAGTGCTCTCAGCGCCGCCTCTTTCATCCTATTTTTTGGGATTAACGTTGACGTTTGGGCTGCTCTTCCCAGGTATGGCCACTTGGGCGAGCACTTCCTTCCCGGCCACCGCAGTAACCGCAGAGACAGATGCGGAAACCACCTGCATTAATACTTCGAAGGATACCAGCTTGGACAGGGCTTGAAGGTCGATGGTCGTCGTATTGCGGGATTCAATAGTGGCCACCAATGCAGGGGTGTTGCCGTGAGCAGGCAGCTCAAATTTCTCTATCCCCTGCCGTCCCATCTCCCCCAAAAGCTGCTCCCGGAGCTTCTCCGATGCGGTGGCGAATTTCTTCCTGGCCTCATTGGCCGCATAATAATCAGCCGCCATTTTCTCCAGAGGGTTGGTCCCGGCCTCCGCCTTAGGCGTCGCCGCAGGAACGCGGCTCCGTGGCACTCTTTTGGGTGCGTTTTTTGTCGTGATGGTTTTCTTGGTCGTCGCCTTAACTGCTCTCATGTGTGATTTTTATTTGTTGTTATATTGAGTCCTTAGGACTAGCTTCCCCTAGTCTAACTTATCCTTTACCCTTTGCAAGTATTATTTTTATCTATGGATAAACCTTTTCTTTACTGGTTGATTCACACCTCTAAATCCCAAAGGTGTTTCCCTATCGGAAGCCCACTCCGGCTTCCTACCCAATAAGTTAGGTGTGCCGTCCCGCCCATTCCATGCGGTCATCTGCTCCAAATTTACCCCCACCGAAATATCGGCAATAATCGGGATGGGCGACTCCAGCCCAAACCACTCCATCAAGGGTTGAGACTGCATGTACCATTTAAGGGCATCAGCCGCCTCTTCCACGCAATCGTGTTTGGCCTCGATGATGTTGGAGTCATGAATAAAGAGGCAAGGCCGCATCCGGTCATGGTCGCAGTCCCTCACAAATCTGCTCAGAGCAATCAGCCCCAGGTCGCTGGCGAAGCGCTGAACAGGTGAGTTAATGCTTTGACGGCTGGCCCCCCCTATGACCCCCTCATCATCGGATTCAATATTGGGCAGGTGGCGCAAAGCCCCATGAAGCGCCCGGACAAAGCCCCGGTCTTTGACAAACTCCCTCGTTTGGTCGTGCCACTCCTCCAGCCCCGCATATTTACGAAAAAAGGTCTTCCGAATGGCTTGTGCCTCAGCCTCGGTAAAGGTCAGTCCGTACTCAACACGGGCATAGACTTGGAACTTGCGCCAGCCCATCCCGTACAGGAATCCGAAGTTAATGGCCTTGGCCGCAAATCGTTTGTAATCTAAGAAGGCTTTCAGGGTGACCTCCATCATCTTGCTGCCAGCCGCAAGCAGGTAGGAGTTAGCCCCCGGCCACTCTGCCGCTACGGTGTGAAGCAGGGTCGATGAATGTAGTCCCGCGTTGAAGACACGCTCAGACACGCCCATGACAGCCGCAGCCGTAGCAGAGTGGATATCCCCCCCGGTTCGGTAAATCCGCAGCATCTCAGGCTCCCCGGCCATCCATGCCGCGATGCGCAGCTCGGCCTGCGAAAGGTCACATTCAATAAAGGTGTAGCCCTCCGTGGGGATGAAGATTCGACGATACGCTTTGGCCAAGGCACCCCGCTTGGGTAGATTCTGTCCATTGGGATTGGAGGAAGCCGCCCGCCCTGTAACGGTCCTGTGGAGGTGAAAGGACGGGTGAATGCGTGGCGCTGTCTCCTTGTTCTTGAGGTATTGCCAGAACCCGGTTGCCTCCTCCCGGCATTCCCGGAAGACCCGGCCCATGGTGTCAAAGGTTATCCCATTGATTTTACAGCTCAACTCCCGGTCAGGTATGGACGCTGAAATTGGGTAGTTGCTTCTGATGAAATTGACGATTTCTTGATCCGGCTCCCGAAGTCGCCCGGCCACCTGTAAAGGGGCAACGTATCCTCTTTCGGCCAATATGTCCCTGACGACCTTAGGTAGCAGCCCGGTCTTGGTCCGCTTGATGGGTTGCTGCCACTCCTTGAGGTCATGCCCCACATAGGTTGAGATCATCTTGCTGACCTTGCTTAACTCCATTAAGTCGCGCACCCATTCGCAGTGGTCAAAGTAGGGTAAATGATCGGTGGAGCTGGTAGAGGGTTGCCCACCTTTAGTCCACACCTTGGCCTTGAGCCGCGACCCATTGTGTTGGTCCACGGTCCCGTCTTCCAGGAATCGGATGGAGTCCTCCCCAAAAAGGCAGTCAATCACAAAGTCGGCCCGAGAGAATCGGCAGCCCTTCTCTTCATGCGCCCGCAATAGGGTAGGGGGGACTTGATCCAGCAATTTCGCCTGTAGCTCGGCGTGACGTTGCTCTAAGTACACCCCAAACTCGGTCAAAGCGGTGGTGTTGATCCCAACTCCCACTTCCTCCATCCCCACGAAAGCCCTTAGAGCTGGCATTTGCACCTTTATGAAGGTGCCCCACTGCAAAATGTCCCGCTTTGCCTCATCGAGTAGCACCCCGGCCAGCCGCCAAGTGACCTCAGTATCCCCCCCGGCATACCCCAAGAATTGACTATGCGGCACCTTGTGCATGTTGCTCTTGTCGATGTTCGCATTGAACTCGTCGGCATATCCCGCGAATTGGGGGAGCCACCTTCTAACGCAATCGTCAAGCCCCATCCGCTGCATGTTCTCGTCAACAACAAACGCCAACTGCATGGTGTCCGCATACCAGTTGGCAATGCGCACTCCAGCCGTCCTCATGGCGTGGATGTCATATTTCAGGTTGTGGCCGACCACCGCCACCTTCGGATTCTCCAGTAGCTCCTTGAGCTGGCCAATGAGCTTTTTGCGGATGGTCTTAGTGAGACGTGGAGCAGCCGCAGATTCTAGGGACATCAACTCTGGATTGTTCCACCATTCGATGTGGAGGGGGACAACTAAGCTCTCCCCCTTGCGGGTTGTGATCTGCACGGTCACCAGCTCGAATCGTGGGTCATAACGGTCCAGACCTACGGTCTCACAGTCGAAGGCAATCTGTTGTGGGGGATTGTCGAGTAGGTGAGCCAAGTCAAGGCACCAACGGTAGCCCTTGCCCTGCGCCCCCTCCCTGAATTGATCCACGTCATAACCGTGCTCCTTAAGGCTGGCCAACTGCATGAAGTCGGTCCTGAAAATAACCTTGCGCTCGGGGAAGCGAAGCACCTCTCGGGGAGACAGAAGGGGCAGCACAGGGTATTCCTGGCCCGCCACGTCAATCACCTGAGCGGTGCCCCTAGCCGTGGTTATTTTGATGGCATTACCCTTGAGCTGCCGGAGCGCCCATTTGCCCAGGGTCAGGATGATTTCGGGCTGGTATGCCTTGATCACCTCCAGGAACTCGGCCCGGTCAATACCCATGGCTTTGGCCGTCTTGCTCTCGGTCGCCTGATCCTCCTCCGCGATAGGTCGGGAAGGCGACACGAACACAAAATCCTCCGGCCCGAAGCCGTTTCGCTCCGCCTCCGTTTTGAATAGGTCCAGAGCGGGAATGGTCATCACCATCCCCCGCTCCCACACTGCCTTGGTGGTAAGGTCGCAGACCACCACGATCTTGGCTTGGCTGCCCTCTATCACATTTATATTTGGCCAATGGTTTTCGGTCATAAAAAGTATTTTTTGATCATTCTGTTCACGATGGCTGTGGCAAAATCGTCCGCAGCATATCTCTCCCGCGCCCCTACGTCGCTCCATTTTTTCCATATCGTGGAGGGTAGGGTGTACTGCTCCCTCCATTCCTTCCTGATCCCTTCGGACAGGAAGGTGTTGCGCAATTGTGTAGCTTGGTGTTTCGCGGTGCAATCGACCAGCTCCTCGGTTTCCATCACCACCACCCAAGCGTGTAACTCTGGAAGGTAGCCCCTCGTGACCGCGTGGGCAGCCTCGTCCTTGTTGAAGCCATACCCAAACCAAGTCATCCCCGGCTCGCTATCAGGTGCCATCCTCCAGAATGCCGAGCCGCCCTGCGCCAACGCGGTGTAGCCCTCCTCCTGTAGAACCTTAGCCGTCTCATGCGCGTAAAGGACGCACGCCCCCGCTATCGCCACGTCGGAACCGGGGATTTTAGCTAGGCTTAGTTTGACGGCTTCATCAATCCTCAGCTCCAACTCTGCTTTATTCAATGTCGTTCCCATATTGTGTGTTTTTTGCAAAATCGTGCAAATTGTTAGTTGGCCGTCGGCCTGCTTACAGTCCCCCTATACAGCAGGGACGGGTGAATGGTCTTGGCCCTCGCAGAGGTGCCCCCGTATGCTAGTTGCCTGTAGATGGATATGCGATTGCTCCACTCCTTGACTGCCACCCCTTCGATTGTCATGTCTATCCGTCTGACCGCCCCATCAAGTGGGCCTCCTATTAGCTCGTATATTTTTTCCATATTTGTTATCCCATCCATGCTGTTAGTTCCGGGGTTGGTTCCCCATGAATATTGATTGAAGGTGAATACTCCACTTCCTCCATCGTGACAGGGGCAAAGGAGAAGGCTGTCGCGAACGTAGGGCAGGCTCCCTCCCTGTTTTTCATTACCTCAATAATCCTGCGTGTATCAGTGTAAGGCTTCGGCCCTTTCCTCGCGCCCAGCACGATTGACGCATCCTGCGGTATGGAGTCGCTCCCCCCAATATCGCCCATGTCGAGCGCCTTTGTTGAGGTGGATTTTTGGTTGCGATTGAACTGCACCGTGATCACGATCGGAATGTCATACCGTAGCGCCATTTGTTTCAGCTCTTTGACCACCTCGCTTATGCTCTCCCACTTGGAAACGTAGCCTTTCGCCTTACCTGAGGGGGACAAAAGGTAAGCAGAGTCGATAAAGACGATTTCAGGCCCGGTCTCGATGATCATGGCCTCAATCGCCTCCACTGACTTGGACATGTTCCCGGCGATTAGGTGTATGTCACTAAGTGGGTCTTCTATATCGTCAAGGGCATCCCTGACACGTTGATATTGGTAGGTGTCCAGCTCCCCCTTGCGTATCAAGGTAGGGTTAATCCCGGTCAGCCTCCCCAGCCACCTAAAGGTGAGCTGATCCAGGCCCATCTCCATGGAAGTCATGGCTATGACTTTCCCCAGCCTATTGGCCGCCAGCGCCATCTCCATAAGCAGGTAAGATTTGCCCATGGATGGTCGCCCCGCAATTACAATTAGGTCGCCCCCCATCATGCCTTGGGTAGCCTCATCCAGTGTGGCCCAGCCTGTTGAGATACCGATAAGCCCCGGATGGTTTCGGGCATAGGCGATCTTATCCCGGATTGCCTCCGCCATGTCAGCCATCGTGACCAATTGCCCGGTATCCCCGAAGGCCGCAGAAGCCAGCATCTCCCTTAAGGTCGAAATAGTGGCCGCAATGTCCAGTGTCCCGCTCGCTCCCATCCCCACACTGTCAATCAGGGCGGGCCATTGCTCCCTAACCTTGGTGTGGGCGTAACGCTGGCGCAACGAATCAAACCAAAAAGCCGCGTTGCCGCGTGTCCCTATCATTGGCAGGGTAAATCCCGCCTCCGCAGTCAGGATCTGTACCGTAGGCAACGTGCCATAGTTGGCATGATAATCCCGGACATAATTGAACAAAGGCGTCTCCTCCTCGGTAAAAAGGCGAGCACTCGCCCTGCGCAGGGTTTTCCAGTCGTTGGCATCACACACCGCCCTGATGAATTTAGTTCCCTGACTCATACCAAGATAGCGATGCGGGACCGGATTAATGCCTCGAATGATTGGGAGAAGCCCTCCCACGAATTGCCTGAATTTGCACGATCTTGCAAAATCACCAGCCCAATATTCCGCTCAAGTGCGGTCTTGAGAAAGAACTCAATGGTTCTACGCTGTTCTGGGGTAAACCCTGTGCTGCCCCTCGAATACACTCCCTCCACAAAAATTATGGACGACTCTTCCAGTGCCTCCCACTTAACGTCCTCCCGCAGCTCCCAGGCATCAAACCTTGATGTAGGCAGCTTGTTGAGTATAGCATAGGCGTGACATAAGTTGTAGGTCCACCTTATGTTCTCGGCCTGCTCGATTGCCTTATCTGGCTTCATCGAGGGTGTAAGAGGCACTTCCAGCAGCATCACCTTGCCATCCTGCAAAGCCGCCAGCCCGTCGTTCTTGAGCCAGTTTGATATGATCACGGCTCCATCTCCCAGCTCTGTCCACTTTTTGGGCACGCAATAGGAAGCAGGGACTCCAGCCGCCCTAAGCATTTTCTTGATCTCGTCTTGGTCTTTATTCATCATGTTCGTCGTCGATTAATTGTAGTGGCGCGTTGCGCCTTGTTCTTTCCCGGCCTCGGGATGCCGCAGCCTTCTCCTGCCTGAATCTTTCAACCTCCACCCTTAGCCGCGCCCTCTCGCGCTCCACTTCGGCCAATTGGTCCCGCTCACCCCGTATCTTGGCCACCCTGCGCTCGGCTTCCCCGGCGTCCATCCCCCATTCTCGTTCCATGAAGCGCTTCCTGCGCTCGTCCGGGGTCAAGTGAGTTAAATCCTCGAAGGCCACCTGATTGCGATACCACTCCTCAATGGTCATCCGGTGATAAACGGCTGTGATGATCCTCACGTCCGGGTAGGTGGGAAAAGCGCCCATCCAGTGAAAGGCAATCGCCCCTAGGCTGTGCCAGCGCTTGAACACCCACTCCAGGAACTCCCCGAACTCCCCGGAGTCTCTGGCCTGAGTCCATGACCCCCAGTAATTGTAAAGGATGGAGGCAGAGACGGGAGATAGGGAACGGGGTGCCTCAGGGTGATGCTCGGAGAGCAGGGTGAACCAAAGGGCAGGGACGTTCTTTTGAAAAGGCCGGAATCCCGTTCCATCCGGCCTTAGCGCTTTCCCCTCCTTTGCCTTACCCTTGAGCTTCCCCTTTCTGGTTTCAGCTATCAGAGCGAATTGCTCCTCCAGATCACCGATGCCCCCGGCATCGGAACTCTTATCAGTTTCTCCTCTTTCTTTTGTACTTCTTCGCGTACCTAAATTAGGTACTCCCGGCGTACCTAAATTAGGTACTCTGATTACCTCCTCTAGGTACTCTTTTTTCCCCTCCGCCGCCCGCCTTTTTGATATTTTCATAGGTTGCCACTGTTCGTTTATTCTGTATTTGTTGGTCCGGTTCGGCCCGGCTTGAGCCTCGATCACACCCTTCTCCAGTAAACCTTTCAGGGCTTTGCTGGCTCCGCTGGCCGAGTTTGGCGAGAAGGGGGAAGCGTATATTACCCCGTTGTTTTCTATGCCCTCCACGGCTTG
>Ga0116143_10006099_pt1 | contig 10611 bp, 10 predicted proteins | sample AD_UKC034_MetaG_FD_89745 | JGI IMG/M metagenome (GOLD analysis project Ga0116143, IMG submission 89745) | Active sludge microbial communities of municipal wastewater-treating anaerobic digesters from USA - AD_UKC034_MetaG | ecosystem: Engineered > Bioreactor > Anaerobic > Digestate | place: USA...
GTCAGCTTGAACTCGGGCAGGAAGATGGGGTTGTCGCCCACGGCGTTGAGCTCGATCTCCACCTGCCGGCGCGCGTGCGCCACGGCGTCGTGGGCCGCGCCGATCACCTGGGGGCTCGAGCGCATGGAGTAGGCGTCCTGGACCTTGGTCTTGAGCTTGCCGGTGACCAGGTCCGAGCCGGCCATGATCTTCATCAGCGCCTGGGCGGAGCGCACCGCGCCGGGGAAGCCCCGGAGCTGGTGCAGTCGCTGGTCGTAGGGCTTCACGTTGGCCTGCAGGGCCTCCAGCGTCATGGCGCAGGCGATCTCGGCCTGCTTCAGCAGCCGGTCCATGTCGTGGAGCGCGAGCGCGCTCATCGCGGTGAGCAGGTTCGAGCCGTTGATGGCCGCCAGTCCGTCGCGGGCCTGGAGCCCGGGGACGGGGATGCCGGCGCGCTCGAGGGCCACCCGCCCCGGGAGCCGCTCACCCTGGTGGAAGGCCTCGCCCTCGCCCATCAGGAGCAGCGCGATCTGCGACATGGGCGCGAGGTCGCCGCAGGCGCCCACCGAGCCCTTCTGGCAGACCACCGGGGTGACGCCCTTGTTGAGCATGGCCACGTAGGTCTGGGTGATCTCCGGGCGGCAGCCCGAGTGGCCGCGGGCGTGCACGTTGATGCGGGAAGCCATGGCCGCGCGCACATGCTCCTCGGGCGCGGGCTCACCGATGCCGGCCGCGTGGTTGTAGATGAGGTAGCGCTGGAACTGCTGGACCTGCTCGTCGTCGAGCACCACCTCGGAGAACTCGCCGATGCCGGTGTTGACCCCGTACATGATCTCCCGGGCGGCGATCTTCTGCTCCAGCATGGCCCGGCAGATCTTGATGCGCTCGAGCGCCTCGGGTGCGAGCTCGACCTGCTCCCGCTCGCGGGCGATGCGCACCAACTTCTCCAGGCTGAGTCCTTGTCCTGAAAGCACGATGGCCATGGGCTCCTAGCCTCCTCGGGGGTTGCCTCTGGCCCCTGGCATACCTTCCTTTCGAACCCCGCGCAAGGGGCGGATCGCCCCGGATCCCCGGAGCGCCTCGCCGGCCGAACCCGTGCGCAGGCCGCGCAGATCCAGGCACACGTAGACGTAGCCCGCCCCGCGGAGGGCGGCGACCAGCGCCTCGCGGAGCCTTCGGCCGAGGGCCCGGCGCATGCTCTCCGGGGGCAGCTCCAGTCGCGCGAGCGAGCCGTGGTCCCGCACCCTGAGCTCCCTGAGCCCGAGGTCGTGGAGGGCCTGCTCGGCCTTCGCCACCCGGCGGAGGCGGGCCGGGGTGAGCCGCTCGCCGAAGGGGACGCGGGTGGCAAGGCAGGCCGACGCGGGGCGGTCGAGGCGCGCTAGCCCCCGCCCGCGCAGCAGGCGGCGCACGGCGCGTTTCCCCAGCCCGAGCTCGCGGAGCGGGGAGCGCACCCCGAGCTCCTCGAGGGCCCGGTGGCCGGGGCGCTCCTCGGGCCGGTCGTCCGCCTGGGTGCCGTCGACCAGCGTCGCCAGGCCTTCCCGCCGGGCGACCTCCGCCAGGGCCTCGAACAGCGCCCGCTTGCAGTGGTAGCAGCGCGCGGGCGCGTTGTCGGCCACCCCGGGCACGCCCAGGGCGTCCAGGCGGAGCACGCGGTGGCGGAGCCCGAGCTCCCGGGCCGCGCGCCGTGCGGCCGCCACCTCCGCGGCCGGGGTGAGCTGCGTCGACAGCGTCACCGCCAGGGCGCCGCGCCCGAGCGCCTCGTGCGCGGCCACGGCCACCAGGGCGGAGTCCGCGCCGCCGGAGAAGGCCACCAGGGCGCTGCCCTGCGCGCGCAGCCAGTCGCACAGCCGGCGGTAGGCTGACCTCAAATCCCCCCCCCGGCGCCGTACTCCTCCTGGCGGGCGAGCGCCTGGGTGACACGGGATCCGGGCGGGACATCGCGGGTGAGCCACACGTTGCCGCCGATCTGCGCTCCCCGGCCGATGCGCACCCGGCCGAGGATGGTCGCCCCGGCGTACACGATCACCTCGTCCTCGACCAGGGGGTGGCGCGGGACGCCCTTGATGGGCCGCCCCGCCGCGTCGAGCGGGAAGCTCTTGGCGCCGAGCGTGACCCCCTGGTACAGGCGCACGCGGGCGCCGATCTCGGTGGTCTCGCCGATCACCACGCCCGTGCCGTGGTCGATGAAGAAGCTCTCGCCGATCACCGCCCCGGGGTGGATGTCGATGCCGGTCTCGGCGTGGGCGAACTCGCTCAGGATGCGCGGGAGGAGCGGCACCTCGAGGCGGTGGAGGGCATGGGCCAGGCGGTGGTTGGTGATGGCCCGCAGACCGGGGTAGCAGAAGATGGCCTCGTCCGGGCTCGAGGCCGCCGGATCCCCCTCGTAGGCGGCGCGCACGTCGCTCGACAGCGTCTGCCGGATCTCGGGCAGCCGGGCGAGGAAGCCGTCGGTGATCTCGGTCGCCCGGGTCGCGCACTCCGGGCAGCGCGCGGGATCGAGGTCGCAGACGAAGCACAGCCCGCGCCTGACCTGCTCCTCGAGCCGTCTGCGGACCCGGTCCAGGCCGGCTCCCACGTGGAAGCGCAGGCTTGCGTCGTCCAGGTCGGAGACGCCGTGGTAGCCCGGGAAGAGCACCGAGCGGAGCTCCTCGAGGACGGCCGCCAGCGCGTCCCGGGAGGGCAGCATCCGGCGGCAGCCCTGCGTCCGCTGTCGCCGCGCGAGGTCGGCCCCGCTGGCGAGCAGGCGCGTCACCACGTCGTCCAGGTCGAGGGGTCTGGTCTGCATGTCGCGTGCGGCCGCTCGCTCAGGCGACCGGCTCCTCCCATAGCCAGGTGCTCAGGTAGCGCTCGCCGGTGTCGCAGCCGATGGTCACGACGAGCTGGCCCGCGCTCTCGGGGCGGGCGGCCACCCGGAGCGCGGCCCAGGCGTTGGCGCCCGCGGAGATGCCCACCAGGACGCCCTCCTCGCGCGCCAGGCGTCGCGCGGTGGCCCCGGCGTCCTCGTGGCGCACCGCGAGGATCTCGTCGATGAGCCCGCGCTCGAGCACCTCTGGCACGAATCCCGCGCCGATGCCCTGGATCTTGTGGGGCCCCGGCTTGCCGCCCGACAGCACCGGGGAATCCGCGGGCTCCACGGCCACCGCGCGGAGATCTGGCCGCCTGGCCTTGAGCACGGCGGCCACCCCGGTGAGGGTGCCGCCTGTGCCCACCCCGGCCACCAGGACGTCCACCCGGCCCTCGCTGTCGGTCCAGATCTCCTCGGCGGTCGTGCGGCGGTGCGCCTCCGGGTTGGCGGGGTTGGCGAACTGCTGCAGCACGAGGTAGCGCGGGTCGGCCCGGGCGAGCTCCTCCGCCCGGCGGATGGCGCCCGGCATGCCCTCGGCGCCCGGCGTGAGCACGAGCTGCGCGCCGAAGGCCGCCAGCAGCTTGCGCCGCTCGAGGCTCATGGTCTCGGGCATGGTCAGCGTGAGCCTGTAGCCGCGGGAGGCGGCCACCATGGCCAGCGCGATGCCGGTGTTGCCGCTGGTGGGCTCGAGCAGGATGGTGTCCGGGCGGATGCGTCCGGCCCGCTCGGCGGCCTCGATCATGGCCAGGCCGATGCGGTCCTTCACGCTTGCGCCCGGGTTGCGGCTCTCGAGCTTGAGGGCCACGCGGCCGGGCAGATCCCGGCCCAGCCTGTTCAGGTAGACCATCGGGGTGTGGCCGATCAGCTCGGTCACGGACTCTGCGATGCGGGGCATGGGCGCCTCCTCGGTCGAGCTCGCGGCGGTCGGGCTGGCGAGCCTCAGCCGCCTCCGGCCAGCAACACCACGCGCAGGTGATCGCCGGGGGCCAGCACGACCTCGGGCCGCTGGCGCTTGCCGTTGACCACCAGCGCCACCCGCTGGAGATCCTCGGCCTGGTAGCCGAGCCCCTGGAGCAGATCACCCGCGCGTGTGCCGTCCACGACCTCCAGGCTTCGGCTGCTCTCGGGCCAGGGTCGGCGGATGGGTCCGAGGAAGGTCACTTGCACGTTCATGGCGACTCCACCGCGCGCTCGCTCGGTTGGTAGACTAGGCCCGTCCATCCTTTCGCTCAAGGGGAATCCCGTCCGGTGCGCCTCCGCCAGCGTACTTCCCCAGGCGATACAGGAGCACGTGGCGCGGGACGCCGAGGTAGCGCGCTGCCGCGGAGCGGTTGCCGCCGTGCTTGGCCAGCGCCTTGAGGACGATCTCCTTCTCCAGCGCGGGCAGGCTGAAGCCCTGCGCGGGGAGCGCGAGCTGGCCGGGCACCAGCGGGGCGTCGCCGGCCGGGGCCGGTTCGGCCGGCGCGGTCGGCGAGGCGGAGAGCGCCCCGGGCCCGGGCACTAGCGCCCCGGGCTGGGCGAGATCGCCGAGGTCGAGCACCTCGGAGCGCCTGAGCAGCACCATGCGCTGCACAAGGTTCTTCAGCTCCCGCACGTTGCCAGGCCACGGGCGGCGCTGGAGCTCCGCGAGCAGCGCCGGCGCGAGGCCGATGGCCGCGCCCGGCGCGGCGCGCTCCAGGAAGTGCCGCACGAGGAGGGGGACGTCCTCCGGCCGCTCCCGGAGGGGGGGGATGCGGATCGGGACGACGCTCAGGCGGTGGAAGAGGTCCGCGCGGAAACGGCCGGCTTCGACCTCCGCCAGCAGGTCGCGGTGGGTGGCGGCCACCACCCGCACGTCCACCTCGATCCTCCGCTGCCCTCCAAGCCGATCGACCACACCCTCCTCGAGCACGCGCAGGAGCTTCGCCTGGAGCGGCAGGGGGAGCTCCCCGATCTCGTCGAGGAAGAGCGTGCCGGCGCTGGCCTGCTCGAAGCGGCCGGCCCGGGCGCGGTCGGCCCCGGTGAACGCGCCACGCTCGTGGCCGAAGAGCTCGGACTCGAGGAGCTCGCCCGGCAGGGCGGCGCAGTTGATGGGCACGAACGGCCCGCCCGCGCGCGGGGAGCGGGTGTGCAGGCGCCGGGCCAGGAGCTCCTTGCCCGTGCCGCTCTCTCCGAGCAGCAGGACACCGGTGTCAGAGGAGGCCACCCGATCCACCACCCTGAGCACCTCCTGCAGCCGGGCCGAGCCGGTCACCAGATCGAGCTCGGCCACCCGGTCGATTCGCTCCCGGAGGGAGCGGTTCTCGCGCCGGAGCGCGGCCTGCTCCAGGGCCCGGGCGATGCGCGCCTTGAACTCCGGCCGCCTGAACGGCTTGGTGATGTAGTCCGCCGCCCCGGCCGCGAGGGCCTCCACGGCCTGCTCCACCGAGCCGAAGGCCGTCACCAGCACCACCGGGGTCGTGGGCAGCGCCGCCCGGGCGGCGGCCAGCACCTCGAGCCCGTCCCCGCCCGGCAGCTTGACGTCGGTCAGCACGAGCTCGTAGCCGCCGCCCGGCTCCGCGGCGGCCGCGCGCAGGATCGCGAGCGCCTCGTCCGCGCGCCCCACCACGCGCACGCTGCAGCCCTCCTCGGCGAGGTTGTAGCGCATGACCTCGGCCATGCCCGGGGTGTCCTCCACCACCAACACCCGGGGGCCCGCGCTTGATTCGCCCGCGCTCACGACCCACCTCCCGCGCCGCGCGGCAGATCGAAGGTGAACTCCGCGCCGCCGCGCGGCCGCCCCGCGTGGCCCAGGCGGCCGCCGTTCCGGCGCACCAGCATGGCCGAGGTCGCCAGGCCGAGGCCGGTGCCCCCTTCGCGACCGGTGACGTAGGGATCGAAGATCGCGTCCCCCAGCTCCGGGGGCACGCCGGGGCCGTCGTCTCGCACCCACAGGCGCACGCGCTCGCCGTCCGGCCGCGCCTCGAGCACCACCTGGCCGCCTGGAGGCGAGGCCTCGATGGCGTTCTTCACCAGGTTCACCACCACCTGGGTGATCTGCTCGAGGTCGGCGTGGGTCCGGCACGCCTCGCCCGCGGCGAGGCGGAGGGTCACCCCACGGCGCGCCGCCTCGGACGCGAGGACCTCCATGGTGTGCACGAGCGCGACCTCGGGGTCGAAGGACCTGGGCTCCGGCTCCCGTGGCCTGGCGAAGTCCTGGAACTCGTCGAGGACCCGCCCGAGCCTGGCCGTCTCGGCCAGGGCGATGCGCACCATCTCGCGGCGCGGATCCGAGGGGGGCACCGCGTCCGCGGCGATCTCCACCGCCCCCTGGAGCCCTCCGAGGGGGTTGCGAAGCTCGTGCGCCAGGCCGCTGGCCAGGTGGACCAGCCCGGCGAGGTGCTCGGCCCGCGCCTCCGCCACCGCCTGGGCCACGCGTCGGGCCTGCTCCCGCGCTCGCAGCCCCCGCTCCCGGTCCACCAGTCCGCCCGCGAGCGCGCCCACGCCCAGGAACAGGAACAGCTCGGCGAGCTTCTCCGCCGCCGGCGCGGGGTCGAGGTGGTGGTGCAGGAAGAAGGCGTGGGGCGTGTAGGCGGCGGTCACGGCCAGCGCGGCGAGCAGGCCCCCACGCAGGCCCCAGGCGAAGGCCGCCCCGACGATCGGAAGGTAGTAGAGGCGCCGGTAGACGTTGTGGGCCGTGACCGCGTCCGGGCTGGTCAGGTGGTGGAGCGCGGTGACGCCCGCGATCCCGCCGAGGACCAGGGCCCAGGTCCAGAATGACCGGCTCCGCGACCCCGCGGTCGTGGGGGCGCCGCGGGTCTGGGGGCCTGACGATTTTTCTGCAGCGTCGTGCAATGCTCTACACCCCGACGGTGCGTCGCGCTTGGATGTGTGGATCTTTCTCCAGGCGGCACCTCCGCGAGAGACAGAAGCACTTACCGTACCAGTGGGAGGAGGCGCGCGGGAAGGCGGCACGGGTCTTGCGAGGCGACTCGGGAGTAAGCGGCCGGCCACGGCGGCCGACCCTGTACGCACGAGGAGGAGGCACGATGAAACTGACTCTCTTGATGCTGATGTCCCTGGCCGTGATCGGAATGGTGTGGGCCCTCCCGGCGGACGCCCAGGCGGGCGGCTGCGGCTGCGACCAGGCCAAGGCCTCCGGTTGCGAGAAGGCGTCCAAGTCCGAGGCCAAGGCCCCTTGCGGGAAGGCCGATTGCGACTGCGGCTGCAAGCAGGGCGAGAAGTGCAACTGCCAGAAGGCGCCCCGGTCGTTCGCCAGCGCGCCGGCGGTCGGCGCCAAGGCCACCTGCCCGGTGATGAACTCGGAGTTCACGGTCGCGGCCGACAGCCCGCGGTCCACCTACCAGGGCAAGCACTACGTGTTCTGCTGCGCGAGCTGCAAGCCGAAGTTCGACGCGGAGCCGGCCAAGTTCGCGGTGAGGTGAGGAACGTGAGCGTCGGGGGCGCCGTCGGTTCGGCGCGCCCCGAGACCGCCGGGTGAACTCCCTCCGCCCGGCGGTCCTTTTCTGACCTGCGCCCGAGACGGGTCAGCCCCCCCGGAGCTTGCGCGCCAGGGTGTTGCGGCCGATGCCCAGCAGGCGGGCGGCCTCGGACCGGTTGCCCTGGCAGGCCTCGAGGGTGCGCCGGATGTGGTCGAACTCGACCTCGGCGAGCGGGGTGCCCAGCGGGTAGCCCGCGGCCCGCGCGCCGAGCGGAGCCCGCTCCTCGGCCGTGGGCTCGTCGTCCCCGCCGGGGGGCAGGGACAGGTGGCGGACGTCCAGCACCTCCTCGCGGCACAGCACCACCGCGCTCTCGATGCAGTGCTCGAGCTCGCGCACGTTGCCAGGCCACGCGTGGGCCTGGAGCCGGTGACGGGCCGCGTCGGAGAGCGCCCGGGCCGGCCGGCGGTGGCGCCGGGCGTAGACCCCCAGGAAGTGCTCGGCCAGCAGGCCGGTGTCCCTGGGGCCGCGCGCGCGCAGCGGCGGCACGGTCAGCTCCACCACCCGCAGGCGGTAGTAGAGGTCGCGGCGGAAGGCGCCCGACTCGACCGCGGCCTCGAGGTCGGCGTGGGTCGCGGAGATCACCCGCACGTCCGCCTCGAGCGCGCCACGCCCGCCCAGCCGCTCGAAGGTGTGGTCCTGCAGGAAGCGCAACAGTTTCCCCTGCAGGCCGAGGGGCAGATCGCCGATCTCGTCGAGGAACAGCGTGCCGCCCTCGGCCCGCTCGAACTTGCCCTCGACGCGCTGGTCCGCGCCGGTGAAGGCGCCCCGCTCGTGGCCGAACAGCTCGCTCTCGATGAGCCCGGCGGGCAGCGCCACGCAGTCGACGTGGACGAGCGGCCCCGTGCGGCGCTCGCTGTTCTCGTGGATGGCGCGGGCGACGAGCGTCTTGCCCGTGCCGCTCTCGCCGCGCAGGAGCACGGTGGCCTCGGTGCCGGCCGCGGCCAGCATGCGCTCGTAGAGCGCGCGCATGGCCTGGCTCTCGCCGATCACGTGGTTGAAGGGGCCGTCGAGCAGCACCCCCGGGGCCTGGCCGCTGGCCGCCCGCAGCGAGGTGTGCTCGAGGGCCTCGGCCACCTGGGCGGCCAGCTCGACCAGGCGCCGCTCGTCCGCCTCGCTGAACTCGCCCCCGCGGCGGTTCAGCATCTGCAGCACGCCGCGGATGGCCCCGCTGCGGTCGCGCAGCGGCGCGGCCAGCATGGAGCGGGTGACGAACCCGGTGCGCTCGTCGATGCCGGGGAAGAACCGCTCGTCCCTGGGGGCGTCGGGCAGCCGCACCACCTCGCCGGTCCGGGCCACGTGGCCGGCCACCCCCTTCCCGGGCGGCAGGCGGATCTCCTTGAGCTCCGGGAGCTCCGCCACGCGGCTGACCAGGTCGCCGGTCTCGGAGTCGATCAGGAAGAGCGTGCCGCGCTCGGCCTCGAGCTCGGCCTGGACGCGCTCCACCATGGCCTTGAGGAGCTGGTCCTTGGTCACGGGCCGGCCGACCAGCCCGGCCACCGAGTGCAGCACCGAGGGGCGATCGCGCGCTGGCATGCCGGCCATGCTACCGCCTGGCGCCCGGAGGACACAAGGCGCGTTTGAACCCGGGGCCGGTCTCGGGTAGCCTGGCCCCGCATGCCTCCGACGCTCTCCAGCCTCGGCGAGTTCGGCCTGGTCGGCCTGTTCGGGCGCGCCGCCCAGGCCCGCCACCCGGCCACCCGGGTGGGCATCGGGGACGACTGCGCCGTGCTCGACCTCGGTGGGCCCGCGCGGGTGCTGTTGACCACCGATCTCCTCCTCGAGCGCGTGCACTTCGAGGCGGCCTGGCTCTCGGCCGAGGACCTCGGCCACAAGGCGATGGCCGTGAACCTCAGCGACGTGGCCGCCATGGGCGGCGAGGCCGTGGCGGCGCTGCTCGCCCTCGGCCTGCCGCCGGGGTACGAGGTGGCCTGGGTGGAGGGCTTCCGCGACGGGCTGTGCGCCTGCGCGCGCCCGTACGGGGTGGAGCTCGTCGGCGGGGACACGGTCTCCGCCCCGGTCGGGGCGGTGGTCTGCCTGAGCGTGCTCGGACGCGCCCCGGCCGGGGAGGTGGTGCTGCGCTCGGGCGGCCTGCCCGGGGACCGCGTGCTGGTCGCCGGGACGCTCGGGGACAGCGCGGCCGGGCTGCACCTGCTGCGCGGCCACGGGGCCGGGCTCGCGGCCGAGCACCGCGCGGCGCTGCTGCGCGCCCACCGTCGCCCGGAGCCCCAGCTCGCGCTCGGCCGTGAGCTCGCGGGCCGGCGGCTCGTCCACGCGATGATCGACGTGTCCGACGGCCTGCTGGCCGATCTCGGCCACATCGCCCGCGCCAGCGGTCTGGGTGCCGTGGTCGATGACGCGGCGCTGCCGTGGGCGGCACTGCACGCCGCCTGCGCCGACCGCACGGCGGTGCGCGACGCGCTGCTGGCCGGTGGCGACGATTACGAACTGCTTTTCTGCGCGCCGCGCGAAGCCGAGGACGCGCTCATCGCGCTGTCGGCCCGGCTGGCGCTGCCACTTACCCGCATCGGCGCGATGCAGGCCGGCGAAGGCGTGCGCCTGGTCGACGCCACCGGCGCCGAACTGCCGGTCGGCCGCCGCGGTTACGACCACTTTGCCTGAACCATGAAAACCAGAGCGCCCTACCCCGGACCCGGCTTCCTCATTCACCCGGCTCACATGCTGGCCTGCGGCTTCGGCAGCGGCCTCATCCCGTTCGCCTCCGGCACCTGGGGCACGCTGGCCGCCTGGCCGCTCTACCTGCTGATCAAACCGTCGTTTTCCGACGGCGCTTTCGCGCTGTTCCTGCTGATCGCCTTCGCGCTGGGCAGCGCCTGCTGCCAGCGCACCGGTCGCGCGCTCGGCGTGGCCGACCACGGTGCCATCGTATGGGACGAAATCGTCGCCTTCTGGCTGGTGCTGTGGGTGACGCCGGTCGATTTCTGGTGGCAGCTGGCCGCCTTCTTCGCTTTCCGCTTCTTCGACATTTTCAAGCCGCCCCCGGCGCGCTGGGTGGACGTGAACATGAAGAACGGCTTCGGCGTCATGCTGGACGACGTGATCGCCGCGCTGTTCGCGGCGGCGTCGATCGCGGCGCTGCATCTGCTGGCCGGGCGCTTCCTCTGATGGACGCCGATCTGCAGGCCCTGTCGATCGGGGTGGGTGCCGCCCTGCAGGCGGCGGGCGCCGTGCTGGCCACCGCCGAATCCTGCACCGGCGGCTGGGTGGCCGAAGTCGTCACCGCCACCGCCGGCAGCTCAGGCTGGTTCGACTGCGGCTTCATCACCTATTCCAACGACGCCAAATGCGCGCTGCTGGGGGTGTCACCGA
>Ga0116143_10006101_pt1 | contig 10609 bp, 14 predicted proteins | sample AD_UKC034_MetaG_FD_89745 | JGI IMG/M metagenome (GOLD analysis project Ga0116143, IMG submission 89745) | Active sludge microbial communities of municipal wastewater-treating anaerobic digesters from USA - AD_UKC034_MetaG | ecosystem: Engineered > Bioreactor > Anaerobic > Digestate | place: USA...
ACGACCGGCAGGTGCAGGTCAAAACCGAGATTTTGCGCGAGCAGTTGGCGCGCATTGGCGGCATTGAAAACCCGCCCATTGCGCCCATGATGGCCGCGCCCCAGCCCTGGAACTATCGCAACACCGTCCAATTTCACCTGGATTCGGCTGGGCGGCTGGGCTTTGAGGCCTGGGGTGGGCGGGGGGTGGTTCCCATCAGCGAGTGCCACCTGCCCGAACCGGCATTGAACGAGCTGTGGCCGCAGATCAACTTTGAGCCGCTGCCGGGCATCGATCGTGTGGGGCTGCGCCTGGGCGTGAACGCTGAGATTTTGATGGCGCTGGAATCGTCCGAGCCCGTTGCCGCGCCCGAACTGGAGCTGGACCTGCCGATCTCGGTGGTGCACCTCAGCCCGGAGGGGCCGCTGGTGCTGGCAGGCGACCCCGGCGTGTGGATGTCGGTCAAAGAGACGTTGTTTCAGGTTTCGGCGGGGGCGTTCTTCCAGGTCAATACAGCCCAGGCGGCTGCGCTGGTCGATCATCTGCTGGCGCGCCTGCCGCTCTCGCCCGCGGCCACCGTGCTGGATGTGTACTGCGGGGTGGGGTTGTTCTCTCGCTTTATTGCGCCGCAAGTTGGACAGGTGATCGGCATTGAACTGTCGGAGGCGGCCTGTGATGATTACATCGTCAACCTGGATGCGTTTGATAACGTCTCGCTCTATGTGGGCGCGGCCGAAGAGGTGCTGCCCGGGTTGGACGTGCAGCCTGCCGCCGTGATTGTGGACCCCCCGCGGGCCGGGCTGGACCGCGCCGCGCTGGATGCCCTGATCCGGCTGGGGGCGCCGGTGCTGGCCTACGTCTCGTGCGACCCGGCCACCCTGGCGCGCGATGCCCGCCGCCTGCTGGCTGCCGGCTACACCCTGGAGCAGGTCACTCCGTTTGACCTCTTCCCACAGACCTACCACATCGAAAGCGTCAGCTGGTTCAGGCGGGTATAGGGCTCCGTGCCGCGGTGCGGTGGCGCGGTTGCCGTCTTGACAGCCAACCGCGATGCTCTTATAATATGCGCACGTTCCTCGATAGCTCAATTGGCAGAGCGGGCGGCTGTTAACCGCTAGGTTCCAGGTTCGAGTCCTGGTCGGGGAGCCTTTTCCTTATAAGGCCAAATGAGATGACGATAACCCCGACTCGCTTTCTCACACTTTCTGAAGCCTCTCGCAGGTACGGCATTGACTGGAAGCAGTTGCAGCAGTTGATTGCGACTGGTACAATTCGCGCCGCCGAAATTCGTGGTGAAGTGATTGTGAACGAGTCCGAAGTGCGCGCCCAGATTCAACGCCGTGAAGACCTGCCGGAATACCGGCAGTTTGGGCATTTAAGCGGCGTGGCCATCTGGATCGGCGAAGCATCCCGCAAGTACAACGTCCCACACCCAACCCTCTCACGCTGGAAGGACAAGGGGCTGATCAAGATCCTGGGACAGGAATCCAACAAGATTCTGCTGGACGAGCAGGATGTGGCCTACTGCGCTTATATCTACCATCAGGATGGGGGACAGGGAAAGCGCATTTTTGCCGATGACGGCAGGCCGTACATCAACAAACCCCGCTAAAGAACCGAAATAAGGCTGGCAGCGACCAGCCTTATTTTTTGCGCCGAGGTTAACAAATTGGCAAACCTGTACGGATTTTCGCCGCGCGCCATCGAACATATTGACAAACTTGTACGGATTATGCTATACTCCGCCTAGCAAGTCAGACGTCTTCTCGACAATTTCCCATACCCCCCATTTCCCTGTGGGTGATGATCAGACAGGGTAAAAGCAAGCGGCAGTCCTTTGCTTGCTGATTCAATCTGGCGAAAGCCGCTCGTCGATAACAACTCTGCAAGATGAACGCAGGGCTGTTGTTTTCACGCACCTTGACACAGACCGTACCTGGGAGCCCAGGCGGACAGCCGGATGCCCAATCCAATGGGTCCCTTCATCCGGCTGCGGAGGTTCAAATCCTTCACTCCCACCTGGCAAATCTCTGGAGGCTGCTGCCTCACCAGCACAGAGAGGAAGCCCGATGACCCTGCTACCATCGGGAAACAGCCAGGGTGACAGATCGGAGAGACGATCAACCCAGGCAAGGCGGGCAGCTAACTGCTGCTGATTCACCGGCCGTTGGCCGGAAAACATTTCCGGAGGACACATGATCAACTTGCAAGTCATCGGTAATCTGGGTAAGGATCCCGAACTGCGCTATCTGCCAGATGGACAGCCCGTGGCGCGTTTTTCAATTGCGGCCAACCGCCAGTGGAAAGATGCCGCTGGCAAAAAATATTCCGAAACGCTCTGGGTCGAGGTTTCGGCGTTTGGCAAGCTGGCTGAGGTTTGCGCCCAGCATTTGAAGAAGGGCCGCCAGGTCTTTGTGACCGGCCGTCCTTCGCTCCATACCTATCAGTCCAAAACCGGCGAACCGGTTGCCAGTCTCCGGCTCACGGCGGCCAGCATTGAGTTTCTGGGCGGCAAGCCCGATTCTGCAGAGCCGGACGCTGAAGATGCCGATGCGGAGATCCCGTTCTAGCCATGGCCAGGGGCAGTCCCTACGCCTGGAAGGTTGTGCAAGATCCCACCCGGGTGGGGTATGACCCCGGCCTGTTTTACGGGCATCTGTTCCGCCTGTCTGATATTCAGGTGACAGACTGCTGGCCGGAGGGAACGGTGTTTCGGCATACGCAAACCGGCGACGAGATCGAGGTGCTGGGAGGCAGGTCTGTCAAAAAAGAGGTGCGCTCGTGCGCCGAAGTTCTGCAGGCCTGATCATTCCAGAGGCTTTGGCCTGCCGCGTCTCAGCACAGGCCGCCCGGGTTACCAATCGAAACTGCTGGATGTTGTGATGGGTTTTGCGCTCTGCCTGCCGCAGGCACCGGCAGGCAGACCAGAGGACCCATCCTCTAATTCACATCAGGAGAGAGGCTTTGACATCATGACCACCACCATCCGCTTCAACCAGTACCGCTGCCAGGCGGTTGGCCTGAGTATTGTGCAGGCTCGCTGCCTGCACCTGGCAGAAACCCAGCCGACAGATGCCGAGATGCGCCAGGCGTTTGCTGGCCTGGCACAGGCTCTGGGTAAGTGCGGCCTGATGGAGCTGGCTGCGGGCCGGTGGCGGTTGACAGACGCCGGACGCTCCAAACTGGAAGTCTGCCGGAGCGGCGCCCGCCCGGCCCCGCGCCCAGACCTGACCGGGAGCGCGGCGCAATGACCGCGAAAATCATCACCATTGCCACGCACAAGGGCGGGGTCGGCAAGACGACCTCCGCCGTCAACCTGGCGCACGGACTGGCCCTGCTGGGCAAGCAGACCCTGGTGGTGGATGCCGATCCGCAGGCCCATGCGGGGACATTCCTGGCCTGCAGCCCGGCGCCGGATATGTTTTATCTGCTGATGTCCGGGCTGGTTGCGATGCCCACTGGCAACGACCTGATCAGCGTTCGCCAGCGGGTGCGCCAGTCTGGACGGGCCAATTTATGGGTGCTGCCGGGCAGCAAAGAGACTGCCATGGCGCAGACCACCGTGGTGGCCCTGCTGAAGCCGATCAACTACCTGGCTGACCTGCTGCGGATTTTTACCTGCACCGAAAACGGGCGCTCCAGTGGACTGGATGCCGTGATCCTGGATACCGGCCCCAGCCTGGGCGGCTGGCTGCAGGAAGCGGCCATCTGGGCCGCCGACCTGGTGATTGCCCCTGTGACGCCCGACTTTCCCTCCGCCGATGGGCTGCGGCAGTTTGTTGAGACGCTGCGCAGCCTGAACGCCAAAGGTTGGACCGGCAAGCTGGCCGGGGTGCTGCCCACCATGATTGATGACCGCACCCGCGAGACGCGGACCATTATGGGCGAGATTGAGCAGACCTTCGGCAGCCTGGTGCTGCCCGGGATTCATGATGCCACCGTGTTCCGGGAATGCGCCGCCGAGGGCGAAACCATTTTTGAGAAGGCGCCGGTGAGCCGCGCCGCCCGCGAATACCAGACGGTGGTGGACGCCGTCGCCCGGATGCTTTAGCCGAATGGAGGTGAATGGTTATGGCGCGCCGCAAACCTTTTGAAACCCCACAGCCCACAGAACCCACACCCGCACCCCTGGCTGCTTCGCCATCGGCGACCCTGGACGCCCTGGCTTACCTGCGCCTGCCGGAAAAGAAAAAGCGCCAGCGCAGTTGGGAGCGGGAGCATACCCCCAAGAGCTACCGCGGCGTTCCCGCTGACCTGCGGGATGCCGTGCGAGCCGCAGCCGAAAACCTGAACGTGACGGTGGATGACCTGGCCCGGGCCTTTCTGGAATACAGCCTGGACTGCGTCTCCCGGGGAGCGCTGCGGTTGGAGATCCGCTACAGCCCGCGGGTCCAGCGGCTCTCGCTGTATCCGTTCTCGGGCGCGTCCTGGGCTGCCCGGGGCTGGAATCCCCAGCCGCCCCCGGCACCAGCCCGGCGCAGGAAAGCCGCCGAGAACGCCCGACCCTGGCAGCAGCTCGTCAGCTACCGCATCCCTGATGAACTGCACCAGCAGATCAAGTCCCAGGCCGGAAGCGATGTTCCGCTGGGTGAAGTGGTCACCATCCTGCTGCAGCACGCGCTGACGGACTACCGCTCCGGAGCCCTGGCGCTGTTCCCGCAGCCCCGCATGGCGGCCAAAGTGCACTGGGAGTCAGCATGAGCAAATGCCGCACAGCCCGGTTTCGAGAAAATCAGATGCAATTTTTACCGGTCAAAATGAACGTAAGCGGCATTGCAAACGTGCCGCTTACGCGCCGCAAACGTGCCGCTTACGCTGCCGCAAACGCTGCCGCAAACGTTGAGCCTTCAGGATGCCCTGTGAGGCGTGTTTTGAAACCAGGATGAGTATTGATATCCCCGGAAATTTGAACCCGTCTGCGAGACTCTCAGGGGTTTGCGGGGGAAGGCTGTCAGAAAAGGATATTGCGCATGAACGATGATTTTGGACCGACCATCAAGGGGGTGACCATCCCCGAAACCGTAATCCTCCCGCCGGAGGTGATCCAGCTGCTGCCCTGGATGAGCCTGGCGGAGTTGAAGATCACCATTGCCGCGGTGGCCCGGCTGATGCAGGTGGGCGGCGCTGAGCCAATCACACTGAGCGAGTTTGAGATGCTCACCGGGCTGGCCCGGGCATCGGTGGTTGAGGGCATTGAGCGCGCCATGCAGCGCGGCCTGCTGACCCGGTTTGAGATCAGCGGCTACCAGGGGCACCTGGCCTATGTGTACGAAATTCAGCCTCGTTTCATCGGTTCAAAAATTGAACCGATGAAACCTGTTAAAGACAAGCCAAGACAAGCTGTTGTTGATGAATCTGAATCAACAACAAACTTAAACTTAACTGGCGCCGCCGCTGAAAATTTGACCGCCGACCCGGGAGAAGCCCGCCGAAACAACCTGTATGCCCGCCTGCGCAAAATTGGCATCTACCCCAAAACCGCGGCCAATTTGCTGCGCAGCAACGACCCGGCCCGGGTGGAGCAGTTCCTGGGTCTGTATCCGCTGGCAGTGCAGACCGGACGCGCCGCTGGCCCCGGCTGGCTGGTGACGGCGGTGACCGATGCGAGCTGGGACCCGGCCGTTGAGCAGGCCGACCTGGAAGCGCGCCTGGCGGACCGGCGAACCCGGCAGGCTGAACCGGCCGAGGCCCCTGCCCCGGCGCAGGGACTGCCCCAGAAGGTGCTGGCGGCCCTGCGCCAGATTGGCTGGAACGGCGACACCGCCGAGGTGCTGGAAGCCTACACCCGCAGCAAAAAGCTGGTGCGCGCCTGGCTGGAATGGGCTGCCACCCAGCCGCCGGAGTACCAGGCCGCCCGCTTCCGCAACGGGCTGCGCTCCGGGCAGATGCCGCCCGCCAGCGGCAAGCGCCGACCCGCCAGCTCGCGCCGGTATGTTGCGGGTAAGTACGGCGAATATATCAACCACTAACCCCACGTTTTGAGCGAAAGGAAATCATGCCAAATTTTACCAATCGGGTTCACCTGCAGGGTTTTCTGGAAATTGACCGGGCCGCCATCCGCTCCCTGGGCGACCAGGTCTGCTCGCCGGTTTTGTGGGGCTGGCTGCACTCCGGCACCTGTGAGACGGCTGAACGCCACCGGATTGTGATCAGTGACCGGCCAGCGGTGGCCACGCTGGAGATCCTGCGCCGGGTCTCGGCCAGCCCGCAGCCAGAGATTATGCTGACCGCCAGCCTGGACGGCGCCGTGGAGGCCGTTGCGCTGAACGGCAGGCCGCTGGTGAGCATTGAGGGTGCGCTGCTGTCGGTTCCGGGCAAGCCCGCGGTGGTGGATGTGAAGTGGATTTCTTTCCTGACGGTGGCGCTGAACCTGCCGCCAGACGGCGATGATTATGCCACGGTGCGCTCGCTGGGCCGGGTGTGGGACCACCTGCGCGAGAAAGACCGCCAGCAGTTGACCGAGTTTGTGCGCCAGGTGGAGAGCCGCGTCCGGCAGGAAGAGGAGGCCCATGTGTGAGCGCGGCCAGGGCCTTCAGGCCGCTGGCCGGGCCGGTTGGCCTGTGGGCGGCCAGTCGGCCGCGCCCCCCACGCCCCGCCGCATTGGGCTGCCGCCCTGCGCCAGCGGCTCAGGGGGCGGGCCGCTGACGGCCTTTAGGGGCGCCCGTTTGAGGCGCGCACCGCCCAGACCGCTGGTTTCCCCCCCAGGCGAGGCCCTGAAACCGCTGTGATGATCTACCTGACCCGCATTGATCCCGGCCGCCGGATGTACCGCTGGTACCGCATCAGCCTGCAGGCCTCGCTGTTTTCGCCGCTGGTGGTCGTGACCGAGTGGGGCAGCCTGCACAGCGCCTTTCACCGCCAGAAGGCCCGACCCGCAGCCACGGAAGACGAGGCCCGCCAACTGATCCAACGCACCCTGGCCGTCCGGCTGCGCCGGGGATACCAGATTGTTCGACAGGAGCCCTGAGCCCTTGACCACCCCCTACGAACTTTGCCCGCAGCATTCTGCGCCGCTCTTCCGGTACGGAAGCGACGCCTACTGCCTGCACGACTGGCTGACCGGGCTGGTCGGGCAGGGGGTTGTGGATTACGTCCCCGAGACCGCTTCGACGCCCCTGGTGCTGGTGCTGGCATCGCGCTGTGTGCTGCCGGTGCAGGGGCTTTGGCGGCTGGATGCGCCGGAGCTGCCGCCGCCGCGGCCTGCTGATGATCTTTACAGCCTGCGCCTGGCCGCTTTTCGGCTGCCGCCGGACCCCCAAAATGACATCTTTTTGCAGTGGGCACAGGGCGGTTCCAATGCGGCGCTGGGGGCCTGGGCCAGTACGGCGGCGGTCTATACCGAGTTTTGGACGACAGTCTTTTTCTCGCTGGGCTGGCCCGATGGCTGCGCCCCGGCGGACGCGTAACCGATTCGGCCGCGGCTCCTGTGAACAGGCAGAAGGGCTGAACAATCTATCCACTTTGCGGCGGCCTATCAATCCGTTTTGCGGCAGTTTATCCATCCATTTATGCGCAGAGGAGCTTGATGCAGCCTTTTTTTATTCCCCCCAGGCCGCTGGACGCGCCCTGCTCAGACCGCGCCTGGAGCCGGGCGGCGCTGGCGGTGGCCCTGATGGCCGCCGGGGGCATTTCCCTGGCGCTGGAACTGCGCTGGCAGCTTGGGCAACGGCTGGGGCTGCGGCCCCAGGCGGGCACCCTGCTGCGCCTGGTGGGCGGCGCCCTGCCAGCAACCGGCTGGGTGCAGGCCGAACGGCTGCCGTATATTGGCCGCTCTCACCTGTCCGTCCTGCAATTGACCGGGACGGGGCGGGCGCTGGCCGCGCAGATGGGCTGGGAGGTGGTGGAATCTGACTGGGAGCGGGTCAGGCGGTTCCATGCCGGGGAGGCTCAGCGCAAACATGCGGCGGCGGTGCTGGCGTTTGCCAGCCATGCCCGGCTGCGGGGCTACCAGGCCAGCGTGATTCCGGGAGCCGAGGGCGGCTTTGGGGGCAGCGCCGATGTGGAGATCCGGCGCCGGACGGAGGCTGGACCGGAAACCTGCCTGGTGGAGGTGGAAATGCGCGCCCGCGGCAAGGCAGCCAAGTGGCGGCAGTATGCCTGGTGCGGGGTTTCGCTGTGCGCCCTGACGCCTGCCAGCCGCGCCGCCCTGGGGCGCGAGGTTCGGGCGCTGGGCATTGCCGGGCGGGCCACCGATTTGCAGACCCTGGCGCGGCAGGCACAGGCTGGCGAGCCGGGCGGGTTGTGGCTGGAGCGCTGGGGGTGATGCGGGAAGCAACAAACCTAATACACTATCAAAGAGGGATTCTAAAGCCACTGTTCAAATCACCCATCCGGCCCATCCGCTCAAAGGACAAGTTCTCGCTATTTTACCCATGGTTGGGGGAAAACTCGATGCCAATCAGGTTCTAGTCGCCCTGCCCAATGGCGAACAACAACTCATTCCAACCGAATGGACTGATCTGGTAGATCAACCCCGTTCCTTGCCAGGTGCTCTATTCCTTTTTGAGCACCTGGCGGTTTTGCGTCAGCGATTGGATTGCCTTTTGGGAAAAACGGTCAATCAAGCTATCCTTACGATCAGTGAACCAGAACTAGATCGAAGAGGAGGTAGCTATGTTGACCAACGATCTCCAAACCTTGTGGGATCAAATGAGTCCAGAACAGCAGGCCAGGATCATTGCAATTCTGGTCGAGATGCTACTACGCCAATGGAATCAAAAAATGGAAGTGCAGCATGACTCGGCATGAGAGTAAGATCCAAGAAGTGCACTTATGTCGCCGGGCATGTGTCTATGTACGCCAATCCACTTTGGTTCAGGTCCATGAACATCAGGAAAGTACGCGGCGTCAGTATGAGTTATACCAACGGGCTCGCCAATTGGGGTGGATGGACGCACAGATTGAAGTGATTGACGAAGACCTGGGGCGTTCTGCTTCGGATGCTTCCCAAATACGAGCAGGTTTTCAAAAACTCCTGGGGAAAGTAGTTACCGGCGAAGTCGGGGCCATTTTTAGTGTGGAGATCTCCCGGTTGGCCCGTCAGGATAGCGAAGGTCATCGGTTGGTAGAGGTCGCGGCATTGACAGATGCATTGCTAATCGATGAACAACAAGTTTATGACCCGCGCTTATCCGATGACCGCTTGATGTTGGGCCTCAAAGTGCTGCTTTCAAGCAATGAAATTCGGCTCATGAGCCAACGTTTACGGGAAAATCTTTTTCGAAAAGCCCAACGCGGTGAGTTACACTTGAACCTACCGGTGGGTTTGGTGTTCGTGCCCCATGTCGGGATTCAATTGGACCCAGACGAACAGGTTCAAGGAGCAGTCCGGTTACTCTTTGAGCGCTTTCGCGTGAGTGGCCATGTAAGCGCCGTAGCCAAGTATTTTTATGAAAACGGTTTGCTATTTCCTCGACGCAAAGGCGGCTGGCAAGGTCCATTGGAGTGGTCTCGGCTCAGTATCACCCGGGTTCGTGCCGTCCTGGATAATCCGTTGTATGCCGGGGCCTACGTGTATGGACGCAGTAAACGGAATATGGTCATCCGTGATCAAGACCAAATCGCCCGCCCCCGTCAACCCGTGCCTCAAGATCAATGGGCTGTGGTTTACTGGGACAATTTCAAAGGCTACATCAGCCGAGAAGAATATGAGGTAAACCAAACCAGTCTGGCCCATAATCAGGCCCAACCGCATATCCCCAGTGCCTGGTCGCGGCGGCGTGATGGACATGCGCTCCTGACCGGGAAAATCCTATGCGGGCGTTGTGGCAGGCCCATGCATGTTGGATATCAAGGAACCAACGGATCCCGGAGCGTCTACATCTGCAATTCCAGCCAGCTCCATCATGGCGAGACTGCCTGCCAGCGGATGCCAGGTAAAGCCATTGATGCATTTGTGTCAGAGCGGCTGCTAGCGGCCCTGACTCCTGCGCAAATCGAGCTGAGTCTGGCTCTGGTTCAAGAGTTGGAACGCCAACAAACTGAGCTAAACAAGCAATGGCAGCGGCGCATCGAAGCAGCCCGTTATGAAGCAAACCTGGCACAGAGGCGTTATGAACAAGTCGATCCAGCCAATCGGTTGGTGATGCGCAATCTTGAGCAGCAGTGGGAAGTCTGTTTACAAGATGTAACCCGTTTGGAAGTCGAGTTTGCGGCATTCAGTCAAAAGAAACCTCAGTTTTCCAATTCAGAACAGCGACTCGCGCTGCTTCAGTTGGCAATCGACCTCCCCAAGGTATGGTTGTCCCCCACAACCACTTGGACAGAACGTAAAAACTTGTTAGAATTATTGATAGCTGATGTGACCTTGACTCGCCATGAAACTGGCATAACAGTTCAAATCCGGTGGTTTACGAACGAAATAGAAACTGGTCAACTGCCATTGCCGGTTCACCAGAGCCGACGAACGCCAGCTAGCCTGGTTGAGCGGGTTCGTCAGTTGAATGGACAATATCAAGATAAAGAAATTGCCGAGCTCTTAAACCGAGAAGGAATCAAAACAGCGCACGGAAACGAATTCAATGCCAAGAGAATAGAAATGATCCGCAGGCATAATGGGATCTCAAAACACTCTGCCCAACCCTAATCGTATACCCCTCATGGAGAGTTTAATATGTCTGGACATTCGGAG
>Ga0116143_10006104_pt1 | contig 10606 bp, 7 predicted proteins | sample AD_UKC034_MetaG_FD_89745 | JGI IMG/M metagenome (GOLD analysis project Ga0116143, IMG submission 89745) | Active sludge microbial communities of municipal wastewater-treating anaerobic digesters from USA - AD_UKC034_MetaG | ecosystem: Engineered > Bioreactor > Anaerobic > Digestate | place: USA...
CATTCTTCTCAAGTCACCAGCATGGGCAAAACGATTTTCAAAGACATTTTCAGTAATAATACTGGTGCCATTGGCAATAGTCATTAAAGCCATAAATTGCGCTTGTAAATCAGTCGGAAACCCGGGAAAAGGCATTGTTTTTATGTCAACTGATTTTATATTTCCAGAATTTGAAATTATTGCACTATCATCATCTTCAATATCTACTTTTATACCGGCTTCTTCTAATTTTACAATACAGGATTTTAAATAATATGGATTGATATGTTTAATTTCGACAGTTCCTCCAGTGATTGCAGCTGCAACCATAAAAGTCCCTGCTTCAATCCTATCTGGTATAATGAGGTAATTAACTCCATTTAATTCTTTTACTCCTTTAATAGTAATAATATCGGTTCCCAGACCACTTATTTTTGCTCCCATTTTATTCAAAAAAGTACCCAGTTCAACTACTTCAGGGTCTTTTGCCGCATTTTCAATCATAGTAATTCCTTCTGCTAAGGCAGCTGCCATCATAATGTTCTCGGTTGCTCCCAGACTAGGAAAATCAAAGTAAATATCATTACCAATTAATTTTTTAACCTCTGCTTGAATATATCCCTTTTCAGTAATGATTTCTGCACCAAGTGCCCGAAATCCCTTTAAATGAAAATCCACTGGTCTGGCACCAATGGCACATCCGCCGGGAAGAGATATTTTAGCTTTTTTAAGCCTGGCCAACAAAGGTCCCATTACCAGAAAAGAAGCTCTCATAGTTTTAACCAACTCATATGGTGCCTCATAATTATTAAAATCATCAGGGTCTATACTAAGAGTATTACTATCTTTCCACACCACTTTTACTCCTAATGTCTTAATAACTTCAATCATACTGTAGACATCTTTCAACTGTGGTACATTCTTTAAAATACTTTTTTCGTTAGTTAGAAGACATGCAGCCATAATGGAAAGAGCAGAATTTTTTGCACCATCAATTATCACTGTACCCTGTAATGGCACACCGCCGGTAATAAAAAACCTATCTGGATTTTGCAATTTTTTTCACCAATCCTTTAATTATATATTTTAGTTAAAATAGTAGTTAGTGTTTTATCATAAGGAGGTTCCAATATACCATATTCAGTAATTATAGCTGTTATATTTTCATTGGGAGTTATATCAAAAGCTGGATTATATACCTGAATATTGTCTGGTGCAATTTTCTTACCCATAATATGAGTGACTTCGAGGGAGTCTCTTTCTTCAATAGGGATATCTTTACCGCTTTTAATATTAAAATCAATAGTTGAGGTTGGAACAGCTACATAAAAAGGAATCTTATGAGTTTTTGCTAAGACTGAAATACTATAAGTCCCAATCTTATTTGCTATATCGCCATTGGCTGCTATTCTATCGGCTCCCACAATAACTTTATTAATTCTTTTCTGATACATCAAGAATCCTGCCACTGAATCACATATAAGAGTAGCAGGAATACCATCGGACTTAAGTTCCCAAGCAGTTAATCTAGCTCCCTGTAAAACCGGACGCGTTTCATTTATATAGACCTCAATATTTTTTCTTTTTTTAAAAACTGCTCGAATAACACCCAAAGCAGTTCCATAAAAAACTGTAGCTAGTGAACCTGCATTGCAATGGGTTAAAATGCTGTCTCCATCATGAAAAAGTTTTAATCCATTTTTTCCAATAAGGTGATTAGTCTTTATATCCTGTTCTGCTAAATTTTCTGCTTTAAGCAATATTTTTTCTCTTAAGGTGTCTATTGAAGAATCATTTGAATAAGCAACTATATTCCATATTTCTTCTAAAGCCCAAAACAAATTGACAGCAGTAGGTCTGGAATTAGACAATTCTATTTTAACTTTTCTTAACTTATTGATAAAGTCAGATTTGTTCTTTGTTTTGATATTATTAGCGGCAAGAGCCATACCATATGCAGCAGCTACACCGATGACAGGAGCACCTCTTACGGCCATACTTTTGATCGCCTTTATTACTTCTTGAGGTGTGGAACAGGACAATATTTCATATTTATGTGGTAATTTTCTCTGATCAATTATTAGAACCTTATTATCCTTCCATTCAATACTTTTTGTAATCATATCAGTTATAATCCCATATTTTTGTATTGTGTTCAAAAACAATATTTTTATTAAATAAAAAGACTAACGATACCCAAATTAGTCAAAGTAACAATTATCCCGGCGCAGGCAACTCCAGCAACCATCATTGGAAAAGCATACCAAAAACGAATACCAAATAAGAATGCTGCCGCTGAACCAGCCCAGACTCCTGTCCCAGGAAGGGGAATAACAACAAAAAAAAACAGAAATAAAGCTCCATATTTTTCATATTTCTCTTCGTATCTACCAGTTCTCCTGAATAACCAGGAAAAAAACAGCTCAAATAAACGCCATCTTCTTAAATATTCAGAAAAGGGTTGAAAACATTTTAATAAAAAAAGCGCCGGAATAATATTTCCTATTACTGCAAAGAAATAAGTTGGTAATACCGGTAAATGGTAGCAGTTTAAACCAACAGGTATCGCTCCTCTTAATTCTGTTACCGGCAGTGCAGATAAAAAAGCAATTTTAATTAAATTATACAACAATATTTTTTATTACCTTTTTTACAATATGTGCCATTAATGGTTCAGATTGAGCTGCAGCATTTAATATTTCTTGAAAATGGACTTTTTCTACCACACCATCAATTGCTAAATCAGTTATGCAGGAAATGCCCAGCACTCGCATTCCCATATGATTGGCCACAATTACTTCAGGAATCGTAGACATTCCTACGGCATCTGCTCCTATTTTAATGAGCATTCTATATTCAGCCGGCGTCTCCAGCATTGGTCCTGTTAACCCGACATAAATACCTTTGTGTAATTTAATACCTTCTTCAAGTGCGATTTTTTCTGTTAAAGAAATTAACTTCTTATCATATGCCTCGGACATATCAGGAAAACGAGGTCCTATTTTTTCATCATTTGGTCCAATCAGGGGATTATCTCCCATAAGATTAATATGGTCGTAAATAAGCATTAAATCTCCCCTATGGAAAGAACGATTCATACCTCCAGCAGCATTGGATATAATGATTACATTTGTTCCCAACTCTTTCATTACTCTGACTGGGAAGGTAATCTCCTGCATTGTATATCCTTCATAATAGTGAAATCTTCCTTGCATAGCAACTATCCATTTGCCTTCCAATTTACCCATTACCAGGTTGCCACTATGTCCATAAACTGTAGAAATAGGAAAATTTTTAATCTTTTCGTATGGAATCACCACACTTTCATCAATGCCCTCTGCCAACCTTCCCAATCCAGTCCCAAGTATAATGGCAATATTGGGTTCAATAAGGGTATATTCTCTTATGGATTTGATACTTTCTTTAATATTTTTTATAATTTCTCTCATTGATCCCCCTCCTATTAATATTGTACTTAAATTGTTATTAACACGTTACTATTGTTATACTCTTGGAAAGGCTTTAAAGTATTCTTCCTTTATCCATTTTCTGCTGACATGGGTATATATTTGAGTGGTAGAAATATCTGAGTGTCCCAACATCTCTTGCACTGACCTTAAATCTGCGCCGTTTTCAATTAAATGAGTAGCAAGAGTATGTCTTAAAGTATGCGGTGTTACCTTCTTTTTAATTCCACATTTGTGGGCATAATTCTTTATTAGATAAAAAATTGCCTGACGGGTAATTGGCTGTCCATGATTATTTAAAAAAAATCGATTAGAGTCTTCTTTTTTTATCAATTTTGGTCTGACAAATTGGAGATAATCCGATAATACAACGTGAGCTCTATCGCTAAAGGGTACCCATCTTTCCTTATTTCCTTTACCTATACATTTTAATAACTGATGGTCCATGTTGATATCATTTCTGTTTAAACTTATCAATTCAGTTACTCTCATTCCCGTGGCATAAAAAAGTTCAATAATTGCTCTATCTCTTTTTCCCAGCAAACCAACAAAATTTTTTTCTGCTAAGAGCCTGTCTAATTCTTTTAGATTTAATATTTCAGGTAATTTCTTTTTCAATTTTGGAAATTCAATAAATCTGGTTAAATCATTTTGAGTATAACCCTCAATAAATAAAAACCGATAAAACATTTTTATGGCTACTAAGTTCCGAAAAATAGAATTAATAGCTAAATCCATCTGACCTAAATAATAATAATATTGTGATATTGTTTCACGGTCTACATCCTGTAAAGACAGTTGTTTTTTGTTAACAATGAATTCATAGTATTTCTGTAAATCATAGCGATAAGAAATAATGGTATTGGATGATAATCCCCTCTCTAAAGTTATATACTCTAAAAAATACTCTATTAAACCTTTTTCCTGTTCATCTTTTTCATTATCAGTAATTTTAATATTCATAAAAATCATTATATATAAAATTATGATTAAAAAATTATTTCAGTATCAGGGTGCACTACCTGTATCCATACATTTCCAGGCTGTATAGCCAGTCTATTACCCTCTTTATTATAAAAATATGTTTTAGTTTCTAATGCTTCTTTAGACCAGGTAATCTCTTCGGACCTACCATTAAAAATGATTAACCCGGTTCCTTTACCTATAAAATCTATCGCCAGCCTACCTTCAGTATCAAGTATCTTTTTGTCACTATGCTGAATAATGATATTCTTAACCTGTATCTGTTTACCCGTTTCAGCATCTATATGGGGACTCCCATTTACTGAACGAACATATCTTTGAATTTCAGGTATATACTTATAACTAACAGTATAATTAACATTATACTTAATATCTATCTTATTTATTTCTTTCCCGGTAAGTACTTCGTTTACATCAGTTTCAAATTGGTAATCACCTTTATTAACCATTTCAATATACCCCAGTCTCTTCGCCTCTTCCCTCAGCCTCTCCGTTGAGGTATAAAGGTTATGCGGAGGTTTTCGATCCGATGTTCTCCAAAAAGGTTGGAAATGAACCAATTCATTAATATCATCAATTCTTTCTTCTTTAATAAATATTGCTGCATCAGGACTTTCTCCAGCATGCACATATATGGCGTTATGCTCTAATGTTTTAGTAATGAAATAGGGTCTGGCACTACGAACAGGACCGACTTTATCAGCATCCTGTGAGGCAAAAATACCTAAAAAACGGGTGATCCCGCCTTCTGCAAGTACTTCATATACAACATTTGCTTTTTCTAATCCACTTTGAGGTCGTGAATCTTTGGCATTATCTATCATTATAGCCAGGGGCCTCTTGCCAAAAGGAGATTCTTTTTCTACCGCCCTGGGCATATTACTTAATTCACCAGGAGTTACCACTGTCCCATAGGTAGATTCAACTCGTTCTCTTCCTTCCAGGCCTAACTTTGCTTGAATTTCAAATTCGCCTCTTTCTAATACTTCCCCTTCAATTTCTCTTCTACTGGAAATACTTGGGCTTAATTCTCGAGCCGCTACTTGCATATCACTTCTAATTGATACTTCCTCTTTAACTGGTGCCATTTCTATTTTGGCAGGAATATCAATTTCTGGCATTTTTACTTCCACCCTGGGACCACTTTCAATTTGAACTTCCTTCTTTTCTATTTTCGGTTGAGTCTCAATTTCCTGAGTTTTTGCAGGTTCAGGTAATACAGGTTCTACTCTCGGTCTAACACTTACTTCTGCAATTGGTTCCTCTCTGGTAATCTCAGGTTTAACAGTAGTTGGTTTTTGAATTGAAGGTAATTCTACCAGAGTGACCATTATCATCTCTTCAATTTCTGGAATATTTAAAAAATCAAAAGAGATTAAGTTATTAAAAGCCAGAATGAATAAGATATTTAATATTATTGAAATTAAAAATGACCGCCCTAAAAAACTTTTTGAACCTTGTTTTCTTCTTTTTGCTCTGTATCCTACCATTATTTTCCTTACTCACTTCAATTTATTAATTTATATCTCTTTAGAACCCTTCTTCTCTCGGTTTAGTAGCTATGGCAATCCTTTCAATTCCACTTTTTTTGATCAGATCCATAACTCTAACTACTTTACCATGAGTAACATTTTGGTCGGCTTCTAAAACAACTAAAGGATTTGGACTATCTTTAGTCTCTTCTCTCAACTTTTCAATTAAATAATTGGGGTCAACCAAACGGTTGTTAAGATACAATACATTATTCTCCGTAATAGTAACCACTACATTTCTTTTTTCGCTTACAGCAGCAAAATCTCCAGTGGGTAGGTCAACCTTGACCCCACTTTCAACATTTATAAAAGTAGTAGTAAGCATAAAGAAAATTAGCAATTGAAATACTACGTCTATTAAGGGAGTTAGGTCAAATTTAAGAGTTTTACTGTTGGGGTGATAAAATTTCATCTATCTTTATATCCTCCTCATTAATTCCTCTTTTAACAGACAATAATTCTAAAATCTCAACACTAGTTGCTTCCATTTCTTTTATCTGTCTTTCCACCCTGTTTACAAGATAATTATAAGCAACTATAGTAGGAATGGCCACGGAAAGACCAAAAGCGGTAGTCAATAGAGCCTCTGAAATCGCTCCAGCCAGGGCCTCTGGATTTCCCACTCCAATTGCTGAGATTACCTGAAATCCTTTTATCATACCAAAAACGGTACCCAATAGCCCTAATAAGGGAGCGATATTCCCCACAGTAGCCAGTATTGGTAAATTTTTCTCTAAAATCGCTACTTCTTGATTAGCAGAATCTTCTATTGCTTCTTTAATTTCTTCCCGAGAACTGCCATACTTTAAAAGTGCGGCCAATATTATTTGTGATATGGGAGAATAATTCTTACGACAGGCAGTAATAGCAAAATTAATATTTCCCTTTCTAATCAAATCACTGATACGGTTGCCAAATTTTCGAGTAGATGTTTTGATACTCTTAAGGAAAAACATTCTTTCAAAAAAAATAGCAATAGCAAGCAAGGAACAGAAAAATATGGGGTACATTAAAATACCGCCTTTATAAAATAATTCAAACATTAATCAGTTGCCTCCTCCAATGTTATAAAATATCTTTATCTTTATATCACATCATTAATTATCAATACTCAATCACATCAATACAATACTTTTTCTAATAGCATAAATAATTTTTATTCCAACCTGTTACCTATTGACCCAATAGTTTCCTGATACTATATGCATAGCTTGACTCTGGACATTCCTGTAATATTTTTTCATATTTTTCCTTAGCCTGACTCTCATATCCCAATTCTTCTTGACAAATTGCAGTAATATACAGGATATCACAGACAAAGGTACCAGAAGAAAACTTATTCAGATATCTATCGCCTGTCTGTAAAGCTTTCTCATATTCTCCTTTTTTAAAGTAACTCAGACAAAGTCCATATAAAGATCCTGCTAAATATTGACTTTCTGGTGAATGATCAATTAATTTCTCAAAATTTAAAATACTATCAATCCACTTTTCTTCTTCTAAATTTATTTGAGCTAAGATATAAATGGCTTCTTCATAAAAACTACTCGCAGCAAAAGATTGCAAGAAATATTGTAATTTATCTTTTGCCTCACTATTTTTTTTCGCTAAAAAAAATATTTTTCCAATTAAAAAATTACTTTCTTCCACAAACTGACTCTCAGGATAAACTGAGATAAGTTTCTCAAATGATTCTATAGCCCTGGCATACTCGCCAAGATTTAAATAACTCCAGCATATACTGTATTGTACATGGGGGGCTAAAGAATGGTAATGGTAATCTTTTAAAAATTCTTGATAATGCTGAATTGCATCTAGGTATTTTTCCTGTTTATAGAAAGTTTCTCCCAACATATATAAGGTTCTTATGGCAATTTCATCGCCGCCAGAACGGTCAATACGATAAAAATGGTCTTTCGCCTGAGAATAATCCGCCAAACGATAGAAACTAAGTCCCATCCAATAATTAATTTCTTGTCTCATTTTCTCGGTTATAGACATATTTTCTATTTCCTGAAAAATATTAACTGCTTCCTGGTATTCACCTTTTTCGTATATTTTTTTAGCCAGTGCAAAATAACCATCCCTAACTAATGGATCATCCGGATATTTGTTAGATAATTCCTTATAAATATTAATCAAATCTTCTTCATCGTTTATTTTATTTGCCGCATCTACTTTAAGCTCTAAAGCTTCTTTGCTATCTAAGTTTTCTAATACTATCAATACATCCTTATAACGACCAATATTATAGTAGCTTTTAGCCAGCTCTAAAGGTATTATGCCGGCTAATTCATTATCAGGAAACTGATTCATTACTTTTTCATAATATTTTATTGCTTCTTGTTCTGCACCTTTTTTTGAATAGGCTAAACCTAAATCAAATAACGCTTTTTCCAGTATATTACTATCTTTTGTTTTTTCAATCAAAACACTATTAATATCGATTACTCTATCATATTCTTTTTGTTCCAGAAGAATTCTTGCTAAAAGATAAAGTGATTTATCTTCAATCTGATTTTCTTTTTTTGCTAACTCTTCTAAATATTTTCTTGCTTCTTGATAATTATTTTCTCTGAATAACACAAAACTATAATAATAAATAGTTTCATCAATTAATTCAAAATCGGGGTTTGCATTAATAATATCTAAAAAATATAATTTAGCTCTATCATAAATTCCTTCCCAGAAATAAGATTGCCCTAAAAAAAATTTAATTTCGTATTGATCAAATTGCAAGGGATCTGCTGTAACTAAACTTTCATAAAGTTTAATAGTCTGGGAGTATTTTTTTTGTTTAAAATACACCATCCCCAACTTATATATTCCTTCTTGGTAAAGAGGGCTTCTGGGATAATTCTTAATCAATAATTCCAGGGCATTTTCTGCTTCTGAATAATTTCCTAACAGATAGGCACACCAACCATTTCCCAACAAAGCATTTTCATAATATTCGCTATCCACATAATTATTTACAATATATTGAAAATGCTGATTAGCTTCTTTATAACTTCCTAATTGATAAAAAGCTTCTGCTATAAGAAATCTTGCCTCTAAAAAATCTGGGCTATCTTCCAGAACTTCTTTTAATTTTTCCAATGCCATTTCATAATCACCCAGAGAATAAAAATTGTAAGCTAATTGATAATATTCCTTTTCCCAGTCAATATCATGGAGTTGACCGCCACCAATTTTTTCTCTTTCTGCAAGATATTCATTCATCTGATTTAAATGGAAATAAGTTCGCATTAAATAAATCCTGGTCTTTTCGTAATTTGGATTTTTTTGAGCAGATTCTTTGAATTTAACCAATGCTTTTTCATACTCGCCAGAAATATAATGCTGATAACCTTCATTAAAAATCCAAACTGCTTCCCTACCAAATTCTTTTTCTTCTCTTGCTTTATTGAGGTAAATCCTGGCATTGTTATCAAAGGAGTCTAATCGAACAGCCTCTTCAAAATGCTCAATAGAATTCTGTATATCTCCCACATGGTAATAACTTAATCCTAAAAAATAATGGGCTTCTTTAAAATCTTTGCTCAGGTTTATTGCCTGTGTCAACAACCTGATGGAATCAAAATATTTCTTGGAGCTATAGGCATTATATCCCGTGACATATAATTCATAAGCCTCCTTACCGTATATTTTAGCTTGCTGGTATTGTCTAAAAACCCATTCAATTTCTTTATTTTCCGGCTTTATTTTTTCTATTTGTTCAGCTTGTTCTAAAGCTTTGGAAACCTGTCCGGTGTCATAATAAGCCTGCATTAAAAGTACTCTGGCTTTAATATTATCTGGTTGATAAAAAATTGATTCTTCCAGATTGACAATAGTGGAGGTAATATCTTCCTGAGTATATTTAGAATAGGCAAACCGGTATAAAGCATCTGACAGTCTGTGATAACTTACTTTAATATCACTATTGTTCCTGACAGATTCTATATACTTTTCCAGACTGGCTATTTCCCGATAAGTCCACTGAGTCCTTTCATATATCTGGGATAATAGATAATAAGCTTCAGCAAAATATGGGTCTTCTGCTACAGCCTTTTCGCCATAATCGATTGCTTTTGCCCAGAGCGGTTTACTAGGAAAATCTACTCCTTGATATTCTACAATAGCACGTTTATTAAATTCTAAGGATTGATAATAATTCTGCAAAGCTAATAGTGAGGATGAAATATTTTTTTTAAGAATAGCGGATATCTCCTCATCTATAAACACATTGGCTTCCTCTAAAATGGTCAGGGCAATATTTTCTTTTAAATAGAGCAGATCTTCTGGTTTTACAGTTATTTCACGAAATTCAAACAGCTGATCATAATGAGCCTGATACATAATTAAATTGCATTTCAGGAATCCTTTCTGTTCTAAAGAAAAGTATCCGGAAAATATCAAATCAACATTTAATAAATCATTCAAAGATCTGAATAAATTCAAATCTTTCATCTCTTCCAAGGGTTTATTAGATTCAAAATCATCTAATTCTTCCATCTCTTCTAATGATATATATTTTATTTTTTCTGATTGTAAGAAAGTTTGACTTAACATATCAGGGAATCCCCTTTCTAGCCATCGCCAATTATCTCTCCCGGTTAGATTGCTAAAATAATATACAGCAAATTTTTGTTCATCAGAAGC
>Ga0116143_10006106_pt1 | contig 10606 bp, 10 predicted proteins | sample AD_UKC034_MetaG_FD_89745 | JGI IMG/M metagenome (GOLD analysis project Ga0116143, IMG submission 89745) | Active sludge microbial communities of municipal wastewater-treating anaerobic digesters from USA - AD_UKC034_MetaG | ecosystem: Engineered > Bioreactor > Anaerobic > Digestate | place: USA...
AAAAATATAAAGGGAGGGATACTTGTCAGAGAAGGGTTTGAAGAGGATGTCGATATCAGGAATTATAGCACCGAGCGTAATGAAAAAAAGAGATCCCAAAGGGATCGATGCCGGGAGAAGGAGTGTCGCAACAAAAGCATGCGTCAGTGAATCCACATCAGAACTTGTTCTTCTTATCTGAAAAAATATCCGCATCGGTCGCATTCCCTCATATCCCGCCCCGATTCGTTATTTTTCCAGTAGTGGGCATTGAGAGGTCTGGCCATCGGAGTCCGCTGTATCCTGGTGGCTGATCGGTTCACTTCCATGTCGGACATGGTAATCGCCAGTGTGCATAGGACCAGAATGGAGAGTATCGCCCTCCTTTGGTTGGATCTGGAAGGGGAATTATTCCATTGTTTTTCGACATAAATACAGATGTCTGCCGGCCGGAAGATGAAAAACACAGGGATATCCCAGGATTTTTTTATCGATGGCACATCCCCCCACATCCCTCACCGGGGTCTTTGTTCTGGATGAGCTGCCTGATATTTTTTTGAGATACCTAGCCTTCAGGTGGAAGGAGTTGCCGCCAAAACAATTTCACTTCCCGTATACACTATTCCATTTTGCAGAATACCAACAGGAGATTATTTAACATATGGCTATTCCCCACAGATCAAGTACTGCGAACCTGGGTATCCAAACGCTCTTTAAACACATTTACCGTGAAAATAACGGTTAATTATCAGGACTTTTAAGATAAATTTATATACAGACCAGACAAAAAAATGATGAAGCCAACATGGCCCGGAACCCGGTATAGGTTCGCAAATGCTGATACTCTAATTGATGGATGTCTGATACTCTCATGCATCAGTTGCGTACCGGGGCCGGCCCATGATGGTAGGTTTTTGTTGACTGTTACGTTTTGACTGTTACGTTTTTTGTTGACTCCTACGTGATGGTTCTGTGTTGTGCGGTCTTCCGGGATTTCGTTTCACTACGAGGAAATACACTTTATCCGGTTGTTGTTATGTGACGTTGTTGTTATTTGATCAACCTGATTAGGAGAGAGGATATGCTGTATCCGGCAATGCCCATTTCAAATAATAATCATATACAGCATCAGGGACAGGAGAAATGCCAACAGCAGCACGGCAGCAGAGAGCGGTGGTATGAACAGGATCATGGCATTGACCGTGCTTGCCATCTGGACCATCCGCTGTGATCCAAAAACACGAACCCTCTCACAGAGCGTGGTGCTCCCTGCTGCCTCACCCCAGGAGAGATTTTTGATAGCCTCTTTTACAGCCTGATCAAGATAGGGTAGGATCAGTTCAGGGGATACATGATATCCTACAGGATTTTTTCCAGAGAGAACATTCACCACGTGGGAATCGGTCGTCATTATTTCTGCTTCATCGACCAGGCTGAGTATATAGGTGCGGAGGATATCACGTACTCCCGCCTGGACATTATTGCCATCAATGAGGACATAAGCAGTTTTCTGTTCCCCGGCGTCAATGACCAGCACCTCGATTCCCTGATCGCCAAATCCATCTTCCCGTGAATAAGGCGGTATCACCTGAGCAGATCCGATCCGGAACCGGGATTGCTCCAATCGCATGCCATCTTCTATGGCATGAAGAGCAGCAGAGTGGTATTCAAGTGCAGAGAGCGTTCCAGGCTGAACTGTTGAAATATCCCCGGTAAAACAATTGTGAGCATCCACAAAAGCGACATGCCGGAATGCACGATGCCCCTCAGCCATGATTGCCATACCCACGCCGAGATCTATATCTTCGGTCTTTTCCGGGGATCGTGTGCTGACAATAAGCAAAGTATCCTTGAAAACCTGATAGAGAACAGATACAGAACCATATTGATACCGGTATGATCTGCTGGCCCTGTCCGAAAAGACCAGATCCGGTTCAGCTTTTCGTATGGCCATGATAATTTTCTCGATCTCGTCCTCGGCAACCAGGTTGAAATCATGCGTTGCAGTACCATGTGATACCATGACGAGCTCTGAAAAAGACGACTGAAGATAGTTGGGGAGATTTCCCCCCCCGATCTCTCCCAGGGGGCCGGGGTGTATATTTGGCACGGTAAACAGAATCCCTTGCCCGTTCTCCGGTCGGAAGAGGAGGTTTACCTGGGGAACATATACTTCCTCACCGATCTCATGAAAAAAATCCTCCATTGTTTTTGATCCATCGGTAATGTGTGCAAGGAAGGTATTCAGGAAATTCAGCCCATGGATGTGGAATGCACGATAGAGGGGCCGATCGAGTGCCCATATCAGGAGGACAAACCCAATACCAAAAACAATGGCGGAGAGCGTGGCAAAAAGGCCGAAGGGCGGAGTGAAAAGAACCATCCCGATCAGGATCCCCACGCCACTCTGGACAAATGCCGGGAGTGTCATCCTGATGAGACGATAATCTGCGATGGCGGCCAGGACTACCAGACGTATGCCGAAAATAAAACCGAGAGCAATCGCGTAAGAAAAGGGGAGCAAGGGGATGCTTACCACCATGCCGGCAAGGGAGATAATTATCAGAAAAACCGTACAGGCAAGGGAGAGCAGGGCAGAACGGTTCAGGGTAATTTGTCCTGAAAGAAGATGAACCAGCGGTTTGGTTATGAGAAATCCGGCTAAAGCGGGGAGGGTAAAACAGAGCGATCCAAAGAACCTGATATGCTGTCCGGAACGGAGACTAGCACCATCGATAACGATACCAAGGATGATGATGATGGCAAGGGAAACCGGCCATGACGGTGCGACAAAAAAGAAACGTGAAAGCCGCTCAATTTTTACATCTCCACTCACAAATCCCATGGCAGTCTCCTCTGAGTCCTTCCCGATTTAACGTTCCCGGAGATCTTTCCCCATTAAATGTCAGTGCTCCCAAAAAATTGTTCATACCTCACCCTCATCATATTCCAGTCGGCGAGGTTGGTCTGGCATCCCTCTGCTTCCACGGCATAGGATGCTGTCACTGTACCAATCCTGCAACAGACAACGGGGGGAAGGCCTTTGGTATATGCGGTGAGAAATCCTGCCCGGTATGCATCTCCTGCACCGGTTGGATCCGCCAGCCTCACCGGGATGGCGGGGATATGTTCGCTCTTATCCCCCTGGTAAAGCGTACTCCCGTCTGCACCGCTGGTAAAGACAGCCATGGGGACCATCGTTGTAAGGTCATCAAGGGTGAGGTTCATCATCCGGCACATGCTCTCAACCTCATGCTGGTTGGCAAAGAGGAGTGAGATCTTTGAGATGATCGAATACAGCTGTTCAGCCGAATATCGGTGAAGATCCTGCCCGGGATCGAACGAGGAGAATCCCGCCTTTTCCGCCACTTTCACATTAAATTCGGGATCCGCGGTAGCCATGTGTACGAAAGGAAGCGCTGGGGGATCAGAGACGTTAAAAATTTCAGAAGCTCCCCATTCAAAGAACGTAATCTGATCCCCCAGAGGATCGGTGAACATGAACGCAGTCGGCGTGTTCTTTCCAAAGACCGTATAAAATTCTGTATTTACGCCATTTTCCCTCAGCCAGGCTTCATACGCGCTTCCTGGAAAGTCGCTCCCGACGGCGCTCACAAGGGTAACTTCACCGCCGAGCCGGGCTATCCCGGTTGCAATATTGGCTGCCCCTCCCCCAAAGAGAACGTCACGGTGAAGGATGGTCGACGATCCATTTTTTGCAGGGAGGGCAGAGACCCGGGAGATGTGATCAACTGCCGTATGGCCGACAATATGAATCATAATTCGCAGACTTCTTTGACGAGGAGAGGAACATCACGGAGCGCCTTTCCCACCACAGATTTCGCTATCTTTGCTGCGTGATCCCGTGAGTCAGCCCTGAATACTTTCATCTCGAGCAGCAGACCAACAAGGGCGGTATTTGCGACAATAAGTGCACTATTCAGTTCTCCCTCGCAGAATGGACATTCGAGCATTCCTGCTTCAATCTCAACGTACTTGGCTGAGGGATTCAGCCTTTTCCCAGCTTCACTGATGGCTATCCCTACCGCGTCATCGAGGGACTTCACATCCTTGATCACCCAGGCCGATTCCAGTGTTACAACATAATCAGGCATTGTGGTACCACTCCTCAATATGAACATGCTCGCTGACCGCCATCCGCTCAGTGAGCTGTGAAGGCAGCCTCCCTTTCCCCATACAGAGGAGCGCTATCGGACGAATATGAACAGGAAGGGAGAGGATCTCCCTGACTGTCTCCTCATCGAATGCACCGACCCAGCAGGTTCTGATCTGGAGGGCATGAGCTGCAAGCATCAGGTACGTACAGGCGATGGTTGCGTCCTGAACCGCGTAAAGAATACCACGATCTCCATACCGGGACATGGATCGTACGTAGTTTGCACAAATGACGAATACTGCAGGGGCGTTCAACACCTGCGGCTGCCCCATTGCAGCGTCGGACAACGCTTCCTTCCTCCCTGCATCCCGGACCAGCACCGTATCCCATGCTTCAAGATTCCCCGCGCTCGGGGCTGTTGTCACGCAATCCAGGAGATACGTGATCTCTTCATCCCTAATCTCTTCATCGCTGTATTCACGGACAGAGCAGCGGGTGTTCAGGAATTCAAGATAGTCAGAGGAGTCCATTGTCCGCCAGCACCTTCCAGGCTCCCTGTGCAGCTGTCGTGGCTGCGCTGATTGCTTCAGATAATTTCAATACCGCCGAACCATACTGATCGCTCTCAGAGAGGCTGATAACCTCGTTCAAAAAACCGATCCCTTTTTTGAATTCTACCCTTTCGGTGTCCCTGAAAGCAAATTCAAGCTCTGATCGAACGGATTCGATGACCAGGAGGAGCATCCGTTTTGCGCCAGGTCTTTCCTGTTCAGGAAATCCGGCAAGGGCGTTTAAGAGCTGGGAGCAGACGATCAGCTCAGATTTTGCACGCTCGGCAAACTGGTAGGTTTTTATGGCAGTCTTCAGATCCATGCTCACTCTATCAGCTCATCCGGTGATGATTGTTGCGGCATAGCTGGATAGTTCAAATAAAAAAAATGAGAAAAAGGATCAGAATATTAACGGGCCGATTTCTGTTTGGCGCCCATGATCGATGCTTTTGCCCTGCGCATCGGTCTGCGGATCATGGGATTTGCGGCAGGTCCCTGTTCCGAACGCCCTCCGCGGGCTCCTCTTCCTCCTCGTCCACCTCGGGAGCCTCCCCTTCTGGGGCCGCCCCTTCCATCGCCGGTCGCAGCCTCAAGTTTCCTGAGGGAAGCCCCTGCTTTGAACCGCTGGTTCGGCCCTGCCCGCTTCAATTCACCTTCCGCTTTAGGCACAAGCCGGATCTGACCTTTCACACCCTTTACCTGCACCCACTGTACTGATCCTGTCTTACCCATATGGAAAACTCCTTTATTGTTATGTCAGGCGTTCTCTTAAATCTTGTCACCGGGTGTATTGGGGGAGATCTCCCGGGAGATCTCTTCCTTCAGGACCTGGCTCACCACCCGACCATCGACTGAACCTCTTACTTCTGCCATGACAATCCCCATAAGAGGCCCAAGAGATCCCATGCCTTTCTCCCTGACAAAGTCACGCCTCTCCCGTACGACCATGCGGACAATTTCTTCAAGCCTGCTCCGAGAAACAGCCGGGGCACATTCGGCAATAGCCTCAGAAACACTGGTTCCCGCTCCTACTTTTTCAAGGATGACAGGCACTGCTTCCTTCGCAGCCCTCCCGTCTTCTACTGCTTTCAATACCATCAGGATATTCTCAGCTGACAGGCAGGAGATATCTGAACCTCCCCTTGCGAGTTCCTTTCTGCTGGAGAGCAGGGTCCGTGCAGCAAGGGAGGGAGCAATACCCTCCGATACTGCCCTTTCAAAGAGAAATACCTGGTCTGATGATGCAAGTTGTGAAGCGAGGGCAGGATCAATATGAAGCTCACGGACAAACCGCTCCGCTTTTCCGACAAGCAGTTCCGGAACGGGGAGGTTCTCGTACCATGTGGGCTCTATCCGGACAGGAAAGACATCAGTTTCGGGATACATGCGGGCAGCTCCAGGCAGAGGCCTCATATATGACGTGCTTCCTCCCTCAAGCATCTTCCTCGTCTCTTCGGGTACACCCGTCAATGCGGTCTCAGCTCTCCGTATCACCTGCATTGCAGCACAATGTGCTTTCTTCCTGTCAGCAGCGACAATCACAATGCATTCATCCAATCCGGCGCTGAGCTGCATGAAAAGACGGTCGACTTCATCACGGGTTATCCCATATGCGGGAAGTTCATCGGTGTGGAAAATCCCTCCCACTCCGCATTTTTTTGCATAATCCGAGAACTCGCTCCCAAGTCTCCTTCCTGGCTGGATCTCTCTTCCGACAAGGCCGACGAATCCTGGGAGTCGGACAGCGAGGATACATTGTGCTTTTTTCAGTATCGTTGACGAGGAGGCGGAAAAAATTTTTGTGACATCAACAGGCTCTGTGATAACTGTTGCTTGCCGTGATATAAGTTCATTCCTGATGTCAACCAGATTTTTCTGCCTTAGTACCTCCCGCTGGACCACTTCTGCTATCAGGTCCAGTTCCTGCACCCCCTTGATCTCAACGCGGGCCCCTTCTGCTATCGAGATATTGATGTCCTGGCGGATAGTACCGAGCCCTCTTTTGACCCTCCCGGTTGATCGGAGCACCATGCCCAGATATCCGGCAATCTCTCGGACTTCCTCGGGGGTCTTCATGCAGGGCGAGGTCGTGATCTCAACGAGCGGAATACCGAGCCGGTCAAGGGAGAAGGTATCTCCGTCAACCCTCTGTGCAGCTTCCTCTTCGAGGCAGATGGTCTCTATTTTGCCCCCGTTGGGGAGGATCCCGTCAACAGCGATAAGCGCCGTTCTCTGGAATCCGCTTGTGTTCGATCCATCAATAACGAGTTTCCGCATGGTATGGATCTGTTCGACAGGGGTCATTTCAAAAAGGCGCGATATGATGCAGGCAAGCTCAAGTGCCTCAGGGTTGAGCGGTGCAGGCGGCTCCTCATCATACTCAACGAGGCAGGTCGTGTCATAGCCGAAGTAACAGAACATTCGCTCATGCTTCATCTCCTCCTTTGCTGCCGCGTCAATTTCGCCAAGTTCGCTCTCGGTCGCTCTCAAATAACGGAAAAATTCCTTGTCATGCTCATCAATTGTTCTGAGCGTTGTGGGACAATTGCAGAAGAGCTTCTCCGCGGTGTTCAACTGCTGGTGGATCTCAATGCCAGCTTTGAGCCCGACCTTGCGATAATCGATCAAAGGGATCTCCTCCCGCACTCACCTTTCAGGCAGGACCTCATCATGGCCGCAGCACGTTCGGGATCTTTTTCGTTGCCAAGGACCCACATCTGTTTTACAAGGGCAACCTCAGGGAGGATATCTCCTCCCTCAATGGCTCCTGCTTTTATCAGATCACGGCCGGTATCATACACCCTGTCACATACCCTCCCGTGAAGGCATTGCGATGTCATAACCACCATAGTCCCCTCATCGACCAGTTCCTTTATGGTCGGGATGAGTGAGGTGCTGACGTGACCAAGACCGGTTCCTGCAATAATGAGCCCTTTATAATCTGAAAATGAAGTGAAGGCTTCCTGGGGCATTCCCGGATAAAAATGGAGGAGTCCGCATCTCTCTTCAAGAGAAGCGGCAAGGGATGGTTCCTGTGATCCTCTCCGGATGGCCGCAGGTTCGAGGTGAACCCCGAGGGAAGGATAGCTCACACTTCCAATGGGAGGAATGCCGATACTCTCAAAAGCGCTCCTGCGTGAGGTGTGCATCTTTCTCACCCTGGTCCCCCGATGAATATGGCACATGTCGTCGCTCATTGTTCCATGCATCACGACAACGACTTCGCCGAGATCGCTCACGGCAGCACTGGCACTGCAGAGTGCATTTACCGTGTTGTCACTGCTCGGGCGATCCGCCGACCGCTGTGAACCCACAAAAATAACAGGGACTGGGGTATCGATCATAAAGCTCAATGCTGCAGCACTGTACGCCATCGTGTCAGTTCCATGGGTGACGATGATCCCGGACGAACCCATCCTGATCTCCTGGAAGACAGCTTCCGCAAGTTCCTTCCAGATAGCCGGATTCATGTTCTCTGATAATATCGTGTATAGTTTCCTGGCGCGGTAGCGGGCGATGGTGACAAGCCTTGGTATTGCCCTGATGATATCTTCGGCGTCGAACTGGCTGGTGACTGCCCCGGTCCGGTAATCGATCCTGCTTGCTATCGTTCCTCCGGTCGATACAATAGAGAGCTGAGGGAGAGCTTCGTTCTGGGTCACCGCAACGGGTGATGATGAAGTGATATCAGGGCGCTTTACAAGGCAGATCTCATCGAGTGATACTCCGATATTGTAGCCGCTGTCCAGCTTTATCGTCGCCATCCCATCCCGCATGGTGATAAATGTCCCGGAACGATCGGTCGTTCCATGCCGACAGAGCACGATATCCCCCGGATGGAACTCACTGTTCAAGAGCGATCCTCCTCGTTTCGAAGATGAGGTTGTCAATTGCCTCTTTCAGTGCCATGGCTATCTGGTCAGTTCTGTTCCGATCGTCATCAAGCCTCTTTTTCCGCTCATCAATGGCTCTCTTGACAGAGGAGAAGGAGGGGCTTCCCGGGGCGGTTTTCAGATTGATACTCTTTTCAACATCGAGTGCTTCGATGATATCCGTATCCTCTATCTTACTGCCTGGCAACGGAGATCCAGTAATGCTTAACGATGCTTCATTAAGGTGGTGCCTGTCCAGGCCTCCGTTCTGGACCGCTCTCCCGACGATGCTATGGGCAGTGCGGAAAGGAAGACCACATCTCCTCACAAGCATATCGGCAAGGTCCGTTGCGGTCGAGTAACTTTTCCCTGCTTCCTCCTTCATCCGCTCACGGTCGAACGAGGCAGTCAGGAGCATCCCATTCAGAAGGCTGGTGCTCTGTCGTGCATCCAGAATCCCCCGGAAGAGAGAGGGGGTGAGTTCCTGAAGATCGCGGTTATAGCTCATGGGGAGCCCTTTCATGATCGCAGCAGCGGATGTGTAAGCGCCAATAAGAGAGGCTGCCTTTGCACGCATAATCTCAGCGGTGTCCGGATTCTTCTTCTGGGGCATGATAGAGCTTGTGGAACAGAATGCATCATCGAGCGAGATGAACCCCGCAAAAGGAGAACTCCAGATGATCAGTTCTTCACAGAGCCGGCTTACCCCTATCATCATGATCGAGAGACTGGAGAGGGTTTCAATGGCGAAATCCCGCGATGAAACCGCATCCATGGTATTTTCAAGTACCCCATCAAAACCGAGCAGCTGCGCAACATATTCTCTGTTCACCGGATATCCTGTTGATGCAAAAGCCGCTGCTCCAAGAGGAGACTGGTTGACGCGGGAATATCCTCCGGACAACCGTTCGCAGTCCCGCGAGAACGCTTGTTCATAGGCCAGAAGGTGGTGGGCAAGCGTGGTAGGCTGGGCATATTGCATATGGGTAAATCCAGGCATCACGGTTTCCCTGTGCTCTTCAGCAAGGGAGAGAAGTGTCTGCCGCAACCTGAAGAGGTGTGAGAGCTGCTGGATCAGATCTTCCCTGAGTCGGATACGGAGACAGGCAGCTACCTCATCATTCCGCGATCTTCCCATATGCATCCTTCCGCCTGTCTCTTCACCCACCATGGCAATCAGGAAGGCCTCGATCCCTGCATGAATATCCTCATAATCATCCTCGAATGCTGACTCGGGGATCCCTTCATCATACAGTTTGAGGAGTGCAGCGAGCAATGGCCGGGTTGTCGCCTCATCAAGAATCCGCTGTTTTGACAGCATCATCACATGCGCGATATCGACAAGGATATCAGCTTCGGCGATATGCCGGTCAGCAGCCATAGATGAGAGAAAATGCATCATCTCCCCGGTCCGCTCTCCAGAGAGCCGCCCTCTCCGCACCACATCATTGCGCATCCGAATTATACCTCTGGTACTAAGAGGAACGGGAAAAAAGATTAAAGCCACGCCTTGCGGGCAGCAAGCTCGATGGCACGTTGCACCGATTCACGCGGGATGATAGTGGCTACAGGAATATGCACAAGCTGCTCGATAATGCTGGAGACGATCGGGGCACATACGATAGCGGTAGCCCCTTCGCGTTCAGCCCGGACCGCAGCCACGATAGCGTCTTCCATGGTATGTACAGGGTACTCACGTATCCTGATGCGATGCCCGTCCACTTCCGCGTTTCTTTCCTGAACGGTATCAAGGACCGGCCTTGCAGCAATCAGGCCGATGAACTCTCCTTCTCCCAGCCGTTCAAAATGCTGGAGAGCATGTACGACAGCACGAAGAGTGGAGAGATTGGGTGAACGGTGACCATGAAGGATCTTATACAGAGAACTCTGGGCAATGCCACTCTTTTCAGCGAGTTCGCGTACACTGATTCTCACCTCGTTCTTCATAATCTGATTGAGCGTCCGTACGAACTCCTGGTCAGATATGAGAGCGGCGCGCATGAGACGGTTGACAGGATCACTCAGCACCATGAGTATACAGAAGGGATAATGTGTATCGACATATAACATTTTTGTACAAATTGTAA
>Ga0116143_10006109_pt1 | contig 10603 bp, 10 predicted proteins | sample AD_UKC034_MetaG_FD_89745 | JGI IMG/M metagenome (GOLD analysis project Ga0116143, IMG submission 89745) | Active sludge microbial communities of municipal wastewater-treating anaerobic digesters from USA - AD_UKC034_MetaG | ecosystem: Engineered > Bioreactor > Anaerobic > Digestate | place: USA...
GGTACGTGGAGGCGCGGTTTCCCCCTAGGCTGCGGGCTCGGGGCATAGGCAACATGGCCCTCTGCAAGAACTACGACGAGGTGCTGTCGCTGCTGATGGCGGCCGGGCTCGAGATTGAAGGCCCGCTGCAGATCGGCACCTCGAAGATGGTCCGCTGCTACATGGACGGCGACCGCAAGAAGAAGCGCGGCGCGTACCGCCTCTTCGAGACGCCTCTCTCCAACGGCGACAGCGTGATCCTTGGCACCTACGGCTTCGCACGTGGCGCCGAGTACTTCTTCGAGAAGATCCCGTTTCCCAAGGGCGAGCGCAAGTCGGTCGATGCGCAGCAAATGGCAGCGATCCGCGAGCGCATGCTGCTCGAGGCAAAACGCGCCGAAGCCGAGCGCCTCAAACGTGGCGACGAAGCCGCGGCCCAGGCCTCGACCTGGTGGGGCAAGCTGTCCGACACCGGCGCCTGCGCCTACCTGCAGCGCAAGGGCCTCCCGCCGGGCAAGCTGTACGGCGCGCGCGTGTCGAGCTCGGGTAACCTGGTCGTGCCGATGCAGGATGGCGATGGCAAGGTGTGGGGCCTGCAGGTCATCTACGGCGACCCGACGACCAAGGCCAAGAAGGGGCGCGACAAGGACTTCACCCCGCCCGGCCTCATCAAGAAGGGGCACTGGTTCCAGATCGGCAGCCCAATCGCCGGCGGCATCGTGCTGCTGTGCGAAGGCTTCGCCACCGGCGCCAGTCTGCACGAGGCGACCGGCCTGCCGGTGGTGGTGGCCTTCGACGCCGGCTCGCTGCTCCCCGTGGCCACGGCCATCCGCAAGCGCTACCGCGGCGTGCGCGTCCTGGTGTGCGCCGACGACGACTACCTCACCGAACCGAACACCGGCGTGCAAGCCGCCCAGGCTGCAGCGCTTGCCATAGATGGCGCTTATGTGGTGCCGGTTTTCCCGCTCGAGCGCAGCGAGGACAAGGCCCACAAAGGCCCGACCGACTTCAACGACCTGCACGTGCTGCCCGAGGGCGGCCTGCATGCCGTACGCGCGCAGATCGACGCCGCCATCGCCTCGGCGGGCTGGGTTTCCAGCGCCGCGACTGCGCGCGGGGCGGCCCCACAAAGGGGGGAGGGGAGCAAGCCCGGCGAACGCCCTGCGGCCCTCTCCACCATGGCGCTGCCCGAGATCGTCGAGCGCTTCATCCACGTCGATGACAGCACCGGCGAGTTCGCCTTCGACCTCTGGACGCAGGAGATGGTCAAGCGCTCCAAGATCGTCGCCATGCTGCCCGCGCGCGTGCGCTGGGACGACGTCAAGGACCATCCGACCTGGCAGTCGCGCGCGACCTACATCGACGAAATCGGATTCGACCCCACCGGCCGCGACAGCGCGATCAAGCTCAACAAGTGGAAGGGTTGGCCGACCAAGCCGCGCGAGGGCAAGTGCGAGCTGCTGCTCGACCTCCTGCGCTACCTCTGCGGCAACGAGGGCAACAGCGAGGAGGTGTATCGCTGGACGCTGTGCTGGCTGGCGTATCCGCTGCAGCACCCTGGCGCCAAGATGCAAAGCGCGGTCGTCGTGCATGGCCCGCAGGGCACCGGCAAGAGCCGATTCTTCGAGGCCTACGCCAAAATCTACGCCCATCACGCGGTGGTGCTCACGCAATCCGCGCTCGAGGACAAGTTCAACAGCGACTGGGGGCAAAAGCTCTTCGGTGTTGCCGACGAGGTCGTCGCCCGCGGCGAAATGCACCACGTCAAGAACTTCCTGAAGAACCTGATCACATCCGAAACGATCCGCATCAACCCGAAGAACCTGCCGGCCTACACCGAGCGCAACCACATCAACCTGGTCTTCCTGTCCAACGAGAAGCAGCCGATCGTCCTGGAAAACGACGACCGCCGGCACCTGGTGATCTGGACGCCCGGCAAGCTCTCCGAGGCCTTTTACGACGAAGTGGCCGCCGAGATCGAAGCCGGCGGCATCGAAGCCCTGCATCACCACCTGCTGCACCTCGACCTGGGCGACTTCAAGCCCTGGACGCGCCCACCGATGACCAAGGCCAAGGCCCAGCTCATCGACACCAACCGCGAATCCGTCGACCGCTTCCTGCTCGACTGGCAGAGCGGCGACATCGAGGGCATGCCGTTCTGCCCCTGCGGCAGCGCCGACCTCTACACCGCCTACCTGCAGTGGGCGCGGCGCGAGGGCGTGCGCTTCCCGCGCGAATCCAACCAGTTCGCCGGGCACGTCGAAAAGCTCCCCGGCTGGGTCAAGGGCCATAAGGACCGCTACGCCGACACCTACTACACCGGCAAGCCCGTCCGGCAGCGCTTCGTCATCCCGGCGATCGAGGCGCTGCCGCCCGAACACGCCCAGCGCAAGGACGAAACGCAGACGCAGTGGCTCACCCGCTGCTACTTCGCCTTCCGTGCCGCGCTGCAAGGGGGGCAGTCATGACCGCACACCGCACCGCACGGGCTACCGCACGCCCCACCGCACGCCTGAAACCCGCGCCAATACTGGAACCGCACGGGGCGCACGGGCTTACAAGCGCGCGTACACGTGCGCGCTCGCAAACATGCTGCACGCACAAAAACAGTTCACGTACACACGTACCCCCCCCGTGCGCCCGTGCGCCCCGTGCGCTACGCGGGTTTCAGGCGTGCGCCCACCCGTGCGGTGGCGTGCGGTACACCCGTGCGGTCGCGGGCGCGCGTTTTCACCCCCACGCCTGACGCCTGAAAAAAAGAAAGAGGAAGCCGAGATGACCCTGGAGACCAAAGCCGCATTCGCCCGCCGGCTCGACTGGAACCGCAGCACCGTCACCCGAGCCGCCCAGGCCGGCCGCCTCGTGCTATCCGGCGCCCTGGTCGACGTCGAAGCCAGCCTCGCCCGGCTCAAAGCCACCGAGGGCGGCCGCGCCGACGTAGCGGCCCGCCACGCCGCCGAAAGGGGGCAGGGTGGGGATGCACACGCCCCCGCAGCCGAAAACACCGCCACGGCCCCGCACGCGCCCCGCAGCGCCGAAAACGAAGCCGCGCCCACATCCGACACCGACGGCGCCGGCCGCGCCCGCTACAAGGCCATCACGCTGCAGTTCGAGAACCAGCAGATCAAGCTCGGCATGGCAATGGCCCGCGGCCTGCGCTTCAACCGCAAGGACGTAGCCCGCGAAGCCGTAGCGCTCGGCGCCATCGTCCGCAGCGCCGTCGAGCGCGTCATCGACCAGACCGCCCCCCGCCTGGCGGTGATGAACGCGCCCGATCGCCGGCGCGAGCTGCTCGGCGCCGAGCTGCGCGCCGTGCGCCGCGCCCTGCGCGCCGAATTCCCCCGCGCGCTGCGCCGCCTGCGCAGTGCCAGCCAGCGAGGTGACGCATGACCGAGCTCTTCTGCCACGAAGGCAACGTCGGCGAATTCAACGCCGCACTGCGCGAACACCCCGACCTACGCGCCTTCGCTGCCGCGCTCCACCAAGCCGGCATGATCGACGGCCTGCGCGGCGCCCGCCTGCGCCCGGCCGACGCGCCGCGGCCCGAAAACCTCCGGGGCGTCACCCCTGTGCTCTCCGACGCAGCAGAAAGCCGCCTAGCCGATCTGTGGTGGCAGCGCGAACAGGAACCCAAGGCATGAAACCGCAAATCGAACACCTCCCCCTCGACGCCCTCGCCCCTTACGCCCGCAACAGCCGCACGCACAGCCCCGAGCAGATCGCCCAGGTCGCCGCCAGCATCCGCGAGTTCGGCTTTACCAACCCGGTGCTGATCGACGGCGAGGGCGGCATCATCGCCGGCCACGGCCGCGTGATGGCTGCGCGCCAGCTTGGGCTATCCGAGGTGCCGTGCATCCGCCTGGCGCACCTCACCGACGCGCAGAAGCGCGCCTATGTCATCGCCGACAACAAGCTCGCGCTGAATGCCGGGTGGGACGACGCGCTGCTGGCGCTCGAGCTGCGCGAGCTGGCCGAGATGGACTTCGACCTGCACCTCACCGGCTTCAACGACGACGAGATCAGCAAGCTGCTCGACCTCGATCTGGGCGAAGGCGAAGGGCAGGGCGACGCCGACGCGGTGCCCGAGGTGCGCCCCGATCCGATCAGTCGGCCGGGTGATGTGTGGGCGCTGGGGCGGCATCGTCTGATGTGCGGAGACGCGGCAGTCGACCGTCACGCATTTCTCGCTCACGTGAAGCCAGACTTGCTATTTTTTGATCCGCCCTACGAGATCGTCGAGGCGTGGTCATGGACGGTTCCGACCGCAAAGGCGCTCGTATTCACCGATCACAAGCACATCCGCGAGGCCATGTCGGTTGTGCTGCAGTACCCGGTCAACTACCACTTTGTGTGGGACACGGTGATTTCGTGGTACACGCAGAATCGCCCGCTGTGTCGTCATCGATCAGCGTTCTATTGTGCGCAGGAGCACGGGTGGAACGCTGATGCCGCGACATTCATCGACGGCAAACAGCGGGAAGAGAAGGTCGTCGAAGGGGGCCAGGCTTTTGCCGGCGACTACCACTACAAGCCGCTCAGCGGTGGGCGCGTGCGTGTTACCACCGTTTATCAGCAAGGAAAGACGCTGGACGAGGCGGGCAACGGCAAGCCGGTGGCCTGGATTCGCGCACTGCTGGCGGGGGCGGAGGCGCGTGAGGTGTTCGAGCCTTTCGGTGGGACAGGCGCGACGATCGTCGCCGCGCCACCCGAGTGCCGCGTTCACAGCATCGAGATCGACCCCGGAAAATGCGACGCCATCGTGGCCCGCTGGGAGTCGGTCACGGGAGAAAAGGCTGCGCGCGCATGAGGCCAGCGCTTCACATGCTTTCCGTCGACCAGCGATCCGCCCTTGCCTTCAGGGTCGAGCTCGGCTGCACGTTGTGGCGTCATTCCATTTTCGCACACCAGCGGATTGCTGGCCCATGTGCCCCACTGTTTGTGGAACGCAGGGACGTCGTACAGATCGCACCAGGCGAGGATCTCACGCACCCACTCAGGATCGCACCGCCGAGCGCGCGGCCCGCTTTCGCCTCCGGTGATCGCCCAGTGAATGCCATCGAGGTCCAGGTCGCCGACGCGCCCGACGAGCGGCTCAAACGAAATGAATCGCACCTCAGCCGGAACCTCGCGCAGTTGTGCAATGCGGTGCACGGTAGCCGCATGCTCCACCGTCACGCCGAGCCAAACGTTAGCCGGGAATGTTTCGCCGCTCCGGGAAAGAAAAGGCCCGATGTTCTCGGGCCGCTTTGTCAAAATCTGAAATGTGTGCTGTGGGCATTGCCGCATTACCGACAGCGCTTCTCGTCGCCAATCGTCTGCGGCCGATTCGTGGAAAAAATCCGACATCGAGTTGACGAAAATCAGAGCCTGCCCGCCGACACTCAAAGGCTTCCGCATTGCACGATCGCTTGCGCGATTCACGCGACCAGTCCAAACGTTTCGACCATTGACTTTGTGCGTGACTCCGTCGTAATGCGAAACGGTGCCGAACGATTCGATGCGATGCGCTTGCTTCATCGCATAGCAGTTTGTGCACCCCGCCGTGTGTATGGAGCACCCGACAAACGGATTCCACGTGTGCTCGGTCCATTCGATCTTGGTGGTTGCAGTCATGGTTCAGTTCCTTTGAATGAATTCAATCAGACTTACTTCGTCGGCAAACGACAGCGCCGCCAGTCGTGCGCGGAGCGCCGGAATGTCGACGTCGGTGGGCAGCTCTGCAGCAGGGGTGTCGTCCAGTTCCAGGAGAATGCCGCCGGCGATCGTTGCCGCCGGATCGGCCGCCCATCCTTGGCACACATTTTTCAGCAGGGCCAACTCCTCCGCCGAAAACAGGCGGTCTGGCCGATGTCGCCGCAAAATCTCGGCGTATCGGTCCGCAGCCTGATTCAGCCGGCCGGACAGCGATTCCGCGTCGCCGATCAGTTCGAGCGTCTTGTCGGTCAAATAGGTGCTGGTTCTTTTTGGCATAGCTTTCCTTTGTCGGTATTCGCGCTGGTACTCTCGGGCTCGGTCGGCATCACGGCCGTCCATGCGCTTCGCTCCAGAAGGGAGTTGATTTTTCGCCCACGGCTTTACGCGGCGCATCATTTCGGCGTGTTTCGCGGCGTCGTCCGGCGTTTTTCTTGGGCGCACCGCATTCGATGCCGCCTCGGTGGCCGCCGGCAGGTGCTCATAGGTGAGCGAGCCCGCGGCCTGCATGCGCCGAATCTTCTCGGCGTGGGAATTGCAGTACTCCTCGCTTGCCAGTGCTTGACCAGCAGGTATGCCAAATGCCGCTCGATATTCGGCAGCGTTCGTTCCGTGCGCGAGTCGCAGGTGAGAGCCGAGGAACTTGAACTCTCGGCCGCACAGCAGGCACTTAATCAACGCCATTTTTTACGCCGCGAGGGACTCGGCCTCGGGAGAGTTGCAGAAACGCTCCCATACTCGGTTTTCGTCCGACAGTTCGTATCTAACGCGTTGGTCAACCTCAAACGCGGTTTCGTGGTTGCAGTCTTCCACGTCGATTCGAGCAACGCCGCTGTCACCGCTGGCGTTGCTCGCAACGTCGACCGTCACCTCAATCTCATGTCCTTCAGCTGTCAGCGCCGCCAGGTCTTTTTCCCATTGCGCTTCCAGCACTTCCGCAAACGCATTCGCCGCGGCAGCCTGGCACTTCCAGCCTTCACCGAGGTTTCCGTCGAGGATCGTTCTGTAGATTTTAATCGTGGCCATTTTGCGCTCCTTGATTTGCAGGTTGCCGACTCACATTCGTTCTTCGTCGGTGGTGTTATTGTAGGTAACACCAACAATAAAGCAAGAGGAATTTAGCGTATGACCTCCCTCGCCGACCTGCAAGCCGAGCGCGAACGCCTGCGCGCCGCACAAGCAAAGGCCGACTTCGACAAGCTGCTCGCCGACACCTGCGCGCTTGACGACGTGCGCGCCGATGCGGTGGCCGCCCGCGCGGTGCTGCTGCAGACGCTCGACGCGCTGGTCGGCCGCTGGCTGTCGGCGATCGACGGCGAGCACGACGAGACCCGCGTGCACTACCTCATGTCAGACGTGGCGCACGACGTGCTGCGCGAGCTCGGCGAATCCGTCCAGGCCGCCACCACCCGCCTGCCGATGCTCGGCGAGCGCATCGCCCGCGGCGCCAAGCCGCGCGACCTGCTCACCGTCAGCCAGCACGCTGACCGCTACCGGGTGATCCGCACCGGCACCAACGCCCCCGGCCCCTGGCGCACCGGGCTCACGCCCTACCTGCGCGACATCATGGACGACCTCTCCGAGCACTCGCCCGTGCGCAAGGTCGTCTTCATCAAGTCCTCGGGCGTGGGCGGCACCGAGGCCATGTACAACTGGCTCGGCTACGTCATGCACCACCTGCAGAACAAGGATCTTCTGGTGGTGGTGCCGACGCTCGAGCTGCGCGACCGCTCGTTCAACCCGCGCTTGGCGAAGATGATCGACGAGTCGGAAGCGCTCGCCAATCTCGTCACGACTGCCAGCCGCAACAAGGCCAACCGTGGCGACCTGCTCGAATACGGAGCCCGCTCCCGCATCATCAAGGCCGGCGCCAACAGCCCGGACAGCCTGCGATCGGACCACTTGCCGTATGTGATCTGCGACGAGGTCGACGCCTTTCCATGGGACGTCGGCGGCGAAGGCGACCCGATGACCCTCATCGAAAACCGCCAGCGCACCTTCAGCCGCGCGAAAACCTACCTGGTGAGCACGCCCACGCTGGAAGGGCAAAGCCGCATCGACATCGAGTATCGCCGCACCGACATGCGCCGCTACTACGTGCCGTGCCCGCACTGCGACGAGTTCCAGCACCTGGAGTTCGGCGGCAAGGCCGGGCAGCACGGCCTCAAGTGGCGCACCGCGCCCCCGCCCGAGGACGACCCGCACCACCTGCCGCAAGTGGTCGACGCCTGGTACGTCTGCAAGCACTGCGGCGCCGAGATCAGCGAAGGCCACAAGGCCGACATGCTCGCCCGCGGCCGCTGGGTGGCGCAGCGCCCCGGCGTGAAGCTCGCCCACGGCTACCACCTCAACGCCCTGTACGCGCCCACCGGCCTCGGCCTGGACTGGCGCGCGATCGCGCAAAAGTGGATCAACAGCCAGGGCGACACCGCCGAGCTCAAGGGCTTCGTCAATACCTACCTCGGCGAGGTGTGGCGCGAGCAGGGCGACAGCATCGAAGAGATCAGCCTCATCAGCCGGCTGGAGGAATACACCCTCGACACGCTCACCGAGGACGGCCGCCCGCTCTACGCGCTCATCACCGCCGGCGTGGACGTGCAAAAGGACCGCCTCGAGGCCAGCATCGTCGCGTGGGGCGAAGGCGAAGAGGCCTGGCTGCTCGAGCACGTGATCCTGCCCGGCGATACGGCGCAGCCTGACGTGTGGGCCGAGCTTGGCGACGTCCTTACCGATGCCGGCGTGCAGTTCGCGTGCATCGACTCCGGCTACAACACCTCGATGGTCTATGCGTTCGTCAAGCCGCGCGGCTGGTGCCGAGCCATCAAGGGCCTGTCGGGCACCGGCCGCCCGCTGGTCGAAGACGAGAAGATCCGCCGCCAGCGCCTGCGCCGCCAGCGTAAGACCGGCGTGCGCCCCGAGCCGCTCGGCGTCGACCAGGGCAAGGCGCTGCTCTACGCCCGCCTCAAGCAGATGCAGCCCGGCCCCGGCTATATCCACTTTCCGCGCCAGCCCGCGTTCGACGACGAGTACTTCGCCCAACTCGCAGCCGAGAAGCTGGTCACCAAGTTCCGCGGCACCCGCCCGGTGCAGGAGTGGGTGCAGACCCGTCCGCGCAACGAAACGCTCGACTGCCTCAACTACGCGCTGGCCGCGTGCCGGCTGTCGGGCAAGAAACTGGAGCGACCCCCCGCCGTGCAGACGCCTGCGCCGCCGCCCCCCGCCGATCCCGCGCACGTCCAGGCCATCCCGCATTCCACCACCGCCACCCACCGCCTCGCAAAATCCGACTGGAGCAGCCGCCTATGACCGCCCCCGCCCAGCAGGCCGCCACCCTGGCCGACGTGTTCACCGACGTGCTCACGCGCGAGCTGCGCCTGCCGCAATCCATCGCCGAGACCCTGGCCGACGCGCTCATCCTCGGCGCGGCCCGGCTCGGCCACGGCGGCACGTCCTACCCGCTGTACACCCTCGACACGCTCACCCGCGACAATGTCGCCGCGCGCGTGCGCGCCGAGTACAACGGCCGCAACGTGCAGCTGCTCGCCCGACGCTACGGCAAAAGCCGATCGACCATTTACCGCATCCTGCGCCGCCATGAGGAGGTCAAATCGTGAAGCCGATCCTGATCGCAGTAGCCCTGGCCGCGCTGCTGCCGGGCTGCGAGGGGCATTCAGAAAGCGCGACGAGGATGCTTTGGGCGGCGAGCGAGCGCTGCGACAGCGCACCGGTGCGCGCTCAGGTGACAGAGGCCGATGGCGAAATGGTATTCGAGGCCCGCTGCCGCATCGCGCCAACGGAATAACTGTCGCACCACCCCATACCCCTGCAACACCCGCCCGCGTACTTTCGTCGCATCAGCCTCTACCCGTGCGCCGCGCCTCATGCCCTCTGTCGCCGAAACCCGCCTCGCCGCCTACCTGGCAGCCGAAGCCGCCATCCTCCAGGCGCAGGAAGCCCGCTCCGGCGACCGCACCCACCGCATGGCCGAGCTCTCCGCCGTGCAAAAGCAGATCACTTTGCTGCAAGCGCAAGTCTCGCGCGAGCAGGCCCGCGCCGCCGGCGGTGCCGGCCTCAACTACGCCGTGGCCGATCTATCGGGCGAGGGCGCATGAACGTCATCGACCGCCTCGTCGGCTATTTTGCGCCGCATGCCGCGCTGCGTCGGCGCGCGGCGCGATCGGTGCTCGCGCAGTACGAAGCGGCCGAGCATTCGCGCATGCGCAAGTTCCGGCGCGAGCGCGGGTCGCAGAATGAAGTGGTGCAGCTGGGCGCCGCCGCGGTGCGGGCGCAGGTGCGCCACCTGGCGCGCAATCACGACCTCGCGCGCGGCGCGCTGCGCACGCTGGTCAACAACATCGTGGGCGCCGCCGGCATCGGCATCGAGCCGCAGCCGCGCCGCCTCGACGGCACGATCGACAGCGAATACGCCGCCGCGCTGGTCGAAGCGTATCGCGACTGGTGCCGGCGGCCCGAGGTCACGCACCGCCTACCGTGGTCGCGCCTGCAGCGCGCAATGGTGCGCGCGTGGGTGCGCGACGGAGAAGTATTCGCGCAGATGATCACTGGCCCCGTGGCCGGCGTCGACCATGGATCACGGGTGCCCTTCAGCCTTGAGGCCTTCGAGGCGGACTACGTTCCGCTCGAGCTCAACGACCCCAAGCGCGGCATCGTGCAGGGCGTGCAGCGCAACCAGTGGGGCAAGCCGCTCGCGGTGCATGTGCTCAAGGGCGACGTAAGCTCGCCCGCGCTGCCGAGCAGCAGCGGCGCCACCAAGCCTGTGCCGTGGGATCGCGTGCTGCACCTCGCCACGCTCGACCACATCGGCCAGGTGCGCGGCGTGTCCGAGTTCGCCAGCGTCATCACGCGGCTGGAAGACATCAAGGATTATGAAGAGTCCGAGCGCGTCGCAGCCAAGATCGCTGCCATGCTCACC
>Ga0116143_10006113_pt1 | contig 10600 bp, 9 predicted proteins | sample AD_UKC034_MetaG_FD_89745 | JGI IMG/M metagenome (GOLD analysis project Ga0116143, IMG submission 89745) | Active sludge microbial communities of municipal wastewater-treating anaerobic digesters from USA - AD_UKC034_MetaG | ecosystem: Engineered > Bioreactor > Anaerobic > Digestate | place: USA...
AAACAACCAGCCGCCCGCCGGGCTTTAAGCGCCGACCGGCATTTTCCAGCGCCTGAAGCTGATAAATCCGGCCGGGCAAATGATGCAGAATTGCCAACATCAACGCCAAATCAAAATCATTTTTTTCGTCTTCCGACAAGTGCCAATCGTCAGCTTCCAGGATATCACCGACCATAAACCTTACCCCGGAATAATCCTTGAATCTTTTTTTGGCGATAGCGATTAATTTTTCCGAAGCATCCACGCCCCAATAACTTATGCCCTTACCAGTAAAAATTTCCGCCATTCGTCCGTTGCCGCAACCAATATCAATCACTTTATCGCCGGCTTGAACATATCGAGCAAAATCGCCAAAGCCCCGCCACCACTTAGAACGAGTGTCAGAAAAACTTGGCGCAATGCGATTATAAATCTCCCTGGTTTCGCTTAAAATTTTTTTGCTCGCTTTTGTGTCCATAATAATGCTTATTGCCGCTTATTTTAACATAGGAAACAATTTAAGTCTATTAGCATATTTATTTATAAAATCACAAATTACAAATCATAAATAACAAATAAATCTCAAAGTTATAAAATCTCAAAAAATTATTACCTATCTTATCTCTGCTACCATTGAACGCTAAAGCAGTTCTGGAGCTTGAGATTTTGAATTTGGTATTTTATCCTATTTTCCAATATTGTATATTCCATATTCCATCCGCCGCGGGCGGACCATATTCTATTTCCAATCTTATAGACTTTCAACCATTTTTATGCTATCTTTCCCATATTATGACCCCAAAAAACCTGGAAAAAATCATTACCGCGCTTGTCCAAAAAAATCCGCAAACGGAAAAAGATTTTTTTATTTTGGTCAGGAAACAGGCCGGTCAACTTCTGCTGCCACCGCCGGAAAAATCCCAGCTCTTAGCCGCTTACCGCCGACTGGTCAAAAATAAAAAAATTCGGCCAGCTGACCACCTTGAAAAATTGCTCACCAAACGCGCGGTCCGCACCCTATCGGGGGTGGCGGTCATTTCCGTCCTGACTAAGCCCCTGCCCTGTCCGGGCAACTGCTTATACTGCCCGACTGAAACCAATATGCCCAAAAGCTACTTGTCCAATGAACCGGCGGTAATGCGAGCGATTTTGAATGATTTTGACCCTTACCGCCAAATCCAAACCAGACTAAAAGCGCTTAAAGCGAACGGACACAACACCGACAAAATCGAACTAATAGTTATGGGCGGCACCTGGTCGCACCACTCGCCTCAATACCAAAGTTGGTTTATTAAACGCTGTTTTGAAGCCTTAAACGGCCGCCGGGCCAATTCACTGATAAGGGCTCAACACCAAAACGAAACCGCCAAACACCGTTGTATCGGCCTGACCCTGGAGACCCGGCCCGACTTTATCACAAAAAAAGAGATTGTCCGCCTGAGACGGCTCGGCTGCACCCGGGTTGAACTCGGCTTGCAACACCTAAACGACAAAATCTTAAAATTAAACCGCCGCGGCCACAGCGCTAAAGACAGCGCCAAGGCCATTAGCCTTCTTAGAACGGCTGGTTTTAAAATTAATTTCCACTTGATGCTTAATTTACCCGGCTCCACTCCGACTCAAGATTTAAACATGTTTAAAAAAATATACCGCCACCCCGACTGGCTGCCGGATATGGTCAAAATTTATCCTTGTGTCGTCAATCAGTATGCCGATTTATACAAATTATGGCAACAAAAAAAATACCGACCCTACACGAACAAACAACTAATCGAATTGATAAAAAAAATAAAAAAAATCACGCCGCCCTGGGTGCGCATCACCCGACTAATACGCGACATCCCCAAAGAAAGCATTGTCGCCGGCAACAAAACCACCAATCTACGCCAACTAATCCAACAACAAAGTGTCAAGGAAGGCTGGCAATGTCAATGCCTCCGCTGTCGCGAAGCCGGACACCAGAATAAAAATTTTAAATTTAAAACTTCAAATTTAAAATTAAAAATTATAAAATATGCAGCTAGTGGCGGCAGTGAATATTTCTTGAGCTATGAAACACGAGACGATAAAATCCTTTATGCCTTCCTAAGACTGCGGCTAAACAGCCAGCCAAAAAATAATTTCATGGCTGAGTTAAAAAACACCGCCATTATCCGCGAACTGCATACTTATGGTCAGCTCGCCCCCCTAAACCAGACCGGCGCCGTGCAACATTTGGGCCTGGGCAAAAAATTACTGCAACAGGCGGAAAAAATCACTCGTCAGCACCAACTGAAAAAAATTGCTGTCATCTCTGGCATTGGCGTCCGTGAATATTACCGTAAAAATGGTTATAATCTGGAAGGAAGTTATATGGTAAAAACACTAGAAAGACCCATTACTCAAAAAACGCCTAACCCCTAAAAACAAAGGACAAAATATTATAAATCAAATTAACAATTACGGTTTTAAAATTAATTAGTAAACACCAAACTCCTAATTCTTTTATTCACAAAAGCCCATTTTCAAAAAGAAAATGGGCGGTTATTCATTTTTTGCCGCAATAATACTGACGAAAAAATTGCCTATACTGGCTTAACTGACCATCATTCATCGCCGCTAAAACCGTGGTGATGCCGGCACTAGTCAACCGCGACATCATTTTGGCAAAAATAGCTTCCGTGACAACGTTAGTCAACCCGATCTCGCTGATAATTTCCTGAATCACCGCTTGTTCTAAGGAAATAATCGGCCGAGTCGGACCAGAAGCAACCTTAGTTGCCGGAAATGGAATAATTGTCCCCCTTTGTTGGGGATCAATCTTGGGGGCGGTGGCTGATACTGTCTGAGAAAACCCGATAAACTTAAATAAACTCATTCCTGAATCCTCCTAGATTAAAACTAAAGAACTAATTTAATTAAATTATAAAACTATATTATAAATTTAGCAAACCGGTTGTCTTTACCGCCAATTTTTGTTACGATATCAATATGAATAAACAAAAAATCTTCCAATTAATCACCCAAGAAACCAAACGTCAACAAAATAGCTTAGTGATGATTGCCAGTGAAAATTACGCTTCCTCAAATGTCTTAAAGGCCATGGGCACGCCGCTCTCCAACAAATACAGCGAAGGCTATCCTGGCAAACGCTACTACACCGGCAACCAATTTATTGATGAAATAGAAACGGCCGCCCAAGCGCTGGCGCTAAAAATGTTCGGCCTAAATGATAAAAACTGGCACGCCAATGTCCAGCCTCATAGCGGCTCTTCGGCCAATTTGGCTGCCTATCTTGGTTTATTAAAACCCGGCGATAAAATTCTGGCGCTTGATCTGGGCGCTGGCGGCCACTTGACTCATGGCAGTCCGGTCAATTTTTCCGGCCAATTATTTAATTTTGTCCATTACAGCGTCAATCCTCGAACCGGTAAATTTAATTATCAAGAAATCGCCCGAATCACCAAACGAGAAAAACCTAAAATGATTGTCTGCGGCGCTACTGCCTATACCCAAAAAATAAATTTTAAAAAATTCGGCGCTATTGCCGCCAGCGTCAATGCTCTAATGTTGGCCGATATTGCTCATATTGCCGGACTGATTATTGCCAAGGTTCATCCCTCGCCGTTTCCTTACGCCGATGTGGTCACCTCGACTACTCACAAAACTCTTCGCGGGCCGAGAAGCGCTTTTATTATTTGTAAAAAAACGCTGGCTAAACAAATTGATCGAGCGATTTTTCCCGGTCTGCAGGGCGGCCCCCAAAATCATATCACGGCCGCCAAAGCGGTCTGTTTCCAAGAAGCGCTATCCGCCAAATTCGCCCGAGACCAGAAACAAACCGTTAAAAACGCTCAAACACTAGCCCAAACTCTAATTGACCAAGGCCTTAAATTAGTGGCTGAAAGCACCGAGAACCACTTAGTATTGATTGATTGCCAAAACTTGAACCTCTCCGGTAAACAAGGCGCCGAACTACTGGCCGAAGCGGCAATTTACACCAATGCCAATATGATTCCATTTGACCCGGCTACCCCGCTTAATCCTTCCGGCATCAGAATCGGCACGCCGGCTTTAACCACTCGCGGCTTAAAAGACAAAGAAATGAAACAAATCGGCCAGTGGATCGCTCAAATTCTGCACAACCCCGCCGACCAAAAACTGCGTCAACAAATCAAGCAGAAAGTTTTCCACTTAACTAAAAAATTTCCTCTTTACTAACTTGACTTATGATAAAGGCGACCGCCAAAATTCTCGACGGTAAAATATTGGCGGAAAAAATCAAATTGGATTTAGCCAAGAAAATTTCGCGGCAAAAAAACCGACCTGGTCTAGCCGCTATTTTAGTTGGCGATAATCCAGCTTCGGAATTATATCTCCAACTAAAAGAAAAATCCTGCCAACAAATCGGCATTGTTTTTCATAAATATCTATGCAACAAAAAATGTTACGACAACATCTCGGAACAAGAATTAATAAAATTGATAAAATTTCTCAATCAGGATAAAAACATTAACGGCATTATTGTCCAATTGCCGCTCCCGGACAAATATCAGACCGATAAAATTATCAACGCCATTAATCCGGCTAAAGATGTCGACGGTTTTGTGGCCAAAAATCCTAAACTGATTCCACCGACCATTGGGGCAATTATTGAACTCCTAAAAGCGACCGGCCAAAATCTGAAAAACAAAAAAACAATCATCATCGGTAACAGCGATGTTTTTCTAACAGACCTGAAAAAACACCTAAAAACAAACTTGGACATCAAATCGGCTAAAACAACAAAAAAAATACCGACTGATTGCTATAAGTATGATCTAATCATTATCGCTCTTGGCCGCGCCAACGCTTTAAAAAAGAAAAACGTCAAAGACGGCGCCATTGTGATTGATGTCGGTATTAACCGAGTGGCGGGAAAGACTGTTGGCGATGTCGATGCGGCAGTAGCGGAAATTGCCGGCTGGTTATCACCGGTCCCGGGAGGGGTCGGCCCATTAACCGTCGCCTGTTTGCTTAAAAACACTTATCTCTTATCAAAAAAATAAATACCCGCCAGCGATTGGCTATCAATCATTGCCGGCAACCAAACTAAAGACGCCCCATTGGGGCGTCTTTAGTTTATTGACTTTAATCCCAAAAAAGATAACTACCACTTCTCCAAATCCCAACCGGTCGGATAACTAATGGTGGTCGGAACGTTAATGACAGTATTGGCTTGGCTAAAATTATTGGCTTTAAACACCTCTGGCGATACCAGGTGTTTATAGCCGTCCAGAATGTAATAAATTTCCGCCGATTCCTTATATTGAATTAGGGACCCGTCCGGATATTTGGAAGAAGCGGCAATTTGGCAATTACCGTCTTTAGTGTAATCCATTTCAAATGAATTCTGAATTAAAATCACTCTGTTCCGCCAGTAATTATTATACAAACCAGTCACGGTACATAAAGTATCATTGGGTAAAACAGCATAAATTTTGGCGCTATTGGCGAATTTTATTAAACTGGCGCCGGGCCGAATAGTAACATTCTTATCAATCGCAATATTATCAAATTCATCTTGAGAAACTGTCTCAATAATCTGATCCTTCCAAGTACCTGAATACCAGGTCCAGTAAGTGCCCTCATTGGAAAATAACCGGCGTTTATTGTCCGGACCAATGTGATAAATCGCCGAGTCATTGGCCAATTTAACCAGCCGGCCCTGATAAAATCTATAACTCAGGCGCTCACGATTAGTCGATTGGGTTTTTTGCGTCTCCGGTATAGACCCGCCTTGAGGCGGAATATAAGTACAAGCTTGCGATTCGCTCGGCTTGCTGCTGGCCGTACCACAAGACTTGTTATCAGTACAGGTTCTGATTTGCCGGCCCGCAGAATTACAAACACTCCAGGCAGTGCAGATCCAATCAGGCGAGCAGATGGGAGCAACATAAGTACAAGTTTGAGTGGTCGCCGGTTTGCCGCTAGTCGTGCCGCAATTATTTTTATCAGTACAGGTTCTGGTCTGGGTGCCGGAAGACGGACAAGTAGTCGGACTCCAGGCAGTGCAGATCCAATCAGGCGAGCAGATGGGAGGCGGAGGAGAAGCAGACGCCAGCTCATAAAAACCAATATCAGTCGCCGCGCCTTGGGGTCGCTTAGTGCCAAAAAAATCATAATATAAATCAGCGCCCAAATTAGCGCCGGCATTTACAGCCGGACTATCAGCGACCAATTTAAATATGTTTTTGTAAGCATCCGCTTCGGCAATGCCAGCCGCCAAACTGGCCGGTTGACCGGGGCTATGAGTAATAGTATTAACAGTTGATTGGAATAAAGGTTGCGAAGTTAAACTATTTAAATCCTGACCGGTTTGAGTCTGCCATTCACTCAGAGTGTAACCAATACCGTCAACAAAAATCAATTTAGCCTGAACCGCATTAGCCAAATAATAAATATTATTATTGATGGTAAATTCCGCCACATCACTAGAATCAAGCTTATCAAACGAAATTGCCCTCCCTGAACCATTGGAATAAATAATATTATTCATTATTCTTACATTCTGATGACGATCGCCATAAACAGAGGTTTTGTCAAAATCATTTATTTGTAAAATGCCATTCAAGGCATAAGTGGGCACATTCCCGCTTAAAACAAAAGTGTTGCCAACAAAGTCAACATTTTTTAAGGGTCTGGTTTCCCAGCCAACGTTTGAGGAAAAAGCGAATTTACGAGCGGTAGAGACATCAGGGGTCACAAAAATGTTGTTTCTTATCTTAATGTTTTCTCCATTAGTAATATCCATTAAACTTTCACTATTGGTGACAACATTATTTTCAAAAATAATATCAGTCAACATCTTTTCTGAGGTATTATTGGGGCCAAAATTAACCAAATTATAATTATACCTGGTGCCGCCGCCATTGTGAGCGCGACTGTCGGCAACCGGGTCAACCCAACCAAGAAAATAATTGTCAGCAACATAAATATTATTGGCTGGAAATTCAAAGCTTTCACCGCTGATTCGCAAAGCCGCCCGACCAAAAGCGGGGCGAGAAAAAACACTATCTTTAATGACCGCTTTATCAATATACCCAAAATAAGCAGTGTGATTACCGGACTGGTCAAAAGTGCTGTTGAGAATTGCCAATGAATTAAGGCCAAAAGCGGCTATTTGAGTTACTGAGGTGCTGTGAGTTTCATTGTTATGAACGGTGCTATCAACCATGAAAAGACCGGACACCGGTCGAGACTTATCCACCCCGCTAATATTCCAAACACCATTGTCAGGATTATAAAAATCATCGCGTAAAAATAAAATATTCTTGAGATATTCATTGACCCAAATCAAGCCAATCCCCTTGACGCCGGTGGTCTCATTATAAAATTGAAATTGCAAATCAATAAAACCGATATACCCGCTACCTAAATCAAAATCAAGCATAAAATCACTACTAGCGCCTTTCCATTGGATTAAGGGTTTGGCACCCGAGCCGTAAGCGCCAAAATAATAACCGCCGGTGCCATAACCATTGCCAATCGTCGTTTTACTGGTCACTTCAAAGGCCTGGCCGCGCTTGAACAAAATCCGGTCCCCGGGCTGATAGATCCAAGTGGAAAGATTGGTATTCCATTGATTTGGCCGAGGCATTGAGGCAAAGGCTTTCTGAGCAGTCCGCCATGGTCCGCAACCCTTACCATCGGGGGTCTCGCATAAGCCGCTATTACTATCGTCGCCTAATTGCGAATCAACATAATAGGTTCGCTTGCCGGCACGAGACATTATTTCTACATTAATCGAATCATAACCGCTCCACACACCGGCGCTATTCAACACTCTTAAGCTGACCGTGTAATTGCCCGGCGTTTCATAAACATGGGCGGCGTTAAAGCCGTAAAACTTAGCGCTGCCATCGCCAAAGTCCCATTCGTATTTAACAATATCTTCCCGCGGCGTGGATTGCCAACCCTGAAAGAAAATCGGATATGGAGCATAGCCCTTGGTTAAATGCATCCCCCAATCCGGGGCATAACCGCTTGATCCCGGAGTGTAAACACTTGGCTCATCCACCACTATCACCGCGACTGGCGCGTCAGCGGCCATTTCATAACTGCCACGAACTTGACCCAAACTGGCGCTGCTAATTTCCGTATTAACCAAGTAACCGTAAAGACCAAAAAAAAACAGAAAAAAAACTACCGCTAGGTAGGACAATAACCGAGAAAACAGATTAAAGCTGCTAAAATTATAAATTTTTGACATATTTATTGAGACTGCAATTTATACATACTGATAATTATATCATTTATTAAGTCTCCCAACAATAAAAAAGCCGCTTAAGCGGAACCGGACGAATTGAGCAGCTGTTTCATTAGTTCTAAAAACACTTTGGCGTTAATTTCCACATCCGGCATCGCCCGATGGGCATTTTTATGGTCCAAGCCGAAATAACTGGCCACACTGGATAAATTATAAGTTGCTAATGACAATAATTGTCGTGACAATTCCAAAGTATCGATAATTTTATTAGCCGGCAGGGGCTGATTTTTCTTCTTTAAGTGTTCCAAAATAAATAACCAATCAAAACCGCGGATATTGTGACCGACAATAATCGCCTCGCCGACAAAATTCAAGAAATCACCAATTACTTCTTCATTGCGTCGGCCGTTAACCAATAAAAAAATCTCGTTCAACCCATGAATTTTCTCCACTTCCGGCAATACCGGCCTAGTCGGCTGAATTAAGGCTTCAAAGCGCGCCGCTTCCTGCTCGCCGATTAATTTAAGGCCGGCGATTTCCAGCACCTCGTCTTTCAGCGGGTCTAAACCGGAAGTCTCGATGTCAAAAACGACAAATTCGGTTTTTAAAAAATTTTGATATTTTTCAGTCATAAAGAAAATAGAGCTGATTGATTTTTATTAATCAGAAATCGGCCACTTAAATCATTTTAAAAGAAAAAAGACGTTAGAGCAAATCATCTTGAAAAAAAGCGGTTTTTTTGTTATATTAGTTAAATCAATTTTCCCAACTTTTAATCTTATAAATTTTATTGACTTTTAACTTAATTAATTTCTATGTCATTTTCCATCGGTATTGTCGGCTTGCCTAATGTCGGCAAATCCACCCTATTTAAGGCGCTAACCAAAAAACAGGTTGACGCGGCCAATTACCCCTTCTGCACCATTAATCCCAATGTCGGGGTGGTGGCGGTGCCGGACGACCGACTGGATAAATTGGCTCAAGTGTCAAAATCAGCCAAAATCGTGCCGACCACGATTGAGTTTGTTGATATTGCCGGCCTAGTCCAGGGCGCTCACAAAGGCGAAGGATTGGGCAACCAGTTTCTGGCCAATATCAGAGAAGTAGATGCTATTGTTCAGGTGTTACGCCATTTCCAAGATAAAAATGTCACCCATGTCGCCGGCCAAATCAACCCTGAATCGGACAAAGAAACAATAAATCTTGAACTTATCTTTGCCGACTTGCAAACTTTGGAAAAACGACGGGTCAAAAACAGCAAGCTAGCCAAAAGCGGTGATAAAGACGCCATGACATTAGAGCCGATTTTGGCCAAATTGCAAGCTGGCCTGGAAAATGGGCAACCGGCCACCGACATCATCACCGACCAAGAAGAAAAAAAAATAATTAAAGACCTAAACCTGCTGACTTTAAAACCAATGATTTATGTCTTAAATGTGGACGAAGACAATATTTTTCAAGAAACTGATTATATTCCCATTTCCGCCAAAATCGAAGCCGAGCTGGCGGAATTGTCGCCCGAAGAAGCCAAGGAATATTTAAGCGAGCTCAAGCTCAACGCTTCCGGACTGGACCGACTAATACAAAAATCTTATGAAATACTGGAATTGATTACTTTTTTTACTTCCGGGGAAATGGAATCCAAGGCCTGGACCATTAAACGCGGCACCAAAGCCCCCCAAGCGGCCGGAGTAATTCATACCGACTTTGAACAGGGCTTTATCCGAGCGGAAATCATCAATTGGCAAGATTTGGTTGATGCCGGCGGCGAAGCCAAAGCCAAAGAAAAAGGCCTAATCCGCCTGGAAGGCAAAGAGTATGTTATGGCTGACGGCGATGTCGCCCATTTCCGCTTTGCCCAATAAAACATTAACCGAATCTTATGGACGATGATAAAAAACTAAAAATTATTTTTTATCTAATTATTTTTTTGTCCGCCGTGGCAATTATCGGCATTTGGGAATTTTTTATCAAAGCGCTGTTTTTTTTATTGATAGACTCTATCACTATCAGCACTTAACTTGTTAATAAAATTTCCAATTTTCAATTTAAAATTTCCAATGAATTTTCAATGATTAAATTTTCAAATCCGCTGAATTCCAAGTTACGGATTACCAGTGACGAATTCCGAGTTACGAGTTCCTAGTTACGAGTTACGGATTACCAGTGACGAGTTTCGTTACCCGTTGCCCGTTACCGGTTACTCGTTACTATTTATTTCCATTTTCCAAATCCAGCCAATTTTGGCTCTTTTTTATTATTATTTTTACTCTGTTTTAAGCACATACATTTGGCGGATATTAATTGTTAATTAAAGCCAACATTTCATTGGGCGTCTTTCCGCCTAAGGAGCAATGCTCCAAGTTATTGTAATAATTATTCCAAATTCTTAAC
>Ga0116143_10006121_pt1 | contig 10587 bp, 10 predicted proteins | sample AD_UKC034_MetaG_FD_89745 | JGI IMG/M metagenome (GOLD analysis project Ga0116143, IMG submission 89745) | Active sludge microbial communities of municipal wastewater-treating anaerobic digesters from USA - AD_UKC034_MetaG | ecosystem: Engineered > Bioreactor > Anaerobic > Digestate | place: USA...
GCCAGCCGGCGCGGGCCGAGCTCGTGGATCCTGAGCGGGCGATCCAGGGTGACCGCCCGGCCGCAGGCCGAGCGCTCCACGTGGGGCGCCACCACCCACACCTCGCCGCGATCGGCGAAGGCGCGCTCGAGGCGCTGGAGCCCCGGCGCGTGGACGCCGTCGTCGTTGGTGAGCAGGATGCGCCGCATGGCCTGGCACGCTAGCCGGCGCCTCCCGGGAAGTCAACCGCCCTTGATCCCTCCCGGGCTTCCCGGCAGAGTGGCGGGCATGCGGGAGATCGCGCGAGCGCTCATCGCCTGGTACCGCGAGGCGCGACGAACCCTCCCCTGGAGGGAGGAGCCCACACCCTACCGGGTGTGGGTGGCCGAGATCATGGCGCAGCAGACCCGGCTGGAGACGGTGCAGCCCTACTTCGAGCGCTTCGTGGTGCGCTTTCCGGACGTCGCCGCGCTGGCCACGGCCTCGCTCGACGACGTGCTGGCGTGCTGGAGCGGGCTCGGCTACTACCGCCGCGCCCGCATGCTCCACCGCGCCGCGCGGCTGGTGGTGGAGCGCCACGGGGGTGCGCTGCCGGCCGAGCCGGCGGCCCTTCGGGCGCTCCCCGGGGTGGGCCGCTACACGGCCGGCGCCATCGCCTCGGTGGCCTTCGGGCTGCCCGAGCCGGTGCTCGACGGCAACGTGAAGCGGGTGCTCGCGCGCCTGCTCGACCTGGAGCAGCCGGTGGACTCCGCGGGTGGTGAGCGGCGCCTGTGGACCGAGGCCGAGGCCCTGGTGCGCGCGGGCGGGGACCCCAGCGCCCTCAACCAGGGGCTCATGGAGCTCGGGGCGCTGGTGTGCACCCCGTCGAGCCCGGCCTGCCCGGCCTGCCCTGTCCGGGAGGCCTGTCGCGCCCTGCCCGCGGGCACGGTGTCCCGGCGGCCCGTGCGGAGCGCGCGCCGCGCCCCGCGGGTCCAGCCCACGGTGGCGCTCGTCGTGGGGCGCGGCGACGGCGCCGTGCTTCTCCGGAGAAACCCGCCCGAGGGCCTGTTCGGCGGCCTGTGGTCCGTGCCCCTGCGAGCCTCCGGGCCCTCGGCCCGGCAGGCGGCCGTGGCGCTCGGACGCTCCCTGGGCCAGGGGGTCGTGGTCCAGGGGGGCGTGGCGGGGCGCGTGGAGCACGCGCTCACCCACCGGCTCCTGCGGGTGGCCGTCTACCGGGCCGGCGCGCCGGGTGCGCGGGCGCCGCGGGGCTGCCGCTGGGTGAAGCCGCCCGCCGGGCTCGGGCGGCTGGGGGTCGCCGAGCTCACCTGGAAGATCCTGGAGGTGGCCATGGGCGCAAAAAAAGAGGGCGACCGCCGGAGGCGCTCGCCCTCTCGATCGGGGTGACTGGATTTGAACCAGCGACCACTTGCACCCCAAGCAAGTGCGCTACCAGGCTGCGCTACACCCCGAGCGCAAAAGCGGGGGCACTATAGCGATCGGCCCTGCACCTGTCAAGCATGCAGCAGGCCTCCGCCTGGACCGCTCCTCAGGCTTCCTCCTCCTCGACCAGGGTGAGCAGCTCGCCGAGCTCGCGCTCCAGGCGGCGCAGGACTTCGGCCTCGAGCGGTGGCGCCGACGAGGTGCCGCTGGCGGCCCCCGACGGCCGATCCGGGAGCGACAGGTCCATCTGGGGCGAGGGGCTCCGGTCGCCGCTCCGGGCGAGCTGCCGCTTGGCCCCGGCGATGGTGTACATGTCCTCGTAGAGGAGTTTCTTGATGCGCAGCAGGACCTCGACGTCCCGCTTGCGATAGAGCCGCTGCTGGGAGCGAGACTTCCCGGGGCGGAGCGCCGGGAACTCGGTCTCCCAGTAGCGCAGCACGTAGGGCTCGACGCCGACGATCTCCGCTACCTCACCGATCTTGAAGTAGATCTTGTCAGGTAGCTCGGTCTTGGCGTCCTCGCTCATGCCGCGGGAGTGCGGGCCAGCTCGACGATCTTGGCGAAGGCGGCCGCGTCGTGGAGCGCGAGGTCCGCGAGGATCTTGCGATCCAGCTCCACGCTGGCTGCCTTCAGTCCGGCGATCAGCTTGGAATAGGACAGGCCGAGCGCGCGGGACGCCGCGCTGATGCGCACGTTCCACATGGCGCGGTAGTCCCGCTTCTTGATCTTGCGGCCCTTGTAGGCGTACACGCCCGCGCGCTTGACCTTGTGGGCGGCGACGCGGAAGATCTTGCTCTGCCGGCCGCGGAAGCCGCTCGCGCGGTCCATGACCTTCTTGTGCCGGTCCTTGCGGGCCGGGGCGCTGGTGACTCGAGACATGACATCCTCTCCTGTGCGTTTCCTGCCCGCGCGCCTCAGGCGTACGGCAGCAGGCGCTTGATCTGCGGGGCGTCCACGGCCGCCATGATGCCCGGCTTGCGCAGGCGGCGCTTCGCCTTCCTGGTCTTGCTGGTCAGGATGTGGCGCATGTAGGCGCGCTTGGCCTTGACCTTGCCGGACTTGGTCACCTTGAACCGCTTGGCGGCGGCCCGGTTCGTCTTGATCTTGGGCATGACGTCTCCTCTTCGGGGCGGATCACCGGGTGAGCACCGCTCACCCCTCGGCCCCCTCCTTGTCTTCCTCGTCATCCTCGTCGGGGTCGTCGTCCTCGTCGGAGTCGTCCTCCTCCAGGTCGTCGTCCTCGTCGGGCTCCTCGTCCTCTTCGTCGGGCGGCTCGCCGCGGTCGGCCTTGGCCTTGCGCGCCAGGGCCTGCTGCTCGCGCAGCTTGGCGCGCTCCTCGTCCTTGGCCCGCTTGATCACCAGGGCGCGGGGAGAGGGGGCCAGCACCATCTGGAGCATGCGGCCCTCCATGAGGGGCTGGGCCGCCACCACCGCGAGGTCGCCGGCGTCCTTGATGATGCGGTTGAGCATCTCCAGGCCGATGTCCTTGTGCGCCATCTCCCGCCCCCGGAAGCGCACGGTGAGCTTCACCTTGTGCCCCTCGCTCAGGAAGCGGGTGACGTGCTTGAGCTTGACCTGGTAGTCGTGCTCCTCCGTCTTCGGGCGGAGCTTCACTTCCTTCATCTGCTGGCTGGCCTGACGGGTGCCCTTCTGCTTCTTCTTCTGGGTGTACTTGAACTTCCCGTAGTCCATGATCCGGCAGACCGGCGGCCGCGAGATCGCGGCCACCTCCACCAGGTCGAGGCCCTGCTCCTCGGCCTTGCGCATGGCCTCCTCGATCGACATGATGCCGAGCTGCTCGCCGTCGCCCGAGATGACTCGGACCTCGCGCGCTCGGATCTGCCGATTGACCCGGTTGTTGGTCCCGGGCATCCCCTTCTTCGGGTCTCGCTGCTCCAGGTTGATGGCTACACCTCCTGTACAACTGGGCGCGCGGGGCGGGCCGCTTCGCGCGACAGCCGCCCGATCGCCTCATCCAAGCCCATGAAGCCGAGGTCCTCGCCCCCGCCCGCGCGGGGGCTCACCCCCCGCTGCTCGACCTCTCGCGGGCCGACCACCAGCATGAAGGGCACCTTGGCCAGCTGGGCCTCGCGGATGCGGAAGCCCAGCTTCTCGTTGCGGTCGTCGAGCTCGGCGCGCAGGCCGGCCGCCTGGAGCGCGCTGAGCACCTCCTGCGCGTAGGCGTGCTGGTCGCGGGTGACCGGCAGCACCACCGCCTGCACCGGCGCGAGCCAGGCCGGGAAGCGGCCGGCGTGGTGCTCCAGCAGCACGCCGAAGAAGCGCTCGATGGAGCCCAGCAGCGCCCGGTGCACCATGAACGGCTGCACGCGGGTGTTGTTCTGGTCGACGTACTCGACCTCGAACCGGCGCGGCAGGTTGAAGTCCACCTCGACGGTCGTGCACTGCCAGGAGCGGCCCAGGGAGTCGTGGATCTTGATGTCGATCTTCGGCCCGTAGAAGACGCCCTCGCCCGGATCGACCGCGAACTCCAGGCCCTCGGCCTGCATGGCGTTGCGCAGCGCCTCCTGGGCGCGCTCCCAGTCCGCGGGCTCGCCCACGAACTTCTCCGGCCGGGTGCTCAGGAAGATGTCGAACTTCTCGAAGCCGAAGGCGCGCAGCAGGAAGAAGGTGTGCTGCAGGCAGCGGCGGATCTCCCGGTCGAGCTGGTCCGGGCGGCAGAAGATGTGGGCGTCGTCCTGGGTGAAGCCGCGCACCCGCATGAGCCCGTGCAGGACGCCCGAGGCCTCGTAGCGGTAGACCGTGCCCAGCTCGGCGAAGCGGATGGGCATGTCGCGGTACGAGCGCAGCGCGGACTTGTAGATCTCGATGTGGAACGGGCAGTTCATCGGCTTCAGGTAGAACGGGTTGCCCTCGATCTCCATCGGGGCGTACATGTTGTCCTTGTAGAAGCCGAGGTGCCCGCTGGTCTGCCACAGCTCCGCCCGGCCGATGTGCGGGGTGTTGACCAGCTCGTAGCCGTAGTCGAAGTGGGTCTGGCGCCAGAAGTCCTCGATCAGGTAGCGGACCCTGGCGCCCTTGGGGTGCCACAGCACCAGGCCGCCGCCGACCGAGGGGGAGAAGGAGAACAGGTCGAGCTGCTTGCCGAGCAGGCGGTGATCCCGCCGCCTGGCCTCCTCGAGCAGCTTCAGGTGCGCCTCGAGGTCCTTCTTGCTGCCGAAGGCGTTGCCGTAGATGCGGGCCAGCATCTTGCGCCGGGAGTCGCCACGCCAGTAGGCCCCGGCCACGCTCATCAGCTTGAAGGCCGGGATGCGCCCCGTGGAGGGCAGGTGTGGGCCGCGGCACAGATCGACGAACTCGCCGTGCTGGTAGAGGGACACCTTCTCGCCGGCCGGGATGGCCTCGAGCAGCTCGAGCTTGTAGCTCTCGCCCGCCTTCGCGAAGCGCTCGTGGGCCTCCTCGCGGGTGACCTCGGCGCGGGTGAACGGCAGGTCCTGGCGGATGATCTCCTCCATGCGGGCGGTGATCCTGGCCAGGTCCTCCTCGGTGAAGCCGCGATCGAAGTCGAAGTCGTAGTAGAACCCGTTCACCCCGTCGTCGACGGCCGGGCCGATGGTGACCAGCGCGCCGGGGAAGAGCTCCTTGACGGCGCTGGCCATCACGTGGGCCGTGGAGTGACGGATGACGTCCAGGCCCTCGGGGCTCTGGGGCGTGAGGATGGCCACCTCGCCGTCGCGCTCCACCCGCGTGGACAGGTCCACCACGCGGCCGTCGAGCCTGCCGGCGATGGCGTCCTTGGCCAGCCGCGCGCCGATGGACCGGGCCACCTCGAGCAGGTCGGCGCCCACGGGCACCGTGAGGGGCTTGCCGTCGGGGAGCCTCAACGAGACGGTGGCGGCGGCAGACATGCCTCGGTCCTCGTACGAAAAAAAAGCCGGCTCACCCTGCAGGAGGTGAACCAGGCCATGAAGTCCATAGGCGCGAGTGGTATCGAACCACCGACCCCTACCGTGTCAAGGTAGTGCTCTCCCACTGAGCTACGCGCCTATCTTTCCAAAGCCAGCGACAGAAGCCTCACTCCTGCTTCCGAGCGTCGCATGCCTACCAGCGAAGCGTTCAAGTGTCAAGCAGAATTCGATCATCGGGGGCCGACCCGGGCGAGCAGCGCGGCCAGGCCGGGGGTGATCTCGCCGGGCCCCTCCACCTCGACCTTCAGGCGGAAGCGCTCGAGCCGGTCCCAGGCAGCCAGGTGCTCCCGGGTGAGCCTGCCATCCACGACCAGGCACAGGTCGACCCCGCGGAGGTCCTGGAGGACCGCCAGCAGCTCCGCGGGGAGCTGGTCGCGCGCCGTGCGCACCTCCAGGCTGAGGGGGGCCACCTGGGTGAGCGGGTAGACGCCCGCCGGCGGGTGGCTGGCCTGGAGGACGAACCTCCGGTGGCGGTTGGGATTTCTCAGCAGCAACGCCCAGCGGGCCGGGTCCAGCCCGGCCGGGCCGAGCTCGATGGCCAGGAGGGCGTGCTTGGCGCCGCGTGCCTGGTCCCACAGCTCGCCGGTGAAGCCGGCCGGCAGGCGGTGGACCACCCGCACGGGCCCGAGACCCTCGAGCAGCCGGCGGTCGAGCGGCGTCAGGGCGTCGAGCCCGTGCAGCACCTCGACCTCGAGCCGGCCGAGGCGGCGGAGCTGGTCCATGTGCGCCGCCTTGAACGGCGGCTCGATCACCACCCGCTTGTCCGCCCGCGGGAACCCCTCCTCGAGGCCTCGGACCAGGGCGTCGCGCAGCATGCGCCCGGGCGCGGCGCGGATCTCGAGGGACAGCCCGCGCACGCCGCGGAATCGGTCGAGGAGCTCCGGCGTGGCGGTGTCGGGCACGGACAGCGTGGCGTGGACCGGGAACGGGAAGGGCAGCTCGAGCGCGGCCGGCCCCGCGGCCCGGGCGGGGGCGGCCGGGGACCAGGTCCAGCCGGCGACGAGCAGCGAGGCGAAGCCCAGGAATCGCATGGCGAGGGTGAGGTTACCACCCTCCCCGGCCTGGCTCAAGGTCCGCCTCACAGCCGGACGTTGCGGATCGGGTGGTGGAAGCCCACCCACTCCAGCAGGCGGGCCTGGGGCTTGTCGTCGCGGTACTCGAGCTGCACGTACAGCAGGCGCTTGCTGCGGCCCAGGTTGGCGATGTCGAGGCCGGTCACGTCGTTCCAGCAGCCCGGGTTGAGGTACTCGCCGCCCTCCAACCGCTGGTGCACCGGGATGTGGGTGTGCCCGAGGATCACGATGCGGCAGCCCCCGCGGGCGATGATCTTCTGCACCCCGTCCGCGAGGGTCGGCGAGCGGGCCAGGTGGAAGACCGCCTGCAGGGCCTTGCGCGCGCCGGCCCGGGCCAGCGGCAGCGGCCCGAAGCGGGTCCGGAGGATGAACCACAGGTAGCGGAACACCTCGGAGACGAAGAACCAGAAGTCGTTCCACAGGCACCAGCGCAGGTAGAGCCGGTAGGGCCCGACCTTGTCGGTGTACGGCCGCTTGCGCTTGATGCGGTAGAGGTAGTCGGTGACGAAGAACACGCCCCAGGGCAGGTTCAGCACCGGCTCGCTGAAGCCCTTGGTCAGGAAGTAGCGGTCCTTCTGCATCTTGAAGATCGGCTCGAGCTGGTGGCCGTGCTCGACGTGCACCCCGTCGAAACGGTAGGCGTCATCGACGAAGATCACCTCGCCGCCGACCACGGCGCGCAGGTGCTCCTGCACGTCGTGCCACAGCAGCTGCGGATCGTGGTTGCCCAGGACGAACACGATTCGCCGCCGGGGCGCCACGTTGAAGGCCCTCAGCGCGTCGAACAGCGCCTGGTGGCCGGCCACGATGGCCTCGAGCTTGGCCATCGCGGCGCGCGCGGTCAGCAGGCCGAGGTGTTGCTCGAACGGCATGAGCTGGACCATGTTGAGGAAGTCGCCGTTCAGGATGAGCTCGAGGTCGGTCTCCGCGCCCGCCTGCGCGGCGTGGTGCTGGAGGAACTCGATGAACTGCTCGTCGTAGACGAAGTCCTCGAGCTGGTTGACCGAGCCGTCGGGGAGCGTGGGGCCGTTGCCCAGGTGGAAGTCGCTGACCACCAGCTTGAGCTTCTTCACGGCGCGGCTCCGTCCCCCGTCGGCGGCTCGCCGCGGAAGGCGCGGCTCTGGCGGTAGCTGGCCAGCGCGTGCCGGCCGAGCACCTTGCCCACGGCGGTCAGCGGCACCGCCAGGAGCACGCCGACGAAGCCGAACACCTCGCCGAACGCGAGGATGGCCAGGATGACCACGACCGGCGCCAGGCCGAGCCGCTTGCCGAGCACCTTGGGCGTGAGGACCAGGCCGTCGGCCACGCTCACCACGGCGAACAGCCCGCCCACCATCAGGAAGCTGGTCCAGGGTGCGCCCTCCAGCAGCAGGAACAGGCTGGAGAGCAGCAGCCCGGTGGCGATGCCCAGGTAGGGCACGAGGTTGAACAGCCCGGTCACCACGCCGATGGTGATGGCCGCCGGGACACCCAGGACGACCAGCGCGGCGGAGTAGACCACGGCCAGGATGGAGACCACGGTGAGCTGGCCGCGGATGAAGCCGGCCAGCACCTCGTCCACCTCCCGGGTGAGCTGCTGGACCCGGTCGCGGTGGCGCGGCGGCACCAGGTCCTTGAACCAGGCCACGATGCGCGGGTAGTCCTTGAGGAAGTAGAAGGTGAACAGCGGCACGAGGATGAGGTAGATGAGCGAGGCCAGCAGCGCGAAGGTGCTCGACAGCACGCCCTTGAGCAGCGAGCCGACCGGCCCGGCCAGCTGCTGCACGCGGCCGCTCAGCTCCTCGCGGGCGCTCAGCAGGGTCTCCTCCAGCGTGCTCGGCACCTCGATGCCCAGGGTGTCCTCGAGCCAGGGGATGGCCGAGCGCTCGATCTTCTCCAGGTAGGCGGGCATCTTGGCCGCGACCCCGCGCACCTCCTCGTGCAGGGCCGGGATCATCAGGGCGAGCAGCCCCGCGCCGAGCAGCAGCAGGAGGAGCAGGCACAGGCTCGAGCCCAGGGCGCGCGGCAGGCGGCGGCGCTCCAGGAACGCGACCAGCGGGTCGAAGGCGTAGGCCAGGAGGAAGGCCAGCAGGATGGGCGCCAGGACGCCGCCCAGCAGGTAGACCAGGCCCCCCACGGCCAACAGGCCCACCAGCCCGTAGAACACCGGACGGCTCACCAGCGGTCGCTCGCGCTCCATGGCCTCGTGCCCTCGCCGCGCGGGGCCCCTGCCCTGCCGCGCGGTTCGCGGTCATCGCCGGAGATGTTACCCAAGGGTGGCGGGAGCGTCGAGTTTCGGGCGCGGGCTCACTGGACGCCCTGGGACCGGTCCATCTCCTTGTTCCAGGCGATCCAGCCCTCGGGGTCGTCCTGCAGCTCCTGCTGGGGGTCGAAGGCCACGGGCGAGGACATGGTGCCGTCGCCGGCCACGCGGATCTCCTGCATGGCCTTGGCCACGAACTCCTCCCACTCCTTCTTGCTCACCTCGTGGGGCCCGGCCACCTCCTTGACCCCGTCGCGGCAGGGCTTGACGCCCGGGCAGCGCTTCTTGGGGGGGGCGCCGGCGTCCTTGCCGGCCTTCTTCTGGAAGAGGGGGGCGTTGGACACGGCCACCGAGCCGGTGTACACGCGCACGACCGTGCTCTTGTCGTTGGCCTTGGCGTCGATGCGGAAGGCCGTGCCGCGCACGCCTGCGACCGCCGTGCCCGTGGAGATCTCGAACTTGGAGTCCGCGCCGACCAGCTTGGAGACCGAGGCGTAGGCCTGCCCGGTGATCAGCTCGGCGCTCACGCTCCTGCTGCCCTTGCCCGTGAAGTGCGCCGTCTTGAGCTCGAGATCGCTGTTCGAGCCCAGCCGGATCACGCTGCTGTCGCTCAGCCTCAGCTCCAGCTTGGTCCGGGCGCCGGTGTGGACCCGGGCGCCGACCATGACGCTCCCGCCCTTCACCAGCGCCTCGGAGCGGCCGTCCTGGTAGGCGGCCGTGGCGCTGCCGACCAGGATGGTGACCTTGGCCGCGTCGGCGGCCCGGACGGGCGCGGCCGTCGTCCAGGCCGCCAGGCCGACGAGCGCCGCGAGGAGCGCACCGGCGCGATGGGTTGCGCTGCGCATGACGTCCCACCTCACTTGGTCAGGGTGACGGTCAGGCCGTTGGCGGTGACCTTGGTCACCTCGATCTTCAGGCTGCCGAAGTTCTTGGCCTCGAGCTCGGTGGCCATGGCGCGCACCTCGCCGGCCAGCTCGATGCTCAGCACCGCCTGGCCGGCGGACATGCTGTCCTCGCGCACGTCCTTCACGCTGCGCACCTGCTCCCTGAGGATGGTGATGAACTCGGTGAGCTGCTTGCGGGTGGTGACCCCGCTGACCACCATGCGCACGTCCATGGTGCCCGAGGCCTCGGCCGACCACTTCTGGGCGATCTGGGTCATCAGCTCGTCGGCCAAAGCCTGGCTGGCGTTCTTCAGCGCGATCTGGCCCGCGGTGCGCGAGTCCAGGTGGTAGGCGGCGCCGGCCTTGGAGGCGGTGGCGATCACCTGGGCGTTGTCGGTGTTGATCACCTTGACCGTCACCGTGGCGTTGGCCGAGCGCATGTTGGTGCCCTCCCAGGTGCGCCCGATGTCCTTGGCCACGGCCTGGCCGACCACGAGGATCTGGGCGTCGGTGAGATCCGCCACGCGCATGGCCTGCTCCGGGGACACCAGGGCCACCGGCAGGTTGATGGTCTTCTTGCCCTTGAACACCTCGGGCTCGATGAAGATGAAGCCCTTCTTGCCCATGGACTCCATGAGGGTGGTCTCGACCGTGCGCAGGTCCACGCTGACCGGCCCGCCCTTGCCCCACCAGTAGGCCGGATCGGCCATGCCGATGTTCTGCTCGGCGATCATCAGCAGCATCTTGGGCTTGCCCTTGCGCTTGAGCAGGGTCTGCAGGCCGTCGACGTCCGCGGCCACGGCGCCCGTGGCGACCTCGGCCGAGACCTCGACGATGATCACCCCGTCCTCCTCGCGCTCGTCGGTGATCTTGTAGTTGCGCACGTAGCCCTCGGCCTTGGAGTAGATGCGGTCCGAGAGCAGCTGGTAGTTCTCGGTGATGGTCTCGGCCGAGATGACCGTGCCCACGGCCTGCTCGACGGCCTTGCGCAGGGCGTCGTCGATGGCCTTGTCCCGCGCGGCGGCCTTGTCGTTGCCGACGACCGCGGCCTCGCCGCGCACCGA
>Ga0116143_10006123_pt1 | contig 10587 bp, 11 predicted proteins | sample AD_UKC034_MetaG_FD_89745 | JGI IMG/M metagenome (GOLD analysis project Ga0116143, IMG submission 89745) | Active sludge microbial communities of municipal wastewater-treating anaerobic digesters from USA - AD_UKC034_MetaG | ecosystem: Engineered > Bioreactor > Anaerobic > Digestate | place: USA...
CCTGGCTCAAGCGAAGGTTGCGACCGGACAAATGTCCTGGGGGCAGGCCTGCACCGACCTGACGATCGTCAGCCAATGCAATGGGTATCGATCAGTCGGGTGACCATTGTCACTTTGGTCCACGAATGGAAAAAAGGGACGGTGATACCGCCCCTATTCCCCGTTGTGATGGGCAAGCTCAACGCATCGCCACCCGCTGCGGTTCCTGCCCGATGAGAGCGGCATTATCGGCAGGTGTGGCCGTGGTGTCGGAAGGAGCTTCCTTCCACATCTCACCCTGTGGCGCCTTCTGCGTCGGAGAGCCCTTTCCTTCCAGGCTGATGATGTAACAAGCCAGCGAACGGATCTCGGCGGGTTGGAGCTGGGACTTCCAGCTGATCATCCCCTTCTCCGGCACGCCGTACTTGATCGTCTTGAAGACGTTCTTGACCCCACCACCATGAAGCCAGTAGGCATCGGTCAGGTTCGGACCGACACTGGTCTCTGAGCCGGATCCGTCGGGTCCATGGCAGGCCACACAGAACTCGCCGAACAGCGCTTGACCGGCGGAGATCACCGCGGGATCGTCCGTGTAGACGATCGTGTTCTCATCCACGGTATTGGTCAAGGTGGCCATGTAGGCGGCGATGTCGACCTGTGCCTGGGCCATTTCGCCGGAGTACTCATCCTCCTGATGTTGCCACACGTTGATCACGTGCATGTTCACCAGGTAGACCACGCCCCAGATGATGGTGCCATAGAAGAGCCAGAGCCACCATGGCGGCAGCACGTTGTCCAGTTCCCGGATCCCATCGTAGTCGTGATGCAGGTCGATGTCCTTCTCCTCCTCAATGGACGCGCGGCGGGTCAGGCGCTGCAACAGCTTGTCGGCCCAGCTCTGACCCTTTTCCGCCGCCTTGGCATGAGCGGCCTCACCCACGATGGAGCGCGTCAGGGCGCGCAGGATGTTCAGTTGTGCGAGCAGGATGATGAAGAGGAAGAGGTTGATGGCGAGGAGCCACCAGAACGCGCTGTACAGGCTCATGGTACCGCCCTCTCCCTTGTACGCTTGTGCATGTGCATCACTTGCCAGAGCGAACAACAGGACCACGCCCATCGTCCTTCCGCCCTTGTCCATGAGACGTTTGACCAGTCCGCCGGCGCCCCCCATGGTGCGCATGATGCCGGCCAGGGCGACGATGAAGATCACCTGCACGACCGCGAGGGCCAGCATGGCATACAGGAGGCTCGCATCGACATGGAAGAAGGGTTCTCCGGAACTTGGCGCGGCATCCTGGGCCGAGGCAAGCAATGTGGTCCCGAGGAACAAGGAGGTGGTCACTAGGCGGTGCATGCTACTGGTTCGCATGGTTGGTGGATCCGTTCGTATCGGTCTGGCCAGCGAGCGGGAGGCTGGCCATGTGGTCGATGTGGCTTCGGCGCGCCCGCCATACGTACAGCAGGGCGATGCAGAAGATGCTGAAGAAGATCACGAAGGAGATGACCGGGTAGATCCCGATGCCCCCGATCGTGTCCATGTGATGTTTGATGAACTTCAGCATGGTCACTGCGCTGTTGCGACGGTTGCGGGCTTCGCCTTGATATCCGTGCCCACACGCTGCAGGTAGGCGATGAGGGCGATGATCTCGCGGTCCGCATCGGTCTCGATGCCCGCCTTCTTCAGGTCGGCCACGATGCCTTCACCTTGTTCGAAGAGCACGGAATTGGCTTGGGCGGGGAACTCGGGATCATACGGAACTCCGAGCGTGATCATGGCTTCGATCTTCCGACGTGTCGTGTTGGTGTCAAGCACGTTCTCCAACAGGTGCGGATAGGCTGGCATCAGGGATCCCGGACTCATGGTCGTGGGGTCCCACATATGATAATAGTGCCAGCTATGCGGGTACTTGCCTCCTATTCGCAGCAGATCAGGACCCGTACGCTTGCTACCCCATTGGAACGGATGGTCGTACACGAACTCCCCGGCCTTGGCGTACTCGCCATAGCGCTCCGTCTCGCTGCGGAAGGGGCGGATCATCTGGCTGTGGCAGGTGTAGCAACCCTCGCGCACGTAGATGTCGCGACCCTGCAATTCCAAGGGGGTATAGGGCTTCACGCTGCTGATGGTGGGCACGTTGCTCTTCACCAGGAAGGTGGGTACCATCTCGATGATGCCTCCGATGGCGACAGCGATCAGGCTGAACACGAGCATCTGGATGGGACGTCGCTCGATCCACGTGTGCCAGTGGCCGCCGGTGATCTTGACCTTCTCCAGCGCCGGTGCCTCGGCGTCCTCATTGGCGATCAGCTTGCCGGCCTTCACGGTCTTCACCACGTTGTACACCATCACGAACACACCGATCAGGTAGATGGAGCCGCCCAACGCGCGCAACCAATAGGCGTACTTGATCTCCAACAACGTGTCCAGGAAGTTCTTATACACCAGGAAGCCGTCCGGTGTGAACTGCTTCCACATCAGGCTCTGGAAGAAGCCGGCGAAGTAGAGCGGGATGGCGTAGAAGATGATGCCCAGGGTTCCCAGCCAGAAGTGCACGTTCGCCAGCTTCACACTGTACAGCTTGGTGCCGAAGAGGCGCGGCACGAGCCAGTAGACCATCCCGAAGGTGAGGAAGCCATTCCACCCGATGCCACCGATGTGCACGTGGGCGATGATCCAATCCGTGAAGTGCGCGATGGAGTTGATGAACTTGATGCTCAGGAGCGGACCCTCGAGCGTGGCCATGCCGTAGCAGGTCACGGCCACCACGAAGAACTTCAACACGGGATCCTCGCGCACACGGTCCCACGCGCCACGCAAGGTCAGCAGGCCGTTGAGCATGCCGCCCCAGCTCGGTGCGATCAACATCACACTGAAGACCACCCCGAGCGATTGCGCCCACTCGGGCAGTGCGCTGTACAACAGGTGGTGCGGCCCGGCCCAGATGTAGATGAAGATGAGCGACCAGAAGTGGATGATGGATAGCTTGTAGCTGTACACCGGGCGGTTGGCGGCCTTCGGCAGGAAGTAGTACATCAGGCCGAGGAAAGGTGTGGTCAGGAAGAAGGCCACCGCGTTGTGGCCGTACCACCACTGCACCAGGGCATCCTGCACACCGGCGTACCAGCTGTAGCTCTTGCCCAGCGTCACCGGGATCGAGATGCTGTTCACGATGTGCAGCATGGCCACGGTGACCCAGGTGGCGATGTAGAACCAGATGGCCACGTACAGGTGTCGCTCGCGACGCTTCAGGATGGTCCCGAACATGTTGATGCCGAACAGCACCCATATCAGGGCGATGGCGATGTCGATGGGCCATTCGAGCTCGGCGTACTCCTTGCCCTGGGTCATGCCCAGCGGAAGGGTGATCGCCGCCGAAACGATGATGAGCTGCCAGCCCCAGAAGTGGATCCGGCTCAGCACATCACTGAACATGCGCGTCTTCAGCAGGCGCTGCAGGCTGTAGTAGGCACCGGCGAAGATGGCGTTGCCCACGAAGGCGAAGATCACCGCGTTGGTGTGCAGCGGGCGCAGACGACCGAAGGTCGTCCATTCGCTGAAGTTGAGCGCGGGCACCACCAACTGCAACGCGGCGATCAGGCCCACGAGCATGCCCACCACACCCCAGAGGATGGTGATGAACAGGAAGTTCTTGACGATTCGGTTGTCGTACTGGAAACGCTCGATCATCGGATCACGGTTGTTCGTTGTCGGTGGAAGGCTGTGCGGGACCCACCCTGTCATCCAGCAGGATGCGGACGGCGGGGGACCGGTCGTCGTCATACTGGCCACGGTTCACCGCCCAGATGAAGCCGAGCAGGAAGACCCCGGCTACCAGGGTGCTCACTGTCAACAAGAGGAAGATGACGCTCATGGGCCGGTCCTTCGTGGTGCGAAAGTGCCAGCCGATGGTTGGGTGGGTCCTGACGTTGGTCAGTACCGCTGACTGACATTCATCAGGCAGACCTGAGGTCCCTGTTCACCTTAACATGGGTTCTCCATGAATAAATTCGCGGCCCATGTTCTCCAAGGCCTGTATGTATGCGATACGCGCAGTTGTCGTGATCGCCTCCTCCAGCAAGCGTGGAACCTACACTCCCTTGTCGAAGATAACCTCACTCACCGGGGCACCGAGCGCCTTCATGGCCAAGGTGCTGCAGCAGTTGGTGCATGCAGGTGTCGTCACATCGGTGAAAGGGCATGGCGGAGGTTTTGGGCTCGATCCGAAAAGAGCAGGGTCCGTCAAACTGGGAGATGTGGTGAGGGCGATCGATGGGGACGCGCTCTTCTCGGGATGCGCCTTGGGATTCCCCAAGTGCGATGCCGGAAGGCCCTGCCCTATCCATGACCACGTCACGCGGGTACGGGCTGAGCCTGACCGCATCCTCGCTGATGTACGGATCGCACAACTTGGTGACGAATTAGCACAAGGCACTTCTTTCCTTCGAGGCAAGTTGAAATAACAGCGAGAGTGCCCGATCGAGCACCCTCGCCGCCTTTCACCAACGCGGTGGCAGGACCACCGACGCGTCAGTGCTTCAAGATCCTGGCAGTATCACCTTGTCGATCACATGAACGATACCGTTACTGGCGGGCACACTGGCAACCACTTTCGCATCGTTGACCATAAGTACACCATCCTTCACATGAATTGTCGTGTTGGCACCATTCACCATTCCAAGCACTTGGCCCTCACGCAACATGTCCGCCTTCAGCACACCCAGGGCAACATGGTACTGGAGCAAATCCTGAAGATCGGCCTTCTTCTCCGGTTTCAATAGTTCATCCACGGTGCCGGCGGGCAATGCATCGAAAGCCGCATTCGTAGGTGCGAATACAGTGAATGGCCCCGCATTGCTAAGCGCGTCCACGAGTTCTGCAGCCTTCACCGCCGCCACAAGTGTGCTATGGTCGGGTGAGCCAACCGCGATGCCAACAACATTCTTCTGGGATTCGTCATCGATCACCGTGGATTGCCCCCCCCCCCAATGCTCGGAACATCCGATGGTGACGCGTCCGGAGGCTGCGTGGCGACCCCGCCACCACAACTCATCAGAATTTGGACGCTCAGGATCAAAATGACTTTACGGAGCAGGGTGGCACGTCTCATGGTCGTTCGTTTTAATAGGACAATATTGTCCGTTTACGGTTCGGACCAAAATGAGTTCGATCAGCGAACAGCATGTGATCCGTCATGCCGAACCATGCACCAACGAACTGAACACGAGCAAGGCGTGGGCAAGAACAATGCTGAGCATCATTTGCCAGGCCAAGCTTGGAAGATCTCCAACTCTCAAACCCCTGGATATCGGAAGCCTTGCATGGGCACCCTACAACACGGTCAATAGAACCACTGTGATCTTCATGACCACGATGCAGCGCAGACCATCCATCATTCGGAGATCCGCGGAGAACTCCGTGTACGAAATGGGCCGCAAGCCGCAACACGATTGACCAGAACCTTCGATCAAGTGCATTACGGGTGTGTCAGCGAGAGGGCACGCCTATAGGTCCTTCCTGCGGAACACACGGAAGGCCCCCCAGGTGGGCAGCAGCACCCACAGGACCAGGATGGCGCCGGCCATGGTCATGCCGGCCGCGCTGCCGAAGAAGCTCTTGTACACCGCTCCGCTATAGCCCATCATCGCCGCCAGGTCGATCTCCAGCATCACCAGGATGCGCGCAAGGTCGATGGGGTTGAGCGCGGCCAGCGGCACCACGAACGGCTCCACGGGATAGTCGCTGGTGGTGAACATCAACCACATCAGCACGGCATCGTACACCAGCACGAAGCCCAACCAAAGCACCAGCGCCATACCCACGCCGCGTGCCTTCTCCCGCTGCCGCAGGGCGATGAGCGCACCAAGCGCCGCAAAGACCAGCACCAGGGCCGATCCCGACAAGGAGAGCATCAGTGCCGATGGGCCGGGCGCATGCACCAGCAACGGCAATCCGAGCCCGAACCCTTGGGCCACGAGCAGCGCAGTGGCCAATGCCAGCAATTGTCCGCCCAGGATGGACCGGCGTGCGATCGGCTGCACGGCGAGCAGTTGCGTGAACTCCTGGATGTCGTAGAGGTAGACCACCGTGAAGATGAGCGCGATGAGGGGCACCAACGCGAGCACCACCTGCACCAGGCTCAGCATGGCCTTCATGGGGTCGTCCTCGAGGAGGAAGAGGCCCTGCGAGAGGGCGAGCATCAGGAGCGCATAACCGAGCACGAACCGGTTCCGGGCCAGGTCGATGAGCGTGTATTTGAACACCTTGCCCATGGTCCGTCAGTGTGTGCGTTGGTGTTCGTTCATCTGCTCCAACAGGCGCGGCAGTCCTTGCGCCAGCCGGGTCGCTCCGGTCCGCTCCAGGATCACGTTCACGGGAAGCAGGAAGCGCAGCGCGCCGTCCTCCAGGTAGGCCACACGGTCGGCAAGCGCCTCCACTTCCTCCATCAGGTGCGAAGTGATCAGCACGGTGCCTCCATGGTCGCGCAACGCTCCAGCCTCCTTCAACACGCGCGCGGCGCTCACGGGGTCCAGACCTGCCGTGGGCTCGTCCATCACCAGGATGGTGGGATGCGTGCGGAAGGCGAGCACGGCGCTCACCTTCTGGCGCGTGCCTCCGCTCAAGGTGGAAAGGCGCTTGTCCAACTGCCGGTCCAGGCCCAGCTCGGCGATGAGGCGGTCGTCCAATTGGTCCGGCGCCAACCCGCGCACATCGGCCATCATCGCGAAGAGCTGCGCGATGGTGAGCGAGGGCGGGAACTGCGAGATCTGTGGCATGTAGCCGATGCTGTTCCGGTAATCGGGTTGCGGGGCGCGGGCGCGGGCATCGATCACGGTGTCCTCCACGGTGATGCGCCCCTCGGTGGGATGCACCAGCCCCAGCAGGCACTTGATCAGCGTGGTCTTGCCGCTGGCGTTGGGACCGATGAGCATGACCACCTCCCCCTTGTGGAAGGTGAGGTCGGCGCTGCGCAGCGCCCACAGCGCGCCGTAGCGCTTGCCCAGTCCCTCACACGTGATGCGTGCTTCAGCCATGGGCCACAAAATAGGGCATGCCGCAGGCCAGCAGCAGCCAGCTGAACAGCAACGAGGATGGGCCCGATCGGTGGACCGACACCTTCTCCGCAGGTTTCGCCGCCATCGCGGTCGTCCCCGGAGGACGCATCAGCGGACGGTCGTCCTTCATGGCTTCGGGCGTGAGGGAAGGCAGCAGGCGTTCGGCGCGGTCCAGCAGCGACACGAAGAGGCTGCGCGAGAATACCATGGCATAGGGCTGGCGCTCCACCAGCAGCGCGAAGAAACCCAGTGGGCGGTGCGGCACATCGCCCGTGCCATCGCGGTCCAGGTCGTAGCCCGTGTAGCGGTCCCAGTAGTTGCCTTCCACGGTGTTCAGCATCAGCGACCCGTTGGTGCTCAGGTCGAAGGTGTTCCCTGCGAACGTATTGCCCCGGAAGCTGGAGCTCGTGGCGTTCGCGAACAGGCGCAACGCCCAACCGTTGGAGCGGAACGTGTTGGAACGCACATCCAGCCGATTGCAGCCGTCCACCATGATGCCGGTGGTGTTATCCACGAACTCATTGTCCGCGATCTCACCGTCGTTGATCTCCTTCAGCAGCAGGCCGTAGGCACTGGCCCCGCGGTTGGCGAGGAACCGGTTCCGCTTCATCACGATCTCCTTGCTGAACATCACCGCCACGCCGGCCCCATTGCTCTCGAAGTGGTTATCCATGTAAGCATCATTGTTGCTGAACATGAAGTGAAGCCCGTAGCGCAGGTTGTGCATGGTGGTATTGCGCTCGATGGTGGAACCGGTGACGAACTCGAAGTAGATGCCGTCGCGATGGTACTCCACCCGGTTGTTCTGGATGGTCGCGCCGCTGCACTTCCACAGGTGGATGCCGTTGGCCATGGACTCCTCCTCGCCGGGGCGGCCCAGCACGGTGTTGCCCTCCACCAATGCACCCTTGGCGCCGCTCAGGTAGATGGCGAAGAAGCAGTGGTCGAAGTGGTTGCCCACGATGCGCGCACCGGTGCAATTGGCCACCTTCAGTCCGGCCATGTCGTCCAGGTTGCTCCGACGCGGGTTGCGGAAGGTGAGCCCACGCACCTCCACGCTGTCGGCCTTCACCAGCAGGGCATCGTCCTCGTTGAGGCCATCGATCACCGCACCGGGGCGGCCCAGCAGGGTCAGTCGCTTGTCGATGACCAGTGCGCCCTCGGCAACCGTGCCTTCGATCACGATGGTATCACCGGGACCGGCGTTCAGCAGGAGGCTCTTCAGTGTGGGACTTCCGCCGCCGTGATGCATCCAGGTGCGGGCACGCGCAGGCACCACCATGGCCAGCACAACAAGAAGCAGGAGCAGCTTCCGCATCATTCCTGCAGGACAGCGCGAGCGCCTTTCCAATCCATCGGCTTCGCCTCTTTGCCCGATGCGGCCTGGTCCCGTTCGGCACCTTTGCTGAACGCGGCCACATCACCCCGCATGGGACTGCGGAATTCCGGTCCGTGGAGATAGAGCGCCTGCGTGGCGTCGATCAACTGACCGGGATGGGCGTGGTCGCACACGTACCAGCCGGACACCTGGTCCTCGGCCACCGTGCCCTGGGCCACGAAGTGCACCATGCACGAGAGGTCATCGAAGACGTACTGCCGACCCTTCACGGTGGTGAGGGCGGCGCCGAACTTCTGGTCCACCACGTTCATGCGGCAATGGGCGCACTCGGCCTTGCCGAAGTCGATGCGCGGGGTCTGCTGCCCGCACGACCACAGGCTGGGAAGCAGGAAGAGGAGGAAACTCCAATGGATGGCTCGTGACATCATGGCTTGGCGGAAGCGAGGGCTCGTTTGGCCTTCAATTTAGCCCGCAGGTCGCGGACCTCCAGGAAATAGACGCCGGCCAGCAGCGCGATCACCGCGAAGAGCACCCAGCCACCCGTATCGGGCGTGGACCAGGCATCGAAGTTCAGCAGCTGCTTGTGGCCGATGAGGGGCGGCTGGTAGGCCATGTCCTCCACCTTGATGGCCGCGCGTGGGTCCAGCTCATGACCATACTTGTAGCCCCAGTCCCACATGCGCCATAGGGCCCACAGCGAGAACAGCGACAGGGCCACCAGGCCGCCCACCAGGAAGATCCGACGACGCCACAGCGCGGCGAAGAGCCCCAGGGCGGACAAGGCCATGATCACCTTGGGCAGGTAGGTGAACTCGGCGAACATGTCGTCCTTGATATGCGCCATGCCGATGTAGTGGTTGAGGCCATTGATCTTCTCCACATCACCGGAGAAGTGGTCCGCCCAGATCTGCATGTACAGGCCTTCGGGGTATTGCGGTGCGGTCAGGTCGATGCGCCAGATGGGCACGAAGAGCAACACCAGCAGCGCCAGGGCGGCGATGGCGATCATCACGCGGGAAATGGGTCTCATGGTCGAAGTGGGATGAGGGTGTGAAGCGGCGAGGGTGGCGAGGGTGGTCGGCATTCAAACCACCCTTACCACCCTCGCCATGCCTCGTGATCTTACATCTCGGCGTCCACGCTCACCGTGTAGGCCTCCAGCGGCACATTGCTGTTGGCGGGTGATACGCGCACGTAGCCCTGCATCTCCTGGTGGAGGGCGGAGCAGAAGTCCGTGCAGTACATCGGCCAAACGCCCACGCGGGTCGGGATCCACTTCAGCGTCTGGGTCTCACCGGGCATCACCAGCAGTTCGGCATTGGCGGCACCCTTGATGGCGAAGCCGTGCGGCACATCCCAATCCTGCTCCAGGTTGGTCACGTGGAAGTACACTTCATCGCCGAGCTTCACGCCTTCGATGTTATCCGGTGCGAAGTGCGATCGGATGGTGGTCATCCACACGTGCACCTCCTTGCCGCGGCGCTCCACCTTGGTCTCCTTCTCACCCTTGGCCACGAAGGGGTGATGGTTCTCCTCGATCTTGTAGAACTTCACCTCGCGCGGTTTCACCAGGTCGGCCGGGATGGCCTGCGCGTAGTGCGGTTCGCCCGTGGTGGGGAAGTCCAGCAACAGTTCCATCTTGTCGCCTTCGATGCTGTATAGCTGGGCGCTCTGGGTGAGCTCGGGGCCGGTGGGCAGGTAGCGGTCCTTGGTGATCTTGTTGTAGGCCACAACGTACTTGCCCCACGGCTGCTTACTGTCGCCACCGGGCACCATCAGGTGACCGATGCTGTAGTAGGTGGGCACACGGTCCACCACTTCCAATTTCTCCACGTTCCACTTCACGATCTCGCTGCTCACGAAGAAGCTGGTGTAGGCATTGCCGTTCGCATCGAACTCCGTGTGCAGAGGCCCGAGGCCGGGCTTCTTCACCTCGCCATGCAGCACGCTCTCATACTTCAGCACGGGGATCCCGGCGAAGTCGCCCTCCACATCATTTGCGGCGATGGCCTTCTGGATCTTCTCGAAGCTGAACACGGGGATCAGCGCGGCCAGTTTACCACTGCCCACGATGTACTTGCCGGTGGGGTCCACGTCGCAGCCATGCGGGCTCTTCGGGCAGGGCATGAAGTACAGCAGGCCGGGGTGGTCCTTGGGATCCAGCTGGGGCACATCCTCATACACGGTGCTCTCCGTGCTGTGGGTCTCCTCGTTCC
>Ga0116143_10006127_pt1 | contig 10585 bp, 6 predicted proteins | sample AD_UKC034_MetaG_FD_89745 | JGI IMG/M metagenome (GOLD analysis project Ga0116143, IMG submission 89745) | Active sludge microbial communities of municipal wastewater-treating anaerobic digesters from USA - AD_UKC034_MetaG | ecosystem: Engineered > Bioreactor > Anaerobic > Digestate | place: USA...
AGGAACCAGATGCTGGTCACGTCGACCTCGCCCCTCCATCAACAATCCGGAATCAGCCGCGCCCGCAAAAATGGACTTGTTTGTGGACTTAAAAGTCCCGGCTGTAGGCGGATCGCAGTGGACCGCGGCAGAACGTCAAAGAGAGGAAAAGTCTTTGTGTGGCAACGACTTGCAGACTCTCTTGGACTTCTGCGGAAGTCCGCAGAATGATGCAGTGGAGCGGGCGATGGGAATCGAACCCACGTCTTGAGCTTGGGAAGCTCAGGTCCTGCCATTGAACGACGCCCGCAATGGCCTGTCTGCGCGACAGGCATGGATTCTAGTGCAGTGTTTCGCGCTGTCAGGCACTTATAGAAGCCAGAACAAGGCTTGCGGCAAGGCGCGGCTCGCAGCCCATGCTGGCGGCCTTGGCAAGCGGCGCAACGCCGGCGCAAGCCGTTTTCCGGCTTCCCGCAGGCGCGCCACCAAGGGGCCATCTGCTTTGTGGCGTGGCCTTGACATGGCTCCACCATGCCTGCGGCCACGCGTCGCGCAGCTGGCCCCTTGGCGACTCGCTATGAGTGCCTGACAGCGCGAAACACTGCACCAGTCAAGCGCGCCGGGCCCTGGGTCGGCGGCGCGACAGGGGCGGCAAACTTGCCGTCATGCCGTCGCCGCGAAGGCGGCAGAACGCTTGCCTCACCCCGTTGGCTTAGTCTTCCAGAATCTGCCCGTCGTGCTCCACGTACGGCGGGTAGTGGCCGGTGCTGCTGCTCTGTGCTTTCGACGCGGCGATGAAGGCGCCGCTCTGCACGTCGAACACGTGGACCTCGCCGTCCTCGATCACGTAGTGCCAGCCGTGCAGGGTGATGCGCCCGTCCAGCACGCGCCGGCGCACCATGGGGTAGTCCATCAGCCGGTCGAGCTGCAGCACCACGGCGCGCTGTTCGGTGCGGCGCAGCGCCTCGGGGCCGGGTTGCACCGGCAGCACGGCTTCGCGCCCCAGTTCGAGCCAGCGCTGCAGGTTCTGCGCCTCGGGCGAAACCTCCTCGTACATGGCCTTGATGGCGCCGCAGTGGCTGTGGCCACAGACCACGATGCGGCTGACGTTGAGGTTGAGCACCGCGAATTCGATCGCCGCCGCCGTGCCGTGGTGGCCATAGGAGCCGTCGTAGGGCGGCACGAAGGCACCCACGTTGCGCACCAGGAACAGCTCGCCCGGGCCGGCGCCGGTGAGCAGGTAGGGCACCAGGCGCGAGTCGGAACAGCCGATGAACAGCGTGGTCGGGTGCTGCCCCTGGCTGACCAGGGACTGGAACTGGTCGCGGTACTGCGGAAACGCATCCTGATGGAAGCTGCGCAGGCGCTCCAGCAGTTCGTCGTCGGGCATGGCAAGGAGTGCGAGGTGGCCAGTGGGACGGCTTACTGCACGAGGGGGCTGTCTGCGGCGTCGAGCTCCACGCCCTCGACCTGCGCCCGGCCCGCGAGCAGCTGCAGGTATTGGCGCAGCGCGTTGACCCAGGCCTGCTGGCGCAGCAGCAGCGCGATGCTGGCGCGCACGTCGTCGTAGGCCGTGGGCTGCGCGGCCTTGCGGCCGCAGACCTGCACCACATGCAGGCCGAAGCGGCTGTGCACCAGGCGCGCGAGCACACCGACCTCCTGCGAACCGAAGACCTCGCGCGCGAATTCGGGCGCGCAGTCTTCGGGCGTGAGCCAGCCCAGGTCGCCGCCTTCGGCACCGCTGGGGCAGTTGGACCATTGGCGCGCGGCATCGGCAAAGGCCGGGCCACCGTCGTCGGCGCAGCGCAGCTCGAGCAGCATGGCCTCGGCGCGCTGGCGCAGCTGGCCCACGTCGACGCCGGGGGTGACGGCGAACAGCACATGGCGCAGGTGCGCGCGCTCGCCCTGGCCGCCGAAGGCCGGGTGGGCCGCGTGGTAGCGGCGGCAGGCCTCATCGGAGGGATCGGGCACCTGCAGGGCCTGCTCGAGCAGCGCCTCGATGGCGCGCGTGGCGGCCTCGCTCGTGGCGCCATCGAGGCCCGGTGCGTCGTCAGCGGCCAGCAGACCCTCCTGCTGCGCCTGCTGGCGCAGCAGCTCGGTGCAGGCGCGCTGGCGCAGCAGCTCGGCGGGCAGCTGCTCGCCGCTTGCGTGCAGGGCGACGCCGTTGATGCGCGCGACGGCTTGCTCCACCGCGGCCGCGGCAGTGCCGCCGCAGCCACAGGCATGGGATCCACAGGAGGAATTGGTCATGGTGATTTCCTCAAAATTTGGCCTCTAGCCCTTGTCCAATAAGCGCAAGCAGCTATTGTTTTCAGAGTGTGCGGCGTGGCTGGTTCTGCCCCGCGGGCACGTTCAGACGCCGCGCGCGCACGAGCTGGTAGGGACGCAGCACATAGGCCAGCGTGCCAAAGCCGCTCCAGATATGCACGAGGCGCGTGAACGGGAAGATCAGGAACACCGTCATGCCCAGGAACAGATGGGCCTTGAAGATCCAGCCCGTGCCGACCAGCATCTCGACGGCGCCGCCGCGCAAGGTGACGATGCGCTGGCCCCATTCGGCCAGGCGCATCATGACCGAGCCGTCCAGATGCTGGGCCGACAGCGGAATGGTCGCCAGGCCCAGCGCGAGCTGCACCCAGAAGATCCACAGGAGCGCGATGTCGCTGGTCTTGCTCGTGGCGCGGATGCGCGGGTCGGTGAGGCGCCGGTGCAGCAGCAGCGTCACGCCGATGAAGGCCAGCAGGCCGGCGACGCCGCCCGAGACCATGGCCAGCACCTGCTTCTGTCCGGCCGTGATGAAGGACTCGTACAGCACATGGGGCGTGAGCATGCCCACGAAATGGCCGAAGAACAGGAACAGCACGCCGATGTGAAACAAGTTGCTCGCCCAGCGCAGGCTGCCCGTGCGCAAGAGCTGCGAAGAGTCGCTCTTCCACGTGTACTGGTCGCGGTCGAAGCGTATCCAGCTGCCGAGGAAGAACACGGCCAGACAGATGTAGGGATACAGGCCGAAGAGGAAGTGGTCGATCCAGGTGGTCATGGTGCGACTCCTTGCGAGTTGTCGGGGCGTGCCTTGCGCACGAATTGCATGGGTTGGGGTTGTCCGGGACGGTTCTGGCCACGCGTGGCGCAGCCGTCGAAGGCCTCGGGCTCGGCCCAGGCCTCGTCCATGTCGGGCTCGGGCGCGATGGCCACGGACTGGGCCCTCTCGCCTGCGGCCTCGAGCACGGCGGCAACCACGCTCGCGTAGGGGCTGGCCTTGGACTGCAGCGCGCTGAACAGGGCGTTGAGGATATGCGCCATCTCGGCCAGGAACTCGCGCGCCACGGCCGGCGGCTGGGTGGAGGCGAACTCCAGCACCACGCCGAGGTGGTCGGGCAGCTCCTTGCCGTCGAGGAACAGGCCGGCGCGCTCGTAGGTCTGCGTGAGGTCTATGAGGGCCGGGCCACGCTCGCGCGAGTCGCCGTGGATATGCTCGAACAGGTGCAGCGAGGTCTGGCGCCCGCGGTCGAAGGTGTCGACATAGCGCGCCTCGGCCTCGTACGGATCCATGGTGCAGACCTGCTGCACCAGAGCCTGCAGTTCGGCCACGCGGGCTGCGGGCAGGACCTGCTCGGAACGCAGCGCATCGACCAGCGAGGGCATCTGCGCGCGCAGCTCGGCACCAGGGTAGGCCAGCAGGCGGGCCAGGGCCCGCAGCGTCAGGCGCATGGAATCAGGTGTCTTCTTGAACATCTGCATGCCTCCTCAGACCACGGCCTTGATGGGGATGGTGCGCGGCTTCTTGCTGCCGAAGATGCTGATCTCGGTCGCGCCATCGGAGCAGCCGTTGCCGAACGAGAAGCCGCAGCCGCCGCGCACGTCGAAGGCGTTCTCGGCGTATTCGCGGTGCGTGGAAGGGATGACGAAGCGGTCCTCGTAGTTGGCAATGGCCATGACCTGGTACATGTCCTGCACGTCGTGCTGGGTCAGGCCGACCTGCTTGAGCACATCCATGTTCTGCACCTTGTCCACATGCACGCCGCGCTGGTAGGCGCGCATGGCCAGCATGCGCTCGAGCGCGCGCACCACCGGGCCGGTGTCGCCGGCCGTGAGCAGGTTGGCCAGGTACTGCACGGGAATGCGCAGCTGCGACACGTCGGGAATCTGGCCGTTGACGCCCAGGTGGCCGGCGTTGGCCGCCGAGGTGATGGGCGAGAGCGGCGGCACATACCAGACCATGGGCAGCGTGCGGTACTCGGGGTGCAGCGGCAGCGCAATCTTCCAGTCCACGGCCATCTTGTAGACGGGGCTGTTCTTCGCGGCCTCGAGCCAGTTGTCGGGGATGCCGTCAAGCCTGGCCTGGCGGATCACCTCGGGGTCATGCGGGTCGAGGAAGATGTCGAGCTGGGCCTGGTACAGGTCGCGGTCGCGCTCCACGCTGGCCGCCTCCTGGATGCGGTCGGCGTCGTAGAGCAGCACGCCCAGATAGCGGATGCGGCCCACGCAGGTCTCGGAGCACACCGTGGGCTGGCCGGCCTCGATGCGCGGATAGCAGAAGATGCATTTCTCGGCCTTGCCGGTCTGCCAGTTGTAGTAGATCTTCTTGTACGGGCAGCCTGAGACGCACATGCGCCAGCCGCGGCACTTGTCCTGGTCGATGAGCACGATGCCATCTTCCTCGCGCTTGTAGATCGAGCCCGAGGGGCAGGACGCCACGCACGCCGGGTTCAGGCAATGCTCGCACAGGCGCGGCAGGTACATCATGAAGGTGTTCTCGAACTGGCCGTACATGTCCTTCTGCACCTGCTCGAAGTTCACGTCGCGCGAGCGCTTGGCGAACTCGCCGCCGAGGATTTCCTCCCAGTTCGGGCCCCATTCGATCTTCTCCATGCGCTGGCCCGTGATCAGGCTGCGCGGGCGCGCCGTGGGCGGCGACTTCATCTCGGGCGCCGACTGCAGGTGGTCGTAGTCGAAGGTGAAGGGCTCGTAGTAGTCGTCGATCTGCGGCAGGTTGGGGTTGGCGAAGATGCGCATGAGCAGCTTCCACTTGCCACCCTGGCGCGGGACGATGGAGCCGTCGGCCTGGCGCACCCAGCCGCCATTCCACTTGTCCTGGTTCTCCCATTCCTTGGGGTAGCCGATGCCGGGCTTGGTCTCGACGTTGTTGAACCAGGCGTATTCCATGCCGGGGCGGCTGGTCCAGACGTTCTTGCAGGTGACGGAACAGGTGTGGCAGCCGATGCACTTGTCCAGGTTCAGCACCATGCCGATTTGTGCGCGTATTTTCATCGTGGTTCTCCTTCTCACTCAGGCATGGGCGGCGGTAGTCGTACCCGCCTCTTCCTGCATCCAGTCCACCCGGCGCATCTTGCGCACCAGCACGAACTCGTCGCGGTTGGTACCGATCGTTCCGTAGTAGTTGAAGCCGTAGCTGTACTGGGCGTAGCCGCCGATCATGTGCGTGGGCTTGAGGACCACGCGCGTGACCGAGTTGTGGATGCCGCCGCGCGTGCCGGTGATCTCGGAGCCCGGGGTGTTGATGATCTTTTCCTGCGCGTGGTACATCAGCGTCATGCCAGGGTTGACGCGCTGGCTCACCACCGCGCGCGCGGCGATCGCGCCATTGGCGTTGAACAGCTCGACCCAGTCGTTGTCCACGATGCCGCCGCGCCTGGCGTCCTCTTCACTCAGCCAGATCACCGGGCCGCCGCGGTTGAGCGTGAGCATGTGCAGGTTGTCGCTGTACGTGCTGTGGATGCCCCATTTCTGGTGCGGCGTGATGAAGTTGAGCGCAATCTCGGGGTTGCCGTTGGGCATCTTGCCCTCGACCTCGTGCAGCGTCTTCAGATGCACCGGCGGACGGTAGGAGCAGAAGCCTTCGCCGAAATTGCGCATCCAGGGGTGGTCCTGGTAGAACTGCTGGCGGCCCGTGAGCGTGCGCCATGGGATCAGCTCGTGCACATTGGTGTAGCCGGCGTTGTAGCTGACCTTCTCGCTCTCCAGCCCCGACCAGGTGGGCGAGGAGATGATCTTGCGCGGCTGCGCCTGGATGTCGCGAAAGCGGATCTTCTCGTCCTCGCGGTGCAGCGCCAGGTGCACATGGTCGCGCCCGGTCTGTTTGCTCAGCGCCTCCCAGGCCTTGCAGGCCACATGGCCGTTGGTCTCGGGCGCGAGCATCATCACCACCTCGGTGGCGTCGATGTCGCTCACTATCCTCGGTCGGCCCTGGGTCGCGCCCTCCTCGCGCACGCGGCCGTTCAGGTCGCCGAGCTGCTCGACCTCGGTCTGGGTGTTCCAGGCGATGCCCTTGCCGCCGTTGCCGATGCGGTCCATCAGGGGGCCGAGCGAGGTGAAACGCGCGTAGGTGTTGGGGTAGTCGCGCTCGACCACGGTGATCTGCGGCGCGGTGACGCCGGGGATCAGCTCGCACTCGCCCTTTTTCCAGTCCTTGACGCCATAGGGCTGGGCCAGCTCGGCCGGGGTGTCGTGCATGATGGGGCTGAGCGTGACCTCCTTTTCCATCCCCAGGTGGCCGACGCAGACCTCGCTGAAGGCCTTGGCAAAGCCCTTGTAGATCTCCCAGTCGCTTCGGGCTTCCCAGGCCGGGTCCACGGCCGCCGACAGCGGGTGGATGAAGGGGTGCATGTCGCTGGTGTTGAGGTCGTTCTTTTCGTACCAGGTGGCCGTGGGCAGCACGACGTCGGAGTACAGGCAGGTGGTGCTCATGCGGAAGTCGAGCGTGACCAGCAGGTCCAGCTTGCCCTGCGGCGCCTCGGCGTGCCACCTGACTTCCTGCGGCTTGGCTTCGTCGTGGCCCAGGTCCTTGCCCTGCACGCCATGGGTCGTGCCCAGCAGGTGCTTCAAGAAATACTCATGACCCTTGCCCGAGCTGCCCAGCAGGTTGGAGCGCCACACGAACAGGTTGCGCGGCCAGTTGGCCGGGTGGTCGGGGTCTTCGCAGCTCAGCGTGAGTGAGCCGTCCCTGAGCGCCTGCACCACATAGTCCTTGGGATCCATGCCCTTGGCCTGCGCCTCCTTGACCAGCCGCAGCGGGTTGGTCTGCAACTGCGGCGCGCTCGGCAGCCAGCCCATGCGCTCGGCGCGCACGTTGAAGTCGATCATCGAGCCCTGGTAGGCCGCCTTGTCGGCCAGGGGCGAGAGCACTTCTTCCACACCCAGCTTCTCGTAGCGCCACTGGTCGGTGTGGGCGTAGAAGAAGCTGGTGGAGTTCTGCTGGCGCGGCGGGCGTATCCAGTCGAGCGCGAAGGCCAGCGCCGTCCAGCCGGTTTGCGGGCGCAGCTTCTCCTGACCTACGTAATGCGACCAGCCGCCGCCACTTTGACCCACGCAGCCGCACATCATCAGCATGTTGATGATGCCGCGGTAGTTCATGTCGCAGTGGTACCAGTGGTTCATGGCCGCGCCGATGATGACCATGGACTTGCCGTGGGTCTTGTCGGCGTTGTCGGCGAACTGGCGCGCCACGGCGATCACCTGATCGCGCGGCACGCCGGTGATGTGCTCCTGCCATGCCGGCGTGTAGGGGGCGTTGGCGTCGTAGCCACCGTCCTGGCCTTCGCCATCGAGGCCACGCAGCACCCCGTAGTTGGCCACCTGCAGGTCGAACACCGTGGCCACCGCCACGCGCCCGGAAACGCCCTCACCATGAAGCTCCAGGTGCGTGATCGGCACGCGCCGCACGATCACGTCGCCGCCCTGGTCGTTGGCCTTGAAGTTCGGCGTGTCGATGCCACCGAAGTAGGGGAAGGCGACGTCGGTCACCTCGTGCGGCTGAGCTCCGTCTTCCAGTACCGAAAGCTTGAGCTTGACGTCGTTGCCGGTGCGCGCGTCCTTGATCTCCAGGTTCCACAGGCCCTGGTCGTCGCGACCTTCCTTGCCCCAGCGAAAACCGATGGAGCCGTTGGGCAGCGCCACCTTGCCATCGACGCCGTAGGCCACGGTCTTCCAGTCGGGGTGGTTGGTCTGGCCGAGCTTGTCCACGAAGTCGCTGGCGCGCACGTAGCGGTCGGGCACCATGACGGTGCGGCCGTCGGGCAGCTGCTTTTCCTTCAGTACCACCAGCAGCGGCAGGTCGGTGTAGCGGCGCGCGTAGTCGTCGAAGTAGGCCGAACGCCCCTTGCCGCCATCCTTGAAGTAGAACTCCTTGAGGATCACATGGCCCATGGCCATGGCCACGGCGGCATCGGTGCCCTGTTTGGGGTGCATCCAGATGTCGGCCAGCTTGGCGACCTCGGAATAGTCGGGCGTGACCGACACCACCTTGGCGCCCTTGTAGCGCACCTCGGTGAAGAAGTGCGCGTCGGGCGTGCGCGTCTGCGGCACGTTGGAGCCCCAGGCGATGATGAAGTTGCTGTTGTACCAGTCGGCCGACTCGGGCACGTCGGTCTGCTCGCCCCACACCTGCGGGCTCGACGGCGGCAGGTCGCAGTACCAGTCATAGAAGCTCATGCACACGCCGCCGATCAGGCTCAGGTAGCGCGAGCCGGCGGCGTAGGAAATCATCGACATCGCCGGAATGGGCGAGAAGCCGATGACCCGGTCGGGGCCATGCTTCTTGATGGTGTAGACGTTGGCCGCGGCGATCAGCTGGTTGACCTCGTCCCAGGTGCTGCGCACGAAGCCACCCAGGCCGCGCTGCTTCTGCCATTCACGGCGTGCCGGTTCGTTCTCGACGATGGCGGCCCAGGCATCGACCGGGCTCCTGGCCACGGCCAGCGCGGCGCGCCAGTGCTTGAGCAGGCGCCCGCGCACCATGGGGTACTTCACGCGGTTGGCGCTGTACAGGTACCACGAATACGAGGCGCCACGGGCGCAGCCGCGCGGCTCGTGGTTGGGCAGGTCGGGGCGGGTGCGAGGGTAGTCCGTCTGCTGGGTTTCCCAGGTGACGATGCCGCCCTTGACGTAGATCTTCCACGAGCACGAGCCCGTGCAGTTCACGCCATGGGTGGAGCGCACGATCTTGTCGTGCGCCCAGCGGTCGCGGTAGGCGTCTTCCCAGGTGCGGTCTTCACCCGTGGTCAGGCCGTGCTTGCCCGAAAAGCCCTCCTGAGGCTGGCTGAAGTAGCTGAGGCGGTCCAGAAAATGGCTCATGGTTTTCTCCAGGTGCAATGCGTCGAGGTGGGGCGCGTCATGGGTTGTGGATTTCCGCGCCCTTGCGCAGATAGAACCACCAGTTCAGGATCAGGCAGACGCCGTAGAACGCGGCAAAGCCGTACATCGCCAGCTGCGGCGTGCCCGCCTTGATCTGGTCGCCGATGACGATGGGGGCGATGAAGGCTCCATACGCCGCCACGGCCGAGGTCCAGCCCAGCACCGGGCCGGCCTGGGTGCGATCGAAGATGACGCCGATGGTGCGGAAGGTCGAGCCGTTGCCGATGCCGCTGGCGGCGAACAGCAGGATGAACAGCCCCAGGAAGGCGGAGAAATACTGCTCGGGGGTGGCCGACTGATAGGCCAGCATCATCACGTAGCCCACGGCCACCGACGCCACCACCATCACGGCGGAGATGATCTGCGTGACGATCGAGCCGCCCCATTTGTCGGAAATCCAGCCGCCCACCGGACGGATTGCGGCACCCACGAAGGGCCCGATCCAGGCGTAGGCCAGCACCGTGGGGGCGTTCGGGTTGTTCTGCGTGTGCTGCATGACGCCGGCCGCGTCGGGGACATGGATGACGCCGAAGATCACCTTCATGGCCAGCGGCAGGGCCATCGAGAAGCCGATGAAGGAGCCGAAGGTGACGATGTACAGCGCCGTCATGCTCCAGGTGTGCTTGTTGCGGAAGATGGCGTACTGCTTGACCACCGCGTCCTTCATGGGGCCGAAAGCGGCCAGCCGCATGATGGTGAGCGCGAGGATGATGTCGAGCGGGATGGCCACCCACATGCTGATCAGGCCGACCCCGGTGGGTGCGGGCAGGTACAGCCACAGTCCGAACAGGGCCGGAATGAACGCCAGCGTGTACAGCCAGGTGACCTTGGCGAAGGCGGCGATCGGGTTGCCGGTGCTGGGCGACACGCTCTTGAGGTTGTTCATGCCGAACCAGCACAGCAGCGACAGCGGCACCAGCGACAGCATCCAGGCGAAGCCGGCGTTCTGGATCCAGGTCGGTGTGCCGGCGGGGATCTTGCCGAAGATCCAGCCGCTTTCCTTCTGCAGGATCTCGGGCGCGCCACCGATGGCGCCCAGCAGCGGCACGGTCATCACCAGCGGAATCACGATCTGCATGGTGGTGACCCCGAAGTTGCCCAGGCCGGCGTTCAAACCCAGCGCCGTGCCCTGCAGGCGCTTGGGGAAGAAGGTGCTGATGTTGGACATCGACGAGGCGAAGTTGCCACCGCCCACGCCGCACCAAAGCGCCATCAGCTGGAACGCCCACAGCGGCCATTCCGGGTGCTGCAACACGATGCCGGTGCCGATGGCCGGAGCCAGCAGCATGGCGGTGGTCAGGAAGATGGTGTTGCGCCCGCCCGCCAGACGGATGAAGAACGACGAGGGAATGCGCATCGTCGCGCCGGCGATGCCGGAGATGGCGGTGAGGGTGAACAGCTCGGCCTGGGTGAAGGGGAAGCCCAGGTTCATCATCTGCACGGTGATGATGCC
>Ga0116143_10006129_pt1 | contig 10584 bp, 8 predicted proteins | sample AD_UKC034_MetaG_FD_89745 | JGI IMG/M metagenome (GOLD analysis project Ga0116143, IMG submission 89745) | Active sludge microbial communities of municipal wastewater-treating anaerobic digesters from USA - AD_UKC034_MetaG | ecosystem: Engineered > Bioreactor > Anaerobic > Digestate | place: USA...
GGTAATGAGATAGAACTCATTTTCGATCGCCTGGGCAGAACCGATGCCTGTCAGGCAGAAGAAGATTGCAACGGACAGCGCCGTGAGTACTGCGAAACGTTTCATACCATTTCCCTCCTTAAAGTAAAAATATTATCCCTGTAAACTTGTTGAATGTTGTCTTTCAAAGATGGATGAACCATATTTTCCGGGCAAACTATCCCTGCAATTATCTTAAGTGGACGCCGCCATTCTGTCAACAAGATAATGTGTTTACATAATAATAAATAACGATTGTCTTTGCGCATCTTCGATGTTACTTATTCATTATGAAAAAGACGCTGACGGTCGTTGACGCCACGTCACTCATAATCGGCATCGTCATCGGCGTGGGGATATTCAAGGCGCCGTCGCTCGTGGCCCTCCATACCGGCAATCCGATCCTTTTTTTCGCCGTATGGCTTGCGGGCGGCGCGGTCTCGCTCATCGGCGCGCTCTGCTACGCCGAGCTGGCAACTGCCTACCCCCATCCCGGCGGAGATTACCACTACCTCACGCTCGCCCTTGGAAAGAAACCGGCATTTCTCTTCGCCTGGGCGCGAATGACGGTCATGCAGACAGGCTCGATTGCGATGCTTGCCTTTATACTGGGCGACTACCTGTCGCAGGTTGTGCCTCTGGGGGCATATTCATCGTCGATATACGCTGCGGCCAGCGTCGCCGTCCTGACTGCCGTTAATGCTGCCGGCATAAAAGAAGGAAGGGCAGCGCAAAACCTGCTGACGCTCGCCATCGTTGCCGGAATGCTTTTTATCATCGCGGGCGGCCTCTTTTTTGCTTCTCCGCTCCCGTCCGGCGCGCCTCCATCCACCCCGTTTCGGCCGCTTCCCGGCCTCACAATGGTCTTTGTGCTCCTCACCTATGGCGGATGGAACGAGGCGGCATACATATCGGCGGAATTAAAGGATCTCAGGAAGAACATGGTCCGCTCCCTGATATGGAGCATCTCGATCATAACCTTTCTCTATATGCTTATCAACGCAACCTACTGGAAGATCCTCGGGATGCACGGCATGGCCAGTTCGAATGCCGTGGCATATGATGTAATGGCCAGGATAACAGGATCGGGAGGGGCAACGCTCGTAAGCCTCCTTGTGGCCGTGTCTGCACTGAGCTCAATGAACGGCGTGATCATTACGGGATCGCGCACGAACTACGCCCTCGGGAAGGAGTTCACGCTGTTCCGTTCTCTCGGGAGCTGGAAAAGGGACGCCGCGACCCCGGTTCGCGCCCTCGTTGTACAGGGCGTCATCTCGCTGCTTCTTGTCCTCCTCGGTACGGTGACGATGAGAGGCTTTGTGACAATGGTCGAGTTTACAGCGCCGGTGTTCTGGTTCTTCTTTTTCCTGACGACGCTTTCGCTCATCGTCCTGCGGTCAAGAGACCCGGAAGCGGCCCGCCCGTTCCGTGCGCCCCTGTACCCCGTCACGCCAATATTATTCTGCTGCGTTTGCCTGTTCATGCTCATATCGAGCATACAGTATACGGGCATAGGGGCGCTGGCAGGGGCCGCCCTTCTGTGTGCGGGCCTCCCGTTTTTTATGATCTCAAAATATCACAGCGTTCAGGAGAGGTGACACGATGATGAAGATAACCGTCTGTATCGTTTGCATGTTCCTTGTATTGCCCGGAACCATATCCTGCGACCTGAAGCCCGGCAAGAAGACAGAGCCCGACGTTGTCTTTGCGACGACGCCGCACAGGGTGGTCAGGGAAATGCTGAAGCTCGCCGGCGTCACGAAGGATGACATCGTCTATGACCTCGGTTCAGGCGACGGCCGCATCGTGATCGCTGCGGCAAAGGATTTCGGCGCACGGGGGGTCGGCGTTGAGCTCGACCCGGAGCTTGTTGTCGAGAGCACGGAGAATGCGAGGAAGGCCGGGGTTGGGGAGAGGGTGAGGTTTATCAGGGAAGATATCTTTGTAGCGGATATCCGCGAGGCATCGGTCGTTGCGCTCTATATGCTTCCAGAGCTGAACAAGCAGCTTACCCCTAAGTTCTTCCGTGAGCTGAAGCCCGGCGCCAGGGTTGTCGCGCACAGGTTCGGCGCCGGAGACTGGAAGCCGGACATGCTGCTTGCCGCCTTCGATACAACGGTACGCTTGTGGGTCATTCCTGCGAACTCATCGGGAGAGTGGAAGATCGCCTTCAGGAACGAAAAGGCGACGAAGGAATATATGCTTTCCCTGCGCCAGCGTTATCAGATGCTCACGGGGACGATCAGGGATGGAGAAAGGGAATTTGCGTTGCAGGATGCCAGGCTATACGGGGAGGAGATCGCATTGAAAGTGGAGGATACGGTCGAAGGCCGTCCGTTGCAGATGAAAATGGAAGGCGTTGTCAGGGGCGATTCCATGGAAGGAACGGCGTCGGTCGCCGGAGGCAGATCGCCCGGAGCCTATATGTGGAAGGGAACGAGGAACATGCAGTAATAAAGAGCATGTCAAGTTAACGCAATATCTGGTATACTTTTCGGCATGTTCTTTAAAGGAGGTGCGATGTGACATTCAGACTGGGCAGGCTGGCCTTGCTGGCGCTTATCGTTATCTTTCTATTCTCTGCGTCCAGGCTGGTCGGGATATATGTAGACTGGCTCTTTTTTCGTGAAGTTGGCTACGAAGCGATGTTCACGAAGGTCCTCTCCGCCGAGGTGCTGACAGGCCTTGCATTTGGCCTTATCTTCTTTTTGTTTTTTGCCGCCAATATCTTTGTCGCATCCACCATCAAGGTGCCGGCTATCGATATACTGTTCATGGGCCAGATGAGGGTGCCCTTTGACCCGGGTAAATTCGGCAAAATATTTAAATACCTTGGCCTGCTCGTCGCCGTCTTCGGGGGGATATTGAGCGGAATGTGGGGCAGCAGCCTCTGGGCACAGGTGCTGGCCTTTTTCAACAGCGTCAATACGGGGACGATCGATCCTGTATTCAGCAAGGACCTCAGCTTCTACTTCTTCAAGCTCCCCCTGTATGAATCGCTCAACGGTTATGCCGGTTTCCTCATTTTCATCACTATCCTTGCCGTGGCCGCCGGGTATGCTGCGCGCGGCGGTTTCCTGGTGCTCGGCAACAGGGTCTCTTTCGTGAAGCGCGCGAAGGAGCACTTGACCTTCCTTATTCTTCTGTTCTTCGTAAAACTGGCCTTAGGGTTCTATCTCGATAGATTCGAAACGCTCTATTCCCCGCATACGGTGCTCACCGGCGCCGGGTATGCAGACGTTCATGCGCGGATCATGACGCTGGGGCTGCTGGTCCCCCTGACGGTTATCTGCGGCGTAATGGTTGCCTACGCCCTCCTGAAAGAAAGATGGCGCGTCACGGTCTACCCGGTAGCCGGCCTCATTGCGGTGTATATCCTGGGCGTGGCGATATACCCGGGCCTTCTCCAGAACTTCAAGGTGGCGCCCAGCGAGCAGGCGTTGGAAGAGCCTTTCATCAGGCACCATATCGCGCTGACAAGATACGGCTATAACCTCGAGAACGTGCAGACGGTGCCCTTCGATGTGTCTTTTAACCTTACGGCGAAAGACATTCAAAAGAACGACACAACGATAAAAAATATACGGCTCTGGGATGAATCGCCGCTCCTGAAGACGTACAGCCAGCTCCAGCAGATCAGGACCTATTACCGGTTCAACGATATCGACAGCGACCGGTATACCATAAACGGCCAGTACCTGCAGTTGATGCTGTCCGCAAGGGAGCTTTCCTACAACGATCTCCCCAGCAAGTCGTGGATAAATGAGAAGTTTGTTTTTACGCACGGCAACGGCGTTGTCATGGGGCCTGTAAGCAGGATCTCAAAGGAAGGCCTGCCTGAGTTTATTATAAAAGATATCCCGCCCGTTTCGGCCGCAGGCGTAAAGATCACTACCCCGGAGATATACTTCGGCGAGCTGACGAGCGACTATATAATCGTGAATACAAAGATACCCGAATTCAGCTACCCTACGTCAGAGGGCAACATATATACCTCTTACAAGGGTTCAGGAGGCGTCCGCCTCGATTCGCTTTTCAAACGGGCAGTCTTCGCATCATATTTCCGGACTGCGAAGATCATCCTTTCTTCAGAGATAACGCCGGAGAGCAGGATCATCTATAACAGGAACGTGGTCCAGAGGGTGCGCAGCATCGCGCCTTTCCTGCTTCTGGATTCAGATGCCTATGTAGTAGTTTCGGACAGCGGCAAGATCTACTGGATGATCGATGCCTATACCGTGTCTACGCGCCTTCCTTATTCGAAGCCCTTGAAGAACAGGGTAAATTATATGAGGAATTCGGTGAAGATCGTTATCGATGCGTATGAAGGCAGGGTAAACTTCTACGTCAGCGACCCTTCCGATGTGATGATCCAGGTCTACGGCGCCATCTTCCCGGGCGCTTTCAAGCCCATCGGGGCGATGCCGGAGGATCTGAAGAAACATGTACGGTATCCGAGAGATTTCTTTAATGTCCAGACGGCAATGTACGCCACATTCCACATGAACGACCCGAAGGTGTTTTACAACAAGGAAGACCTCTGGGAGATCCCTGTCCATAACGAAAAGACGATGAGCGCGAACCATATGATCATGAAGCTCCCGGAGGAACAGAAAGAGGAGTTTGTCCTCCTTGTCCCTTATACCCCGGCCAAAAGGGACAACCTCGCCGCATGGTTCGCCGCCCGCTGCGATGAGCCGAATTACGGCAGGCTGCTCGTTTTTACCTTTCCGAGGGACCGGCTCGTCTTTGGGCCGAGGCAGATCGACGCGAGGATAGACCAGGATTCATACATCTCTCAGCAGCTCACCTTATGGGGCCAGCGCGGCTCCCAGGTGATCAGGGGCAAGCTCCTCATCATCCCTATCGAAAGGTCTCTCCTTTACATCCAGCCCCTCTACCTGGCCGCAGAGGACAAGGGCGGGTTGCCGGAGCTCCGGAGGGTTATAGTGGCCTACGAGAACGATGTGGTCATGGAGGAAAACCTCGAGCAGGCCCTGGCGGCGTTGTTCGGCGGCAGAAAGGCAGCCCCGGCGGCCTCGGCAGGTGCAGGGGTACAGCCGGCAGCGGCGAAAAAGGCCTCTATCCAGGACCTCGCAAAAGAGGCTGCCCAGATTTTCGAAAGGGCCAGGACGCTTCAGAGGCAGGGCGACTGGGCAGGCTACGGGGAACAGCTCAAGAGCCTGGAGCGGATACTGAAGCAAATGACCGGACAATAAAAAAAGGCGGCATACAGCAGTCAGCTATCAGCTTTCAGCGTCGATTATCGATAATCGATTATCGAATATCGAACAGAAAGGCAGTGAAAGGTGAAAGGTGAAAGGTGAAGAAGGATCTCGTGAGTCGTAAGGCGTTAGGCGTAAGGGGAAACTGCAGTAGAGAACCGAAAGCAGAGAGCTAAGGGTTTTTATTATATTGTCATTGCGAGCGGAGCCCGGCAATCCCATCCCTTGAGATCATCCTTTTCTATCCACGACTCACGAATTACGATTCACGGGTGTTCTGCCCTTCTTACCTTCTACTCTTCTGCTCTCCGTTGCCTTTCTCTCACGTGGGAGTTGACCGATTGTAATAAATAATGTATTGCTCCCTCAACAATTTCACCTACGAGTCAAGTATAGGGGCTTTTTGCGTTGATTGTGAATTACCAACTGAAACGAAGCATAACGTAACGTTTAGCCGCGGGCCCGCTTGCCGGCCCGTCTTTGCCTATGCTTTCTCACTGGTCTTGTCACCAGTAGGGCCGAAATGCAAGCGTGAACTGTCGGCTACAACGCCTGGTTCTGCGTCACTTGCGTCTTGACGGCTTTCGAGATGATTTCTCCGGTTTGTGTGCTGTAAGGCAGTTTTCGACAAGACTCTTGACCATCGTTTCAATCTCCGGCATTGACTGAAGATGCCCCTCCTCAAAATATGCCGATGATCTTTCGGACTCTCCTCCAACGCAGCCCGTTTGTATGGTGATGTTCTCATCGGTGAGGGTAACAAGGAGGACGACGGCGTTGTACGATATTGCGCAGGACAACCACAAGTCGGGCTGCCAGCGCTGAGCTTTGGCTATGCGAAGTATTTCCTGCCATTTCTTCTTTCCAAGTCGTTCGGTGAAGTACTCTTCCTCATAGACCTCGATATCGCTGAATTCCGTGTACTCATCAAGAAGCAATTTGCCGGATGACAAGTCGACATGACAGAGAATCCCTTCGTCGTGCTTGCGCAAGTCTCGAATGGTTTTGCAGTGAATCTCGTCACCGACATACCCACCTTCATATGAGAAGTGCGGCTTGAAACACCTCAAGAGCTTCTGAACATCGACTTTCTCGACGGGATACTTATAGATCACTTGGGTCTCCTTTCATACGAACAATTACAATATACCAACTTGTCTTTTTCTTACATGATATACCGGGCCAGATAAAAATCAATCAGAAAATTTGTTGAGTATGGTTAGTGTTTTCACCTACAAAGCGAGCATTGGGCATATCATGAAGAATGGCGGATTACGAATAGAAATGTAGTATAACGTGCTGATCAGCAGCTGCTGTACGCCGTCCGCTGGATTGCCTTGTTAAGGCGATTGACTGTTGGCTCATATATCGGACGCCCTAAGCTTGGCAAATCCTTGTTCCGACTCGCTGTGGAGTTGAATTAGCGTTTTGTTGTCCAGTGGACGGATTGGGATGTGCATTGAATGGGCAAGCATCGATCCGAAACCCAAATTAGAGATTCCGTCGGCGTCAACCCATCCGCGACTAACAACGCCATGAACATAGATTCCTTCGTGATCAAATATAGGGCTACCGCTCATGCCACCCGGAAGCTGGAGTGAAGCAGAGAAGCAAGCACCGGGTGTGGGAACCTTTTTGGTGGTCGTGTTGTCCGGGAAACGCTCAAGAATCCTGCCCGTTGAGGCATATAGATCGAACGGAAAGTCACCGGCAATCTCGTTAGGAGCGGTCGCTTCAAGGTTAACATCGCGCATAGCACCGTAGCCTATCGCAGTTGCAGTTTTGCCGACAGACATACCAGCCCCCACTATTCCTGGTTGAACGATAGTTAAGGGCTGGTGTGGGACGTCAGGCGCGAGCAACGCCACTTTGCAGATAGCCGTATCCGACGTGAGTTTCAGGTCTACTCCTTTGATCGGCAGTGGGCTATCCGCCTTCTTGGCTAAGAAGCTCGCCCACTCGATTTTACGGAGGACGTACTTCTTTCCGTGAGTCATTGGATTTAAGGGGATCATGACGCCAAGTGTCAATTCACGCGCTTGCCACACTAGGTCGTTAGTCTCTGCTACCCCACCGTACTGTTGCTCAATAGGGTCCGACACTACATGCGCGGCAGTAATCAACAGCCCCGAACAACTAATAAAAAAGCCGGTACCAATACAGTGCAGGACATTCTCTCCGTGGACTTGCGCCACGACAGGGACGATGCTTTGTCCAAGAAAGTAAGACGTTGGGCCAAAGGAGGACGGTTGCCACACTATGAGCTCGTCTGCAATCCGACAAAAATCCACAGTTGAGTCTATGGACTTGATCGCCATGCTGTTGAGCCCATCAATGGACCAAACTCCATTCTTGTCCCTTCCAAAGGTGACCTTGAGAAGCTTTATTTTGCAGGTCGTTTTCAACATTGTCCTCCAGCCTTATGTGTCGCCCTAACGTGCTGCTCAGTCGACGGGCTTCGCCCGCGGCTGAAGTGGATGGTTAGCGTCTCACATGATCTTTAAGCCACTCTTTGATTCTGTCCCAATCTTGCGTTTGCAGAGACATTGCTCTGTTCATGTTTACGCCCCGTTTGCCGCAGTGGTAGAGCGGGAAGAGGGCCGTCGAATCCTGCAAGTAATAAGGAGACTGGCTGATCCAAGCTGAGAGGGCCTCAGTCTTTGGGTAGTTTATATGGAACATATCCATGATAACTTGGCTGACATCCTTTCCAAGAGCCAGAACGGCCTTCGGTTTCAAAATCTGTATAAGCGACCAGAAAAATTCGGAAGCACAATTCAACATATACTGTTTGACTATTGGGGCCTGCAGTGGTCCCTGTTTGAGACATAGGATTAAGTTGGTAAAGAAGAGCACTTGCTCCTGAACCTCCTGAGGTTTCCCTATCCGATAGCCTATTCGTTGCAAGAGTGCCTGTAGATTTTCATTTGTAGGATTGCCCTTAGGTTGGTCTTTTCCCTGCCAATTGAGAAAGTAGGGAATACCGCCCCAGTCCTGCCCTACAACAAGCACCTCTGCATTGAGATTGCCTTGCCAAAGAGACCAGGGACCGATCTCTTCCGAATCGAGCTGACCCTCAGCTTCATCTGCAGGGTTGGTTAAACTAGAACAGAGTCGGCATTTCTTTCGCTTCTGAACAAGGGCTAGATAAAGTTCCTGCTTATTTATTCAACACTCCTAAGACGCTAACAAATGGGTCAGTTACGATGCCGCTTCTATGCCGAGTTAGCTGCACCCTGTCGTTATACCTTAACTTTTGAATCACCTGACGTCTGCCATCGTATACCGCCCAGTGGTTCACCACCAAACCATATATCCTTTTTTGCCCGTTTTGCGGCCTGAGCGTGTAAGAACACGATAAATTCCTTTACGTCACGAACTGCTTTATCGGTCAATTCAGGCGTAACGAGTTTATCAAGTATACTGTCAGGCCACAGAGGCGGTTCTTCGTCCGCAAGGTGAATTATTGTCTTTTCATATTTTTCTGTTTTCCCATGGCTTAGGAAATCCCTTAGTCGCTTTAAATCCTTTATTGTCTGATATGGCCTCTGATCTTTCCTTATGCCAACAAAGGGGATTCTCTCTGAGAGCAGCTTAAGTTTTCCTTCAAGTCCATGATAAGGTTTTTTATTAAAAAACGTTCTTTCCTTTTTCCACACATCGGAAGCAAACCGATCACCGAGAAAATTAATGTATGCTTCGTATGTGAGATAGGCAAAAAGCATGGCGGAAATACGGAAGTATTTTGCTCCTTTCTATCTTCTTTTCGCCGTCTTAAATTGTCGAATGCAACAATCCCATAGTATTTTGTGGGTAAAAGCCTCACCTCTTATGGCCGTCTCAACCAGCATCACTCCTTACCTAGGTATAACGCCTGCATAACCGAGAGTAGTCCGCAATCCGCTACACCATCTTGTTTGGCTTCTAGTGTTCATATGGCCGAAACTCATTTTTCTGATCCAAGTACACCGAAATAGCCGAGCTTACAGCGTCGATAACTTCGGCAAATGCGTTCACGTATTCCGCTACCCTGCGCAAGTTAATGTGTGCCAGGCCTTCGAGAGGATTGGCCCCTTGTTTGTCACTAGGATAGCGGAAGGCAAACGATGCCGGATCAATATTCGAGAACTCTGCCACGACGTGTGAAGCAAGCGTTAAGATGCTTGGAGGTTCTGGGTCCTCTGAGAAGATCCTGTTCATAATAGTAGTGGCGGTTTCCCAAAGTCTCTGTATGTTATGGTGTTGCGGAAACTTTCCGGGTTCATCTAACACACATCTGCCTGACTGTATTATCTCTTTAAGACGCAACTCTATGTACTGACGGTACAGAAAGCAGATCGGAAAGACGAGGGCATCCTGATGTCTTCCTGTCTCGATGACACGCGCAACCAAACTGTCCGCGGCTTCTTTGTAGCCCACCACGTACAGTTCTAAAGAGTCATGCGACCAGTTCAGACAAGCATTGCAGTGCCAATCATCATCTTCCGTGAAGATCGACTCTATGGGCAGTGTTTCATTCTCCCCAGACATTTCCGTTTCCTGTTAGCCGAACGCTTGGGGTCAGCGGCGCGGTTTCCCGCGTCCGCTTGAACCCTTTGTTGGCAGTCTTTTCGATGCTTCCTTTTTCTTTAAAAAGATGAGTCGGTAGGTGGGGCCACCCGAGCTGACGCCGTCGAATTTCTCCACATATTCTTCAACAACATGATGATCGTGGTATGGTAACGCTTGATCTAGGAAACCATTGAAGGCCTTAATGCCCTCATCCGACAGTGAATTGACAATTAATTCCGCGATGTCTTCGTCTTTTACAGGGGTACGTCCAATTATTCTCGCTGCAAGCAGGCCCATTTCCGGCTCCCATCCCAAAATGGAATGTCCTGCGTACGCCCAATCACTAAACAGGGCCAAATGAGGGCAATAACCACCCGTATCATCCGATCCGGCTTCAGTACAAGTAATTGCTTCTCTCTCTTCATCGGACATCTCCTCAGGCAACATAGAGTGATCACGTGCCGTTACAATTATCTCTCCACAATAGGGACATGACAGCAGAACTTCCCATGGTTTGCTATTGGTTGATTTCATCTTATGTCTCCTGTCAACAATAAATATAGCAACTTGGTTTTTTCTTACATGATATACCTAGGCAGATAAAATTCAAGCAAAAATATTCATCACTTTTTTACATAATTCAGCATGAATAGTGACGTCAAATGGGTTTTTGTTGGTTATTACATAGCAAAAACAAATATACTTTTTTAGTGGGTTTTTGTGCAAAGATATGAGAGTGAATGATTACCGCATGAAACATATCGTTTTATTGGATTTGCCCGCCTATTGA
>Ga0116143_10006131_pt1 | contig 10578 bp, 7 predicted proteins | sample AD_UKC034_MetaG_FD_89745 | JGI IMG/M metagenome (GOLD analysis project Ga0116143, IMG submission 89745) | Active sludge microbial communities of municipal wastewater-treating anaerobic digesters from USA - AD_UKC034_MetaG | ecosystem: Engineered > Bioreactor > Anaerobic > Digestate | place: USA...
CCGATCGGGACCGGTGGATCCGGATTGCTGAATGTGACGATTCCAGGCTCAACACCCACCGGATCTGATTACCTGATCCAGGTTGCCAGCACCAGCTATCCCGCCTGCTTCGACCCGATTAATGGGACGTTTACCATCAGTGGAACATGAGAGTCGGATGAGAGATTTCTGATTTTTTTACCATCTTTTTAAAAGAGGGGGGAGGATGATCTCATTCCCTCCTCAACGGCAAGCGGGGGACCAGGCACTGTGTCGCGGTCCCAGGATATCTGCAGGCTCCTTCCACTTTTCACGCTTATGGTCAACTTCTCCAACAAAGGAGGGCGCCAACAGGTCGGGACCACCATGGAATTCCCGGGCTAAATAAGCCAGATTCAGGCCAGTGACCATGGAGGGAGCCTCTCTGTATGGGAGCGGCGTGCCAGATTCTCTTTTACCGTTCGGCTCCCCGTCCCGGAAAAAATAAGAGGAAGGCGTTCCTATTCACATTATTAAAAGAATTCAGCAGCAATTCTCTAAACCAGACACTATGGGGACACGATGCTGACACTCTCGTATATCATCACAATCCTGCAACAGCACAAAAAGACACTCCATGATCGCTATAAAGTACAGCGGGTCGGGGTGTTCGGGTCGTATGTACGGGGAGATATGCATCGTGGGAGTGATGTCGATGTGCTGGTTGAATTTTTTGAGCCAGTCAGCCTCCTTGCACTCGTTTCACTAGAGAACTATCTATCCGAAATCCTTGGGGTCAAGGCAGATGTGGTCCCAAGAGAAGATATCAGGGTCGAACTAAAGGACAGGATCATCCGGGAAACGGTCTTTGCATGAGGGAGCAGGAACGGAACATCATTATGTTTCTGCACGATATTCTCGATACTATCGATCGGATTGACCAGTTTGTTGCCGGTATGGATTATACAGACTTTCACCACGATGAAAAGACACGTTTTGCAACAATTCAGTGTATCGAGATTATTGGAGAAGCGGCAAAACATATTCCGCCACAATTCCGGTCCCACTATCCTGATATTCCGTGGGTTGATATTGCCGGAATGAGAGACAAGCTTATCCATGCATACTTCAGTATCGACTCCTTAAAAGTATGGAAAGTGATCAAGGAGGATATCCCAGAACTGAAACCGAAAATAGCAGCGATACTCGAAGAATGGGAGTAATGGTTCGTCCGAAAAGCCAAAGCGTGAGAATCAGGATTACGAACGATGACCCGCATCGGGAACGGGTATCACAGAGCATTCATGACAATCGTGCACGTGATCAGCAATTTTTTAAGCGATAATCCTTTAAAATTACTCGAATGATATCAAGGAAAAAAATCCTTGAGAGGGAATACGAATCGATCGTCACAGGATTACCTAAGGCCACTCCGCCTTCCTGTCCCCGATCTCCCTCCTACCCCCCTGTACCAATCTCACCAGACCAGATTCCCACCAAACCCTCCTACCCTCTCTCATGCCGAAGCACTGATGGCAAACGGCAGATCGCTCACATCAGTGCAGGCAGCATACGCAGTACTGCTGACCCGGATCCTGTAGTCAGGTCCCGGGGGGGTTGAAGCGGGAATGGTCACATTCACTGATCCCACTCCCCCTGTGCCAAGGGGAATGCCGGTGAGCGTTTTCACGGGGGTGTTGTTTTTCAGGACGTCAATGGTCACGGTCGATCCGGGATTTCCCTGGTAGAACCATCGGATCGTCTGCCTAGAGGCCTGGGGCCAGGTCTCTCCGCCACCTGGAGAGTCCAGGTGCAGGGCGGAATCGATCGAGAACGGCCGGTCACTGATATCGGTGTATGCAGGGTTGCTGGTGCTGGTCACCCGGATACGGTAGTTCATCCCGGCAGGGGTAGCATAGGGGATCGTCAGGTTGAATGATCCCGTACCTCCGGACCCGAGGGGGATGCCGGGAATAACAGCCACGACGTCAGAGTCCCGGAGCACCTGGAGGGTTACGGTCGGTCCTGGTGAGCCCGTGTAGGCCCACTGGAACTTCTGGTCGGAACCCTGCAGCCAGACCTCGTCACCGTTCGGGGTCACCACGGTGATCGAGCTGCTGGTGTCGGGACTGATGGTAAACGGCAGGTTGCTCGTGTCCGTGCAGGTGGGAGAGGACGGGCTGAACACCCGGATCGTGTGATCGGATCCCACCGGAGTGTTGAAGGGGATCGGCACGACGAGTGACCCGTTCCCTGCGGTTCCGGCTGGAATCCCGGTGAGGGTTTTCAGGACAGAAGTCCCCTTCCACACCTCGATAGTGACCATGGGACCGGGGTTGCCCTGGGAGGTCCAGCTCATGGGGAGCGGGGAGCCGAGCGGGAAGATCTCATTGCCATTGGGTGAGGTCACCACCAGGGAAGGATCGGCAATGGCGAAGGGGCCATGGCTCGTGTCGGTATAATTGGGCAGGGTCGTGCTGGTGACCCTGATGCTATAATCCGTACCTAGGGGGGTTCCGGATGGGACCGTCAGCGTGAGGGAGCCGTTCCCTCCCTGCCCGAGAGGGATGTCCGTGATACGCTTCACGGTCGTCCCCCCCTTCAAAAAGTCAATCGTTACGGTAGATCCCAGGTCGCCTGCGTACCTCCACCTGATGGTCTCGCTCGCTCCCCGATACCAGGTCTGGCCGCTGGCCGGGGCATCAACCCCAAGATAGGACGGGTCGTAGCCGATGTCGGTATACCCAATCCCGAGTGGATCGGTATTGTCAATCGAGAATCCCGCGATGCTCTTCTCTCCGGTGCTGGTCCTGAACCCATATTCCTGATTGGCTGCCGCACCGATCACAATGCTCCCGAGCACACTGCCATCTGCCCTGAAGAACCGGAACGTAGCGCGACCCCCGTCACTCCCCACAAAACGTACCTTGAATTCAGCCTGGGGACAGGGGAACAGGACGGCGATGGATCCTTCCCCGAGGGCATCACTGTCCGGGTATCCTAAGGGGCCGACACCGAGTATGATCGTGGAATAATAATCGTACACCGCGAGATTCTGACCGGCAGAACCCGCCTGGAGCGACAGGGGGGAGGAGGGCATTCCCGAGAGTACATCAAAGGTTTCGCTGTAGGTCAGGTTCTGGCCGGAGAACCGCTCGGCAAACATCAGACCTCCCGAGGTGACGACCCCGTCATAATTACCATCGGCAAGATCGTCCAAATTTGCCAAAGCAGGGCATGCAACCGTTGCCGCATCCACGGGGAGAACCGAACCGTCCACGATCTCATTGGCTGCACCTCCGGTATATCCACCCCCTGCTGCCGCCAGCGCATCTGATGCACCTGCTGTTCCACAACTCACGACGAGAAATGCGATAAGCATGAATCCTGCGATTCCGGTTTTTATAAAAGCCATAGCTGCTGGTCCCCTTTGTCCAGGATTATGAGCTGTTCTGTATCGGATCATAAATGGATGCCGATTCAATGCCCGCTCCTGACTCCTGGTACGGCAGGTTCCACAAAAGCTATATCACCCCTCAGTCCCAGCACTCTGCAAACACACGTTGGGGGATAGACTGTGTTGTTCGACGATTTTCTGGTGGCGGAACTGTTCTCTCTACTCGCCCGGCCGTGTTTTGAATCATTGAGAGGAATAGACATGAAAATCCAGAGTGCGAAGGAGAATCGATGATGAAACAACAACACAGTCTATCAGGGAGATACTGGCAGCTGATGTGGATTCTGCTCCTGCTCGCAGGAGGGATACCGGCCGTGGCCATGGCCTATGATTACCAGCCGGACGAGTATGGCGCCCCGTGCTTCGTGGACGGGGGGGCCTGGGACCCGAGCGGGGGATACATCCAGGACATCGCCAAAGCGACCCTGGGTACGAATGAGTCGTGTGCCTGCCGGGGCACCCCAGGCTGCACCTGGGACCCGAACCCGACCAATAATTCAATCGACTTCACCAATGCGGGAAAACCATTCTACCAGATGATCCTGGATTGCAACGAGCCCTTTGAAGCCTATTCCATGGCCTGGACGCTTGCCAATACAGAATGGGAGCCCCCGGAGGGTCGGGTAGAGTGGTGCACGGAGGCGGTCTCGTACTGGCACAAGCATGCCCACATCCCATACGAAACCGGCTATGGAACGGATCCTTCTGACTGGGCCTGGCTGATCACCAGCGCCTCCAACCTGGTGGACTGGTACAGGCTGCAGGAGACCCTTTCTGACGGAAGAGGACGGTTTATCGAACATGGTGAACTGAGCTACGAGGATATCGAGCTGGGGGTGAATGTACCGGTCCCCGGTGCCTATGTCCCCATCCGTGGCTATGATGCCGGGACCCGTACCTGGATGAGTTGGCGTGATACCGGCCACAGCCTGATTGTCGATGAGATGTGGATCTACCAGGATGCACTGGGGGAGGTATGCCGGATCGAGGTGACCCTTCTCGAAGGGAACAGCCAGAACCGGGTGCGGAATGACCGGGATCCCTGGACCGACATCATCGATCTCACACCCGAAGGGAGCTCGTTTATCGAGAGCAGCAACCGGAAGATCTTCGGCTTTGGCATCGACCTGGATACGGCCGGAAAGCCCATCTACGACCCTGCCCGCCTCCATTACGTGACCAATACCAGCATCATCTGCCTTGACCCCCTTCCCGCCGTTGTTACCTTGGATCCCTTCTGGGACGAGGGGCGATACAAGAGCCTGGTTGCCTATGCCAAACTTATGGACGAATATGGTGGACCCGGCATCACCTCCACCAGCATCAAGACCGGGGGCCGTCTGCCCGATGGCGGTAAAACCCAATGGTACTTCCCGGCCGATCTGAAAGAGGATGAGGTGATCACGATCGACCTTCGCGATGTGTACCCGCTCCCGGTCCAGGGTATTGAGTTCAGGTGGGATGACAGCAACGACCATTACGTCCCTGAAAACGTTCAGTATTATGTCCAGGTTGCCGGGGAAGACGGAAAATACCACGATACCATCATGCCGAACAAGGTGATTATTCCCACCAATAAAGTCAATCCCCCGATACCGAGCACCTTATATCCCGATGAGACCCGAAAAGTCCAGTATGTGAGACTGGTCGTTCCGAAAGGGACGTTTCCAAAGGATGCAACCCTGGACTTACTCCGGTTCTGGGTTGCCTCCGGGTATCCCGAGGACGTCGACGATAGTATCACTGTAACGTACCCGGACGGTGGGGAGACCTGGAAACAGGGATCCACCCAGACCATCCGGTGGAACCATACCGGCGACCCTGGCCCGACCGTGAAGATCGAGGCACTCAGAGGATCTACGGTCATCGGGACCATCCCTGCGGTTTCCATCGGGTCGAATAGTACAGGAGAATACACGCTGAAAGTTCCCTACAACACGCCTCCCGGGAATAAGTACCGGATCCGGGTCACGAGTACCGGTACTCCCTCCGTCACCGATACCAGTGATGACAACTTCACCATCAGTTCGGCGCTCACTCTGAAAAATCCGAATGGCGGAGAGGTATGGCAGCAGGGATCCACCCATTCGATCAACTGGACCTATTTCGGCACTCCGGGGACAACGGTAATAATCGAGGCACTGAAGGGCCCCACGGTAGTCGGGACAATCTCCAGTCCGGTTGGTTTTGGCGGGATAGGAACGTACAATCTGAAAGTCCCCTGCTGCACCCCTCCCGGGACCGATTACCGGTTCCGCATCACGAGCACCACATATCCCGGCTGCACTGATACCAGCGATAATCCCTTCAGCATCAGTTCCGGCATCAGGGTGGCGGAACCAAACGGTGGGGAGAAATGGCTGAGGGGATCTCCCCAGACCGTCCGATGGTATTATACCGATGAATGCGGACCAGCCGTGAAAATCGAAGCATTACGGGGCACAAAGGTTATCGCGACCATCCCCTCGATACCCATTGGGTCGGGAGGAAAAGGATCGTTCAACCTGACGGTGCCCTCCACCGCCCTCCTGGCAAACGATTACTCGTTCCGGGTAACCAGTACCAGCTGTGCTGCTTCCTCCGACATGAGTGATGGTCCGTTCGCGATCGTCGCTCCCGTATGACAGGAGGAATGGGAAAAAAGACCCGTCAGGTGAAGGGATCCCTTCCCCCTGTTTTCCCGGGAACCTGCCTCCGGCAGTGTCATCCTTTCTCCCCGGCAGGGCGGCGGTCATCGGTTGTTCCGATGAACCTGCCTCCGGCAGATACTATGCGTGGGGTCCCTCCCGATACTTACAATCGGGAGTCCACTACTGCTCTTGCAGAGCGAACAGGGAGATCCTCCCCTGCAAACGAGGATCACCCCACCTGGTTGAAGAATACCACTACATCCTGGAATCCTATGGCTCCATTTCCGTTGAAATCAAATGCGGAGACGGGCTCGTTGTCTCTTATCCATTCTACCTGCTGGAAAAACAGGACAACATCCCCAAAACCGGTGTAGCCATTCCCGTTCATATCCTCGTATAATCCGTCATGATCGGAATCGATCGGAGGAATTGCCTGGCCGGGGAGTGGCACGATCAGCGGGGGCAGGGTGATCGTCACCCTGATGCCCGAACCTTCCAATGAAATATTCCCTATACTCATCCCCGTCAGCGAACCATCGTACCGGCTTGAGTTCGGGGTCGTATCCGGCCCGAACCGCTGGCCGGGATAATAGAGGTCAGCGGGATCCCAGTTGTTTCCGATCGAGCAGGACTGTTCCAGTTCCTCGAGTCCATCAGCCTCCATCAGGCGCACCAGCTTATGGGGGGTTTCAGAGTTGTCGCAGGCGAAGATGGTCCCGAAGAGCGGATCTTCCGTGAGGGTGGCATCAATGTGCCAGATAGCAAGGCCGGGGGAGTCCCATGCGGGTTTTTTCAGCCAGTTGTACCACCATATGAAGGAGTCATCATTGCCGACTGCAGGGTTCCGTGCCTGTACCATGAAAAATTCCGAGAATGAACCTTCCGATCCCTGTGGCAGGACCAGGACCGCATCAGGGGATCCTCCCGAAGAATTGAGAAGGAGGTCATGTTCCCCACCCACGATCATTACCGGATCGATCCATCCCAGCAGGTATTTTGAAAAACAGTTGGTATCGACACAGTTGCCATCCATCAGGTCAAATCCGCCAAGACCCCCGCAGGGACCGGCCGCTGGCGTATAATCATAATAGTCAGGGAGCCCGAGGAGGTGCCCCGTCTCATGGTTCGTGACGAGAGGGCAGTACGATCCATCCGGCTCCCAGGAATACGGCACCCAGACAAACGTATCGAGCGTCAATCCATCCCAGTGATCGGTGTATAATCCGCTGTGACAAATCGCCCACCAGAACTCGTTATACTCGGAACCAGCCCAGATCAGATAGACCGTGTCGATATCCCCGTCCTGATCGTTGTCATAGGGGGTATAATCGATCACCCCGTCGCAGGTATCTATGCATTCCCTGACGAGCTCCTTCCAGCCACGGTTGTCAGGCAGCTGTTCATAATACAGGCTGGTATTCTTTGCCCGCACCCAGCCATACACATCGGCACTCAGGTGCAACTGGCCATACGAGGACCGTTCGTAAAATCCCCGTACGCTGTCATGAGGACCGATCGAAGCCGGGGTCCCGGGTCCGTTAAATCCGGCGAGGACCTCCTCGCGGCTCTGGTCGGGACCATGCATTTTATCGGGAAAATCCACGAGGAGGACCAGGACCCTGTTCTCCCCTTTCGCCCTCATGCCAGGCCCCATATCCTCCGGAAAAACGGAGCCGGTGCCAGGGCTTCCGGGATCCCATTCGCAGCCAAGATCTGTACGGATTTTTTCGTTCATCCGGGCGACCAGGAAGGGATGCGGGGTGGGGTGTTCGATGCCATACCCGGGAATATGGGAGGGGAAAGGACCGGACGCGGTGAAGATCAGATCATGGTCGTCTGCTCCCGTCACCGCAACGGCGGTGAGAAGCAGAACAAGGATCATGGCCAGGACAAAAGAGCGCTTTCTGATAAAAATCCCCATAGTTCATGGGATTACATCTGAACCCTATAAGATCATTCCGTTGAAGAAATCGATATCCTGTTGGTAATCTTCATGGATCGCATGAAACTGCACTGAGGGAAAGCATCAGATATCGACACTGATGATCGCTCCGGGGATCTGGGGGTTCTCTGGTGGAAATTCCTTCCTGATACATCTGGAATACTGAGACGTCCGGGATACTGAGAGGTCCGGGATACTGAGAGGTCCGGGATACTGAGAGGTCCGGGATACTGAGACAAGATGTTCGCTTCCGTTGATCGCGTCGCAGAACAGTCCTGTTCAATGAAATTCGGTCCAGCGAAAGCGGACAGCCAGAACGACAGGTACCCGCAAGCGTCTCTTTTCTTTCGCCACTATCATCGTGCCATCCCATGAGAGAGGGCGTAATCTCAACAGCGCTATCCCATTGCTTGAACAGGGAAAAAACACCGGCGGGACGAGGACTCCGGCCTGTACGGGAACATGTTCGGATGGTCGGAGAGAGGTCGCGAGGACTGTCCCTGAAAAACGAACCGACGCAAAGGAAGTACTTCACGAGAGGGACAAGAAGATACGTTCATCCAGGTTCTCTCGGGAACAATTCGAAAGTTCTACTAGCTCAGAATGCAGGATCTGAAGTTACCGATTATGGGGAATAAATCCACCTTATTACGAGGGGGAGCTCGTTGCATGAAAAAAGTATCACTGGTTCTTTGTGGTGGCCTGATCCTCTGCTGGATCGCCATTGGTGTGCCGGTTGCGGCAGGGGATGGATCGAAGATTGCCTTCAGTTCAAACAGGGATGGCAATCATGAACTCTACGCCATGGACGCGGATGGGATGAACCTGGTCCGCCTCACCACCAATGCCGGAGATGATGAAAATCCTGACTGGTCGCCGGATGGTTCAAGGATTGCCTTCGTCTCCTTCAGGGAGGGGAATGTGGATATCTATACCATGGACGCGGATGGGAAGAACCAGGTTCGCCTCACCACCAATGCCCATCTCGATAACGATCCCGCCTGGTCCCCGGACGGATCGAAGATCGCCTTTGACTCGGACCGGGATGGCCATTATGATAGCAATTATGAGATCTACACAATGAACGCGGACGGATCCAGCCAGGTCCGTCTCACCACTGATGCGGAGGTCGACCGGTTCCCTGGCTGGTCTCCGGATGGATCGAAGATTGCCTTCAGCTCCAAAAGAGATGGCGACTGGGAGATCTATACCATGGATGCCGACGGATCCAACCAGACCCGCCTCACCAATAATGACGCGATGGTTGACTGGCGTCCGGACTGGTCCCCGGATGGATCGAAGATTGCCTTCTGCTCAGACCGGGACGGAAATTATGAGATCTATACCATGGACCCCGATGGATCCAACCAGACCCGCATCACCATGAATACCGCATCTGATGATAATCCTGAGTGGTCCTGGGATGGAACGAAGATCACCTTCGAATCCCTGAGAGATCTCGATTGGGAGATCTACACGATGGATGCCGATGGATCCAACCAGACCCGGATCACCACGAATACCGCAAGAGATTATCACCCGGCATGGTCTCCCCCCCTGCCGCCATCCCTTTCACTCATTGTGCCGAACGGGGGTGAGACCTGGGTGAAGGGATCGCTCCAGACGCTGACATGGGACTACACGAGAGATCCCGGCTCAGCGGTCATGATCGAATTGCTCAATGGGGCGACCGTCAGCCGGGTCATCACCCCCGGCACTCCGGTTGGATCGGGGGGACGTGGGTCTTTCAACTGGACCATCCCGTACGACCTGCCATTAGGGACAGAGTACCGGATCCGTATTAAAAGCACCAGCAATGCGACGTATACTGATACCAATGATGCACCTTTCACGCTGACGGCAGAGAACGGAAAGATTGCCTTCAATTCAGATCGGGATGGGAATTATAATATCTACACGATGGACGCGGACGGAATGGGCCAGACCAGGATCCCCGCGGATACCGCTTTTAATATTTACCCATCATGGTCCCCGGATGGCGCAACGATTGCTTTTCAATCCAACCGGGATGGCCCCTGGGGTATCTACACGATAGACGCAGATGGGACCGGCATCACCCGCCTCTCCGGGAGCATCGATCGGGAGCCTGCATGGTCACCGGATGGATCGAAGATAGCCTTTGATTCATACCGGGATGGCAACTCGGAGACCTACGTGATGAACGCGGATGGGACCGACCAGACCAGGATCACCAATAACGGAGCAGAGGAGGTTAGCCCGGCATGGTCCCCGGATGGATCCAGGATTGCCTTCCACTCCAACCGGGATGGCAATTATGAGATCTACACCATGAACGCGGATGGGACCAACCAGACCAGGATCACCAATAACGGAGCATGGGATAGTAATGCTGCCTGGTCCCCGGATGGATCCAGGATTGCCTTCCACTCCAACAGGGATGGCAATTACGAGATCTATACGATGAATACCGATGGGACCGACCAGACCCGGCTCACCAACAATACTGCACATGATGAGGATCCTGCCTGGTCTCCTGATGGCGCAATGATTGCTTTCACTTCGAAGAGGGATGGGAATTATGAGATTTACACCATGAAGGAGGACGGGAG
>Ga0116143_10006134_pt1 | contig 10572 bp, 13 predicted proteins | sample AD_UKC034_MetaG_FD_89745 | JGI IMG/M metagenome (GOLD analysis project Ga0116143, IMG submission 89745) | Active sludge microbial communities of municipal wastewater-treating anaerobic digesters from USA - AD_UKC034_MetaG | ecosystem: Engineered > Bioreactor > Anaerobic > Digestate | place: USA...
CGATACGCCGCACCGCTGGTGCAGACCATGCCCGATGCCGTACTTCAGGAGATTGCTCACGGTGTAACGTGGTGGTTGGAAGCTGCATCCAAGTCGATTAACCGCCACGAGGGCATCATGCTGGAGTTGTGCCGCCGAGTGCTGGGACTACCGCTTGAAGCTGGCGCAGGCTCCCGCATCATCCGTAATGGCGTCGAGACCTACGACCCCGTGGGCTCTGCGATTAACCATCCCATCGGGCATGTTACGCAGGCCCTAATCAACCTGTGGTTCAAACAGAACCCGAACGACAACGATCTGCTTCCAGCTGACATCAAACCCATATTCACCGAACTGTGCGATGTGCAGGTGGACCGATTCCGCCACAGTCGGGTACTGCTGGGTTCGCGGCTGATTGCATTTTTCCGTGTGGACCGCCCTTGGACCGAACAGCACCTTTTGCCGCTGTTCATCTGGAGCAATCCCGTCGAAGCAAAAGCTGTGTGGGAAGGCTTCCTTTGGTCGCCGCGCTTGTACCAGCCGTTGTTGACGGCCTTCAAGTCGCAGTTCCTAGATAGTGCAAACCACTATGCCGATCTTGGAGAGCACCGCCAGCAGTTCGCGGCCTTCCTGACCTACGCAGCATTGGGTCCGACCGAGGGATACAGCGTAGATGAGTTTCGAGCAGCGATTGGCGCGCTTCCACAAGAAGGCTTGGAGGAGTCCGCGCAGGCGCTTTCCCAGGCCCTTGAAGGCGCTGCCGATCAGCGTGAGGACTACTGGAAAAACCGTGCCCTGCCGTTCTGGCAACAGATCTGGCCAAAGTCCCGCGATTTGGCCAGCCCGCGAATCGCCGAGTCCTTGACCCGGTTGGTCATTGCTGCCCGAGGTGAGTTTCCGGCGGCCTTGGCTGCGGTGCAGGATTGGTTGCAGCCAATTGAACACCCGCACTACGTCGTGCATCTACTTCACGAATCTGGCCTGTGCAGACGATTCTCAACGGAAGCAATGCTACTCCTGAATGCAGTGATTGCCGACCAACAGTGGGCACCTCGGGAGTTGGGGCAATGCTTGGACGAAATTGAGCAAACAGCACCACAGTTTGCACATGATAGCCGTTACCAACGGCTACGAGAGTATTCGCGGAAACGAGGACTTTGAGGTCAATTTGGCGGATTCCCCCATCGACCCTCAGGAGTGCTTACCGGTCTTGTGAGCCAGTTTTGCAGACGTCAACCATCCGCCACCAAACATGCTGCCGCTGTTGCCGGTCGGCGTCCTGTGCCATGTTCCAAGCCGCAAGGCATGACTGGCGGATGCCCGCTTGCGCGGCAAGCCTAAAAAGGTTTCGTCACGCCGAGAAAGGCGATCGAAATCGAGACTATCCAGAACATGACGACCAGCTTGCGGGTAAACGGATAGCTGCGCGCGATCGCGCCCTCCGATCCGGCCACGCCCGTGAGATCCCGGGACCAGCTCCCCACGATCACGCGGAGCAAGCTGCCGATGGCGATCAGGATCGCGACCAGGATGAGCTTGACGGCGAGCCATCGGGTGGCGACCGGTTCACCGAAGAGCAGTGAGTACACGCCGACGCCGAGCAGGATCGCCGTCGCCGCGTGCCTGATGGCCACATGCGCGGCGTCGAAGCGTGCCTTGAGCGGACCAGGCTTGAGGACATAGCCGGTGAACCAGACGAGCAGCAACCAGATCACCGCCACGATCCAGCTGAGGACCAGCAACCACGGCCCCATGGTGATGTAGCCGCCGATATAGGCCAGCGTGAGGCCGACCGCAATGATCAGCACGATGGAGGAGCGCGGAAAGATGTCGATGGCGACGGACGCCTTGAGGAAGCGCAGTCGCTCCTCCCGCGACAGCTCCGGGTTCGCGACCCGCCGACCGCACACGAACACACCCCAGTCGGGCCCGAGCCAATAGGCGAATAGAAGGACGTGGAGGAAATCCAGGATGATGTACGTGTTCAATTGCGACTCCTACCGCTCTCGTTCGCAGTGACGAGTGGCCTCTTCGGCTCGGTATCGACGACCAGCCGCAGGATTTCCGAACGCGCATAGTGGCCCGCGGAGTCGTGCTGCAGCTTGGCAGCCTGGATGCGGCCCAGGTCGATTTCGCCGATCACGAGCTTCTCTTCGAGCCCGATGTGGGGCGGCGCGACGAAGTTCTCACCGGGACCGTAGATGGCCGAGCGCGCACCTCCAGCCGTGATGATGTCCTGCGGTCCAAGCTCGCGTTCGATGCGATCGAGGTTGGCCTGCGTGACCGGGTCCTGGGCGACGATGACGAAGCAGGAGCCGGTGTAGGCATGTACTTTCGACAACGCATCGACGTGCGAATCGAACCAGTCCTCGCTGCCCTTCATCGTCGCGAAGGTCGGCCACGAGGAGACGTGGATTTCCTCGTGCTGCAGGATCAGCGCATGGCGCGCGAGGTTCATCGAGTGCTCGCCGCAGATCAGCCCGCCCACCCTGCCGACCGGCATGTCGTACACCCTCAACGTCGAGCCATCGCCCTGCCCCCAGAGCGAGCGCTCGGACATCGTCGGTTGCAGCTTGCGGCGCACGGCGAGCAGGCTCCCCTGCTCATCGATGAAGGCCTGGCTGTTGTACAGGGTCCCGCCGTCGCGCTCCGACAGCCCGAGCACGACGTTGACACGGTGCTGCGCGCACGCGGCCTGCACGGCATCGAGCTCACCGGCGGCGACGTCCACCGACTGCGCCGCGTACTCGAGCGTCACCTCGCGCTGCGCGAGCGGCGGATAGAGCCCCAGCCAGTACGCATAGCCCGGCACGAAAGTCTCCGGGAAGCCGAGCAGGCGCACATCGCCGCGGCCGGCTTCCTGGATCAGCGCACAGGTCTTGTCGAGTGTGGCCGCCTTGTCGAGCAGGATCGGTGCGGCATGCGCGGCCGCAGCCAGGAACCGGGCGGTCACTCGCGACCCGCGTCGCCGCGCACGATCTCGATCAGGGCATTGAGGGCATCGGTGACCGTGAAGATCCCGAGGAACTCGCCGCGCTCATCGTTGACGATTGCGCTGCCGAGTTTCCTGTCGGACATGGCGAAGGCCACCTCGTCCAGCGGCTGCGCGGCGCTCACGGTGAGCAGGTCGGTCGCCATGAGGTCGGCCGCGCTCACCTGTATGCGGTGCCCGGCGCCGAGGCCCAGCGCGACGCGCACGTCGCGATCGCTGACGAGCCCGACGATGCGTCCGTCACGAACGATGGGCAGGTGGCGCACGCCATGCTCCTGCATGAGCTCGCGCAGCTCGTCGACAGGCAGATCCCCGCTTGCGGTGATCGGGTTCGGCGTGGTGAATTCCTCCACCGGCACGTTCAGTCTCTTCATGAGGACTCTCCCTGGTCTGCTGCAGAATTATGGCTCCGATGCGCAGGCGGGCCGATACGGGCTTTACCCTATGGTCTGCGTATCCGCCCGGCCGACCCGCATCACCAGGGGCCAGCTCACGAGGCGCGCCCCGCTCCCCCAGTGCGGCGCGAGTTGCCGCTCGAGCTTCGCGACCGGATCGCGCCCGCGCGCAGCGGCGTAGCGCGCCGTCGCCGACCAGGTGCGCAGGTAACCCGCGAACTGCGGCAGCGTCCAGTGCACCTGCATCGCGAAGCGCGGAGCTTCGATCGGCGTGAACGGGAACGGCAGGTCGCGATAGCCGCGCTCGATGTGCGCGCGCTCGGGCGGCCAGTACGGACCCAATGCACCATGGTAGAGCTCGAGCATCAGGGCATCGATCGGGCCCGCATCGACGCTCGTGAGCCCATAGCACCACTCGGCGATCACGCCGCGCGGCACGAGCACGCGCCGAGCCGCGGCGTGAAATGCGTCGACATCGAACCAGTGCAGGGCCTGCGCGACGACCACCAGGTCGACGCAGCGCGCCGCGAGCCCCGGCGCCTCCGCCGGTGCGACGCGGTATTCGATGCGCGTGTGCGGCGCGGCCTGCGCGATCTGCGCCGCGCTCGCATCAGTGGCGATCACGCGCTTGAAGTGTCGCGCCAGGTCCACGGCCGCCTGGCCGCTGCCGGTCGCGCAGTCCCAGGCGAGCTCGCGCGCGGGCGCCGCTGCAGCGAGCCAGTCGAACAGCGCCGCGGGATAGCTCGGGCGGTGACTCGCGTAGCCGCGCGACACGTCGCGAAAATGATCCGCGAACGCCACCTTCAGGCCGACACGAACACCTTGAAGCCGCCCCAGAACATGCGACTGCCGTCGAACGGCAGCTTCTTCGGATCCATCATCGAGGCGAGGCGCGGGTCCCTCATCACCTTGTCGTTGACGATGTCGCGCTGCCGGCGCGATTTGTAGACCACCCACGAGAACATCACGACCTCACCGGGCTTCAGCTTCACGCTCTGCGGGAAGGACGTGACCTTGCCCGGCTTGACGTCATCGGCGATGCACTCGTGGTACTCGAGTGCGCCGTGGTCGCGCCAGACCTTGGCGGCTTTGCGCGCCATCGCGCGATAGGCTGCGAGCTTGCGGCGCGGAACCGGGGTAACGAAGCCATCCACATACCTGCCCATGATCGATTTCCTCCTCTCGCCGTGGTTCATGCCCTCAGGGCGCCGGAGTCGGGCGGCCGTCGAGCGTCATGATCGCGCCGTACAGGTCCGGACGACGGTCGCGAAATACGAACCAGTTGTTGCGCAGCGCTTCGATCTCGGTGAGATCGAAGCTCGCGGTGAGCACGGCGTCGCCCTCCTCGCCCGCTTCGACCAGCTTAGCCCCGGTCGGATCGGCGATGAACGACGAGCCGTAGAAGCGGATCCACAGTCCCTCGGGATCCTGCCGCGAGCGCTCGAAACCGTAACGGTTCGACGCGATCAGCGGCATGATGTTCGCGGCGGCATGCCCCTGCTGCGTGCGCTGCCAGTGCTCGCGCGAGTTGAGGGGCAGCGCGGGCGGCGGTTCGCTGCCGATCGCGGTCGGGTAGAGCAGCAGCTCCGCACCCATCAGCGCCATGCAGCGCGCGGTTTCCGGGAACCACTGGTCCCAGCAGATGCCGACGCCGAGCCGCGCATGGCGCGTGTTCCACACCTTGAAGCCGCTGTCGCCGGGAGAAAAGTAGTTCTTCTCCTGGTAGCCGGGACCGTTCGGGATGTGCGCCTTGCGGTACACGCCGAGCACCGAGCCGTCGGCATCGATGATCGCGATCGAATTGAAGAACGCCTGGCCGGCGCGCTCGAAGAAGCTGATCGGCATGACCACGCCCAGTTCGCGCGCGATCGGCGCGAAGCGCCGTACCGCCGCATTGTCCTCGAGCGTGGTCGCAAGCTGCAGATGGCGCGAGTCCTGCTCGATGCAGAAATACGGCGTCTCGAACAGCTCCTGCAGCAGGATCACCTGCGCGCCGCGCTCGGCGGCCTCGCGCGTGAGCCGCTCAGCGACAGCGAGGTTGGCAGCAAGATCCCAGCTGCAGGCGAACTGCGTGGCGGCGACCGTGACGGTGCGGGGTGGCGGCGAGCTCATGGCGCGCAGCTTAGGGCCAGAACCGCCAGCAGGCCAGACGGTGTCCGGCCCTCAGTGCATGGTGGCGTCGGCGCCCGGAAAGAGTGCCTGGTCGAGCGCCTTGACGTAGATCTGCTCGTCGGCCGGCCCCGGCACGAGGACCTGCCGGTTGAACAGCAGGTTCGGGATCGCGGTCACACCGAGCAGCAGCAGGCGCCGCTCCTCGTCGATGACCTCGGCATAGCCCGCCTGCGGGTCGCGCAGCGCGGTGAGGACCGCGTCGCTCAGCCCGCATTCGGCGCCGATCGCGGCGAGCACCTCGATGTCGCCGATGTCGCGGCCCTGCTCGAAATAGGCGCGGAAGATCGCATCGAGCACGGTGCCGTGCAGCCCCTCGGACTCGGCCAGCTTCACCAGTCGATGCGCCGCGGTGGTATCCGGCACGCCGGCGAGCTTCCCGAAGTTGAAGCGGATGCCGAGACTCTCGCCGGCCTCCGCCAGGCTCGACTCGGCAAACTCGACGCTGACGCCCTTCGGCAACCGGGATGCGAGCAGCTCACGCCAGTTCGTGGGCGCGCCAGCCTCGGGCCGCAGCAGCCGGAACGGGTGCCAGCGCAGTTCGCGCACGGTGACGCCGTGCAGGTGATCGAGCGCGCGCGCGAGACGGCGGGTGCCGAGATACGACCAGGGACAGGCGAAATCGCCGACCAGATCGATGTCCAGGGTGCCACGCGGCGGGGCAATTTCGGGCAGTTGCGTGCTCATGAGGCGAGGATGGGGGCCCCGGAGCGCATTTCAAGTCAGCGGCGCCGGGCGCTCGCGGAGACTTCGCGCGTGATGCGGATGGCGGTTTCGAGCGCACGCAGCCCATCCTCGCCGCTCACGACCGGCGGCTTGCCATGGCGCGCGCAGTCGAGGAACGACTCGATCTCGGCGCGCAGCGCATCGCCCTGCTCGAAGCTCTGCTCCTCGATCGCCACCGGCAGCTGCCCCTCCGCCGGGGTGCCCTCGCGCTTCCTGATCACGGTCAGGATGCGCTGTTGCAGGTCGATCGACAGGTAGGCATCGTCCTCGAACAGGCGCAGCTTGCGCTCGGTCTTCAGGCTCACGCGGCTCGCCGTGGCGTTGGCGATACAGCCATTCTCGAAGCGGATGCGTGCATTGGCGATGTCGATCTCGTCGGAGAACACGGGCGCGCCGACCGCCTCCAGCGCCGCGATCGGGCTGCCGACGATCGACTGCACGATGTCGATGTCGTGGATCATCAGGTCGAGCACGACATTGACGTCGGTGCCGCGCGCCCGGTATGGCGCGAGACGGTGGCATTCGATGAAACGCGGCCTGGACAGGTAGGGCTCCGCGGCGAGCACCGCCGGATTGAAACGCTCGAGATGCCCGACCTGCAGCACGCGGCCCGCCGCCTGCGCGGCCTCGATCAGCGCGCGCGCCTGCTCCACGGTTTCGGTGACCGGCTTCTCGACGAGAACGTGCGCCCCGGCGCGCAGGAAATCGAGCGCGATCGCGCCGTGGCTCGCCGTCGGAGTCACGATACTCACGGCGTCGACTTCGCCCAGCAGCTCGTGATGGCTGGCGAGCGGCTTCGCACCGGTCTCCACCGCCACGCGGTGGCGTGCCTCCTCGTCGGCATCGACGACCGCCACGAGCCGGCTGCCGGGCACCTGCGCATATTTCTGTGCGTGGAATCTCCCGAGATACCCGACGCCGATCACGGCGGTGCGCATGTCCTGCATCAGGCTATTATGCCCGCCTGATGACCAGCCCGATCGCCGCATATCGCGCCCGCTCGCCCCTCGCCCGCGAGGCGCTGCTCGCCCTCATCGCCCTGATCGTGGGCGTCACGCTACTGCCACTTGCGGTTTACTACACCGGCGTCGAGATCCTGGGACCCTACTCCGAGGGCGGGCTGTGGCGCTTCTGGGGCGACTTCTTCAAGGGTCTCGCCCGGGGCGGCCTGTCGTGGTGGCTCATAGCGCTGGGCCCCTATGCCCTGCTGCTGTTTGCCCGTGGGGCGCGCGGCGCCTTGCGCTGGACCGCGCGATAATGTGACCCAGGTCACGGTTTGGGCCCTGGGTAGCCAGGGAAGGGCCCGCAATGCGACACTGTCCCGTGACGAGTTCGATTTTGACCGGGGATGAGATGAAGAACATATCCGAACGGGCGCCCGAGACGCCTGCGGAGGCCGTGGCCGCGCGCGACACCGGGCGCAGCGAGAACACCCTGAAGCGCGTGAGCCTCGCGTTGCTGCATGAGATCGCCTCCGATGACCGCGAGCGCGGCAACGACCCGTACAACTCCAACGCCGGCAACGCGCAGGCCGCCATCTGGGGCCGCCAGGGCCGACGACGCTAGGCTCGCCCGTTGGATGGCGCCGGCGGGCCCAGGGCCCGGCGCGACCGATGGTGCCCGTGAGGGGAACCCCGGGGCACCCGGACTGATCGAAGCTTCAGTGGACACTCACCGGGGCCAGTACACCCAGCCGGCAAGCAGCAGCCCCGCGATCAGCGCAGAATGGGCGGCGAGACGCCATCCGCGCGCGCGGATTTCGCCGATGAAACTCGCGGCGGCCAGCACGGTGAGCAGGAGCGCGAGCGCGAGCGCGCGCAGCAGCGGCACACGTTCCGCCGCCAGCCGATCGGCGTACTCGGGCAGCAGCAGGAACACGATGCCCGTGAGAAGCAGCGCGATGCTGATCGAAAGAGTCGATCCCATCACGATTCCGATGAGCATGGCGAGCGGTCGCATATTCTCCACCGCGGGATGCCGCGGTGCGGACTTGCCGCCCCCGGCAGCGCGTTCTAGCCTAGACTGACTGGATTGTAACCGAGCCGCAGACATCGAGCCCCGAATGCAGACGACCCATCGCCTGAGCGCCGGATTCACCGCCTCCGCAATCATCGCGGTGATGCTGGCGCTCGTCAGCTCATCGCAGGCCCCGGCCAGCACCTCCGCGCTGCCGCCCGGGGCGATTGCGCCGGGCGAACGGCATCGTCTGGTCGCGCGCCGCGTCGGCATGATCCTCGAGGACACGCACTACCGCCGCGCCGGCATCGACGATCGCATGTCGTCGCAGATCTTCGATCGCTATCTGCAGTTCCTCGACGGCCAGCGCAGCTACTTCCTCGCGAGCGACATCGCGGAGTTCGAGCGCTACCGCATGCGTTTCGACGACATGATCCGCACCGGCGAGATCGAGCCTGCCTACGTGATCTTCGCGCGCTACCAGGCGCGCAACCGCGATCGCGTGCAGCATGCGCTGGTACAGCTCGCGAAGGAGCCGGACTGGACCATCGACGAATCCTTCGGGTTCGACCGCTCCGAGGCCGCCTGGCCGGCCACCGAGGCGGAGATGAACGAGATCTGGCGCAAGCGCGTCAAGAACGATGCGCTCGGCCTGATGCTCGCGGGCAAGACCTGGGAGGAAGCGGCCGACACGCTGCGCAAGCGCTACGAGCGCGTGCAGAAGCGCGTCGACCAGGTGACCGCCGAAGACGTGTTCGAGAACCTGATGAATGCGTACGCGCGCACCTTCGATCCGCATTCGAGCTACTTCTCGCCGCGCAATTCCGAGGAATACCGCATCCAGATGAGCCTCAACTACGAGGGCATCGGCGCCTCGCTGCAGTTGATCGACGAGTTCGTCACGGTGATGAACGTCATCGAGGGCGGCCCGGCGGCGGTCGCCGGCACCCTCAAGCCCACCGACCGTATCGTCGGCGTCGCGCAGGGTGCGGACGGCGCGTTCACCGATGTGGTGGGCTGGCGCATCGACGACGTGGTGCAGCTGATCCGCGGCAAGGGCGGCACGCTCGTGCGCCTGCGCGTGCTGCCGGGCGGCGCCGCGCCGGGCACACCGGAGCGGACCCTTGAATTCACGCGCAACAAGGTCACGCTCGAGGCGCAGGCCGCGAAGAAGTCGGTGCATACGCTCGCGCGTGGCGGGCACACCTATCGCATCGGTGTGATCAACGTGCCGGGCTTCTACCAGGACATTGCCGCACAGAATGCGGGTGACGACGACTATCGCAGCACCACCCGCGACGTGCGCCGGCTGATCGCGGAACTGCAGGACGAAGGCATCGACGGCCTGGTGATGGACCTGCGCGGCAACGGGGGCGGTTACCTGCCCGAGGCCACCGCCCTCACCGGCCTCTTCATAGACCGCGGCCCGGTCGTGCAGCTGCGCGATTCCGGCGGGCGCACCGAAGTGCTCGACGATCCGGAGCCGGGCGTCGTCTACGGCGGGCCGCTCGCCGTGCTGGTCGATCGCTTCAGTGCATCGGCGTCGGAGATTTTCGCCGGCGCAATCCAGGATTACCGGCGCGGCGTGGTGCTCGGCCAGCAGACCTTCGGCAAGGGCACCGTGCAGAACCTCGTGCCGCTCGACGGCTATGCGCGCAAACCGGTCAACGGCCAGCTCACCGTCACCATCGGCAAGTTCTACCGCATCACGGGCGAGAGCACGCAGCTGCGCGGCGTCTCGCCCGACGTGCCGCTCGCGTCACTGGTCAGTGTCGAGGATGTCGGTGAGAGCGCTCTCGACGAAGCGCTGCCCTGGGACCGCATCGCCGGTGTGCCCTATCGCAGCGCCGCCGGCTCCGGTTTCACGCCGGCGACCCTCGCCGACGAGGAAGGTGCGCGCGCGGCGGTCGACCCGAACTACCGCTGGCTCGTCGCGGACATTGCGGCGATCAAGGAAATCCGCGACCAGACCGCCGTCTCGCTCAACCTCGCAAAGCGCCAGGAGGAACGCGCCGCCCTCGAACGCGACCGCCTCGCCCGCGAGAACACCCGGCGCGCGGCCCTCGGCCAGGCCCCGCTCGCAGCCCTTGACGACGCCGACCCGGACGATACCCCGGATATCGTGCTCAACCAGGCCACCGAGGTCATGGCCGACATGGTCGGGGGCCACGACCGCAAGCTTGCCCCCAAGACGGTTTCCCGCACCCCGTAATATCGGGATAGTGTTGTAGTTGACTACAACACTATCCCGCGGTAGGATCGCCTCGCCTGATAGCTCAGCGAGGTCGATTCCATGCGTACTCAAGCCCTGTTCTTCGCCGCCGCCAGCGCGGCGCTCCTGGCCGCCTGTGGCAG
>Ga0116143_10006136_pt1 | contig 10569 bp, 4 predicted proteins | sample AD_UKC034_MetaG_FD_89745 | JGI IMG/M metagenome (GOLD analysis project Ga0116143, IMG submission 89745) | Active sludge microbial communities of municipal wastewater-treating anaerobic digesters from USA - AD_UKC034_MetaG | ecosystem: Engineered > Bioreactor > Anaerobic > Digestate | place: USA...
GCAAGGGGGGCGTACGTGGCGTAACCTTTGTAGCTATCAATCTTTTTCACCCTCCACACAAGGTGGATGGGGTCCGGCTCGTAACCCAACTCATACAGGTTGACCGAATATTTACTCCGGATCGACCGCCATTTCCTTCGCTGGCGAACAGATAGCCAAAATGAGTGCCAGACATCCCATCGCCTTCTGCTCGGCCTGCTCTCGCGGTTTTTTCGCTCCGTGGCCAGCGGAAAAATGGGCGTAAAATTGTTCTCGAAACTCGAGCGGTGTGAGTTGCGAATTTGCTTTAGTGGCAATGTGATATATACAAATGGTGCCAGACATCCCATCGCCTTCTGCTCGGCCTGCTCTCGCGGTTTTTTCCCTCCGTGGCCAGCGGGAAAGTAGGCGTAAAATTGATCTCGAAACTCGAGCGGTGTGAGTTGCGAATTTGCTTTAGTGGCAATGAGATATATACAAATGGTGCCAGACATCCCATCGCCTTTTGCTCGGCCTGCTCTCGTGTTTTTTTCGCTCTTTAGCGCTCCGCGGCAGGGATCGCAATCGCTGGTTGTTTACGAGAACCGATCTAACTAAAAATGTTGAACATCGAGTGAGATTGACGATCTTGTTGCTAGATACACCATGACCCGAGAGGCATTACCACCGCCGCAAACCGTTGGCGGGTGTCCTTGTTGAGGAGCGGAGATTGGCCCAAACTGTTGGCCGACTCGAAGCAATTCGTCATCCGTCACCCAGTAGTGGACGTTGTCCGCCTTTCAATTTTGTTCGGGGGTTCTTATGCTATTTCTAAAGCGTCGTTTCATCTACTTCGGCGCTGAAATCAAAATTCTCAACGAGGAGCTGTACATGCGTGTTCGTCAACTCCACATCATTACTGAAATGCTCCGGTCAATACTTACCGCTCCCTGTTTGATTGGCCTGCTCGCGCTTGGTCTGGCCGTTGCGTCACGTTCGCCAGAACGCGCATTGGCCGACGCGCCGCCGCCAGGAACTCCGTTCCGGTTCGCTCTGGCCTGCGATCAGCGCGAATACGCTGGGCCGGGCATGGATGCGCTCGAATACTTCCGGGGCGCCTGCGAGGCATTAGCTAGTATCGGGGCCGGAGCGTTCATGATCAGTCCCGGCGACATCGACCCGCCATCAGGAGTGGCGTGGACAATCGGGCAATACGTTGGGTCCGATTATGTTTGGTATCCCGGAGTGGGCAACCACGAGGCGGAGACTCAAGAGGACATGGATTGGCTCCGCGCTTATAATGCCGGCGGCAACTCACTGCCGCACATAGTAAATATTGGACCAGAAGGGACGGAAGAAACGACCTATTCGTTCGATTACGGCGACGCACATTTTGTTCAGATCAACGAGTATTACGACGGCATCAATGACGTCGGTCTGTGGGGAGACATCATCGATCCGTTGTACGATTGGTTGGAAGCTGATCTGATGGCCACGGATAAACAGTGGATCTTTGTCATCGGACACGAACCGGCATGGCCATTGCCCGATGCCATCAACAGCAATGTCCGGCACCGATGGGACAGTCTGGACGAACATGCGACCAACCGCGACCGGTTCTGGGATTTGCTCAAACGGGAAGGAGTCGCCGCCTATTTCTGCGGCCATACCCACACTTACAGCGCGATGAACATTGACGGTGTATGGCAAATCGACGCCGCTCATGCCCGCGGCATTGGCGATTCCGGAGCTGTGAGCACATTTCTCGTGTTCGATATCACGCCCGAGCGCGTAACGTTCGAAACATACCGCAGCCTCGTTCCCGGCGGCCCGTATTCACTGTTCGAAAGCCGTCTGCTCGCCTGCCAGAGCTGTTCCACACATGTCTTTCAACACGGGATTTTTCCCGACGCGTTGTATGGGGGCGCAATTGACACGTGCCTTGAAGATGGCCAGTTCCACGGCAGCGCGGATATCATCGCCGTAGATGGCAATCCGCAACGGGCGGGTTTATTACGGTGGGAGTTGTCAGGCTTCCCCGTTGGCGCCAATGTCACCGCGGCCTGGATCACGCTGTTTGTGAACGAAACGAGTCCCGAATCTTATGAGGTATATGAGATGCGCCGCGAGTGGGACGAAGCGTTCGCTGACTGGTATCAATACGCAGATGGGGCTCTGTGGTCAGCTCCAGGCGCTGGGGGAGACGCGGACCGCGGCAGCACCCAACTTGGAACAATCACCGGCCTAAATTACGGTTTGTACATCATCCCGTTTAACCCTTCCGGCATTGAACTCGTGCAATCTTGGCTCGATGAGCCGGAAACGAACCATGGTGTGATTTTACTCGATTACACGATGAACGACGCCGTGCGTTACTATTCACGGGAGCATACCGATCCCGTCATGCGCCCGAAATTGACCGTGCAGGTGTCGCTTCCCGTTCCGACAGTCACGCCTTCTCCAGCGATGATCCCGACCACCGGGACCGCAGGCACAGCGTTGCTGGCCGCGCTGATAAGCGGCGTGTTGATCGCGCGGCGGAGACGCAACCAGTAATTATTCCACGTATCCCATAGCCCGCAACACGTCTTCATCTTCGGGTTCGAGTTCAATCGTAGCGCGTCCGATCAGGTGTTGCTCCTTGAGGTGTTGTTCCAGCCGCTGTTCCAACCGTTTGACATCCTCTGGCTGCAGCCGGGCGAGATTTTTCTGCTCGAATGGATCCACAGCGAGATCGAAAAGATCCCAGCGTCGTCCAATCTTTTCATCAATCACAACGAGTTTCATCTGGCCGTCATAGATTGCTGCGCGCTGAATTCTGTTGCCAAACGCTGGACGCTGCATATAGGCGACGGATTTATTCGGATCATCGGGGAAAAAACTCACACCAGCAAATTGCGATGGCGGCTCTGTTCCGACGAGACGCAACAGTGTCGGAGCCACATCAATCTGCTCCACGTATCCCGCGCTGATCAGTCTGGAGCTGCCGCCCGGCAACCGGAGAAGAAGGGGGATGGCCAACACTTCTTCAAAATACGATTCGTGTGACACCGCCCGGTGGTCGCGGAACTCTTCGCCATGATCCGCCATAATCATGACAATCGTAGTGTCCAGCAAACCGCGCGCGGTCAACTGCCGGAGAAAGCCGCCAATCGCCGCATCAGTGTTGGCGATCTCACGGTCGTAGAAATTGATCGGTTCTTTTCCGAAATACGACGGGGGCAAGTCCAGATAATCCGCGTGCGGATCGAAATAATGAAGCCAGAGAAAGAACGGGGTCTTGGTCGAAGCGATGAAATCGACGGCGCGCGCGGTCACATCATGGGCCGAGGCGATCAAGTGCGGATTCCGCTTTAAGGAGAAGACACTCGTGTCATAGGTGTCGAAACCGCGATTAAGTTCATACGATGGCGACAAGAACATATGACTGACAACGGCGCCTGTGGCGTAGCCGCTGGCCCGCAACGTTTCAGCGATGGTGAGGAGCCCTTCAGGCAATTTTGTATCAGGTTGAATGGTTTGATGTTGATGAGGGTAAAGCGAGGTTAAAATAGATGCGATTGACGGGACGGTCCAACCCGCCTGACTGTAAGCGCGGTCATAGACAAATGAGGAACGGGCGAACGCATCCAACACTGGCGTTGCGGGCAAGGGATAACCATACGAGCCAAGATGATCTTTGCGCAGGCAGTCAACGACAATCAGGACAACGTTGGCTTTGGGGTAAACATTGGCCGGTATCGCCGATGATTTATGAGCCATGGCGGCAATTACGGCGAAGAAAATGACCAGAATTCCAAACGCAAATTTCGTTTTCATGTTCCTGCCCTCTCAGTGACATCCTTCCCGCGTTGTTTCATGCAGCAATCGTCATCTGGAGTCAATAAAAAAGGTCCAAGACGCCGGACGGGATTTAACCGATTCGTTTCTCCCGTCCAGACGATGTTGATTCATCGGCGAACCCGAACACCAACAGGTGATCGCCGATGACGATCCGATCTCCATCCTTTAACTCATGGCGCCGGATCGGCTGGCCGTTGACGATCACGCCGTTGATGCTACCGAGGTCCTCGATGAAATACTGGCCGCGCGTGCCGGTAAGTTTGGCGTGCATCCTCGATATGGTCCTATCTTGCGGCAACTGGATGTCCGCGCTCTCGCCTCGACCGATGAACATGCTGCCGGAGCCCAGCAGATAGGTATTGATGATGACTTCATTCACGTAATGGACCAGTTGGCCCTGTTTCTGCCGCGAACCACGGCCTTCTTTTCGCGGACGAGCCAAGTTGAACGCGATGGTTTGCTCTTCCAATTCGAGAAGCTGATGGTCTCCATCTGGCACAGACGTTATCTGACGGCGTTCGTCAACCATCTGGGCCGCGAGCAGCAATCCAAACGGAACGTCCAACTCCACTTCGAGAACCGGATCTGACGGCGCCTTCCCTTCGATGAATTCGTATTCTCCATCACGGGCAACCGCACCCTCGGCCAGCATCCTGATGATCCGCATCCGGATCAGGTTACCGAGGTCCTCACGGTTCAGCGTTCTCAATTCGACGAGGAACCTGATTAATGTATCGCCTTCGAGCCCACGGGTAAGCGCTTGGCGCAGGATTTCCGGGGATAGGCGCGGGTGCTGCCGCAGCTCCTCGAGCAGCGCGGAATGATCAAACGGTCCGGAGCCATAGATGAGCGTGCCGTTCCGCAAATAGAACATCCAGGTTCCCCCATTGAACGAACAGAGGAGGCAGCCCGTTTTCAATCCGCTTTGCAGCGTGTTCAGAGCATCGGGCAGCGGCACAATGCGGAACAATCCTCGGAAGCCATGGATCTTGGCCGACTTTTCCGGCACTGTAGGTTCTGCCGCCGCCCGGCCATGCGCCGGAGTGGCGCTTATGGGATGGCCGCTGGCAGATTCGCGGCCTGCTGGCGCCGAATTGATGTTGACCGGGATCGTGCCAGTGTCCGCGCCGGCAACAGCCCCGGCGGCCGGCGCAACCGGGGGAGGTAGCTGCGGGTTTGGGCGTTCTGTGAAAACCGGCATCTGTAGAATCGTCGTGGCATCTCCCTCGCGAGACCGGCCCGCAGCCCAGTCGTTCTCGGTAGCGGGGAATTCACCTGCCGATTTAGCTGGGGAGTTCAAGTCCTGGTCTAATCCGCGGCGCGAACGGGAAGCTGCGGCATCCGACGGCGGGGCATCGCGCAACATCCGGCCGCGGAGAACGCAAGGAAGTTGATCGCTGTCTGCCGATTCCCAATGCCAGGTTTTGAACCCCGTAAGCAGCAATCCGGTCAGTAGCGCCACGACCGCTAACGACAGCAGCGCCGACCTGCGCCGCAACGCTGTCGAGCCGAACCGCAACACAACCTTGTGAACGCCTTGATCCAAGGTCAGACGGATGAGGTTCGTTGCGGGATCGCGCAACACCGGCATCCGCACATCATCGACCAGCGCGTACCAGCCAGGGAAATACAACGTGCCGACACGGATGGCACCTGGGGTGGCCATCATGGCGTGCATCTCCATTCGAGCGCCATTGAACAGGAAGCCCGAGATCGTTCCGTGGCCGCTGACCACCGCGGCCTGTTGCGGGATGATCGTCTGGCCCGCCATGCGCAGCATCGGATTTGTCCAACCAAAGTTTGCTGGAGTGGCAGCTTGGCCGCTAGACCACAATGCCTCCGGCAGGTGCCGGACCCCCTGAGGCAAGGGACTGCCCGGCAGGAGCGTGGTTCGCGCTTGCCTGACCGTTTCCGATGTCACCGTGCGTTGTTCGATAAATCCATGAGGAGCGAGGTGCCGTTGGCTGGCGATGGCTAACACAGTTAGGGCGACGAGAGCCAAAGCCGGCCTCAACCACCGCAAAAGCATCGCTGGCAGCTCCACAGCGCCACCGGCTAAGAAGGCGGCAAACAGAGCGGCAAACGCCAGCGCCCGGTAAGGAAATTGAACGAAGTCCATGCCTGGCAAGCGGTCCCAGAGGGGGGCAGACACCGGCAGCGCTAACACAATCGAGATCAGCGCGGCAATTCCGGCGAAAATTACAACGAAACCACACTCCTGTTGAAACAACCGATACCGCACCGCCACCGTCAGCCCGGCCAGTGCCAGAACCAGCACTGCTGCGCCGAGCGATAATTGCCCCAATGCTCCCGCTGTTCCTCCGAGCTCGGTGGTCCCGCCGAGGAAGAGCTGGCTTACGGTCAGTGGAAGGCCGGCTGCCGGAGGAACGCCTGTGGCCGCGTGGGTCAATGCCAATTGATCGCGTTCGAACACGATAGGCAGCCAACTGCCCATCCCTGCGCCGAATCCCAAAATGATCGCGGCGATCCCCCAACCCAACGCCTGCCGGTTGGCGAACGCCAGAGCGCCCGCGGCGATGAACGCCAGCAGCACAGGCGTGGCAAGTAAGGCGAAGGGGAAATGGGACATGACCATTGCGGCGAATAAGAACGCCAATAAGGCAGAAGGGCCGCGCGATGGTGAGGCGATGAGATGACGAGCCACCCACAACAGCCAAGGAAACAGGGCGAATGCCAGCGCCTCGCCTAGGTCTCCCCGCTGATAGATGACATACAGAAAATAAGGAGACATGAGCGTGGCGCCCGCCGCTAACAAGCCGCCCCACAATCCCCACATCCGTTGCGCCCAGAGATAGGTGCCGATGCCAGCGAGCAAGACCGCGACAGCGAACGTCCACTTTACCGCCGCGACGACTGGAGCGCCGGCTAACCGGAAGGCGAACGCGGTGAAATACGGAAGTGGCGGGACAAACACCAACCCGGGCGACCCCAAGCCCAGCGCGAAATCGGGGCACCACCGCGCCAGCCCGTTCCCTTCAATCGCGTTCCGGTGCATCTGCGACACGTAATAGAGCGGTAACATGCCGCAATCTGACGAAAACATCCGCTCATCCCACAATGGAACAGTGATGACAAGAGCCATTCCGAGGATCACAGCGGAAATGAATAAGAAGCGCGGCATCAACAAACCCTGAAAGAAATATTATCACTTGAGGCGAGCCAAAAACATAGCTCGCAGGCCAACGTCGGCGTTCTGCCTATCATACAAACGACCAGATGAAGGTCAGCAGCGCCGTCAGCAACGTGATGAAGATGCTAATCATCCCAGTTGTCCTCAACACCTTGCCTTCTTCGCCGATGCGGTCGATGATCGCCGCTGCGTTTTGTAATTTCGCGGGAGAGATTACCGACGCCAACCCGCCGCCAATCGCGCTGGCCGCGGCCAAGAGCAAGCCCACGGACAACGGTTTGCCCAACGCAGCGGCGGTCTCGATGTGGAATCGGCTCATCATAACGATGGCGCTCGTTTCCGACCCGGAGATGAATCCGGCCAACAATCCCAAATAGGGGGCGGCAAAGCCGTAGGCCCGGCCAAACAGCGCGGCGGCTGCGGCTGCGACCACGTGCACCATATTGCGCGACGTATCGGCCAATGACCAGTCCCAGGATTTCCCTGAATGATCGATAACTAACGCGATGCAAAAAAACACGACTGCGGCAAACATCGGACGCGGAGCGCGTTTCAGTGTTTTGGCGAAAATCGCCCGCCATTGCTTCCGGTCCGGCCGGAGAAACGGAGCGGCCAACAAGGTGGACACAAGGACCCAGGTGTACGCCTGCCATAATGCCCGCGTCGGCTCCGGTTTGCCGGGAATGATGTTCACGTTCATCGGCAATTGTTTGAACACTAAGTTGAAGAACGGCAATCCTTTGACATTAACCAATGTCGCAAACAGCAGCAGCAGGAGCCACGGGCTGATTGCCCGCGCCAGACTCATCCCATCACGGACTTCCCGATCTGTTGCCGACAATGCCGCCTCATCATACACCGGCAGCCTGCGAAGGAATAACCACAACCCCATGAGGGCGATGATGACGATCCCCGCGGCGATGCCCGTTAGCGGAACCAAATCAATGGCGGCCATGGCATAACACGTTCCGCCAGCTGCGATACCGGTGAGCAAGGTCGGAATGATGCCCTGCGCGACCATCTTCCCCCGGCCCACGATCCACAGCATCCCCAACGCGATGGCCGTGGTCACTGCGGGGATGAACCGGGCGAACAGAAAACCGGCATCCTGCAATGTCAGCGACGCGCCTTGTTGCGCCGCTATCGGCCCTAACTCATTGGTGAACACGACTGCGGGAATGGCCAGCAAGGCGTAAGTGCATAAACTGTCATAACCGATTGCCGGAAGCGCAATGGCAACAAAACTGGAGTAACCGAGGGCGATCATGATCGGCGGCAGGATCGATACCGGCGTCGCCCCTAACGCGGTGACCAATGTCCCGAACCCAACATTGATCATGAGAATTTGGGCGACGCGGTCGCGCGGCGACACGGCCTTCATCCCAACGACGATCCTCCGGACAGCCCCCGTCTCCATCATGAACGTCATCTGAAAAATGCTCGCCCCGACCATCAAACTGATGGGGAACGACTTAACCGCGCCCACCAAACTTGCGGCGCCGATGACGCGCCATGATGTCCCAAAATAGAACGCGGCCACGAACACGGTGATACCCCAACCTACCGCTCCGGCAATGTCAGCGGGCGTGCGCCGTAACAACAACAGCAGAAATACAATTATGACGGGGAGCACCGCGAAAAATACGCTCAGACCATTCATGCCGTCCACCTCGGCGCCAGCATATGCTGAGCCGCTTGATTGGTCTAGCCCGACTCTCGGACAGACAGGAGCTGGCCCGCGCCCTGTTACGTCAACGCGTCGTCCTCTCCCAGCATTGGGCCGATGATCAGATCGAACACGTTCACCTCTGGCAACTCTTGGCGTTCCCAATAGCCGACATGCGCTCGCAATCCGAAGAATGGAACCGGGTTAAAAATTGAACCCAAGCTGCCGCGGATTATCGAGCAGCCGGCTGTCGTAGCCCGCCAGCGGCAGAATTGCTTCAGCAATCGGACGGAGTTGTTTCTCCAGATAGTGGTCGTAATCCGGTTCGTGACCTTTGGCCAGGGACAACGGCAATGGTCCTGCGGCGGTCATGATGTATTCGATCCAGGTGCCCTCGAACTGTCGGCCGAGCAACCGCGCTGCCCGCACCTGCGGCGGAGTGGTTTTATCGTAGCGGTCCAGCCGCTTACGGACGGCCTTGAGATAGACGAGCTGATCATCAAGTTCGCCGAGATACAATCTGCTGATCCGGTCGCGCACGAGCGGTTCCGGATCCTTGTTTTGGAAAATCTGCAGCAATAAATCCCGTTGGAAAAACCGGGCCAGAGCTGTCCAGTCCCGGCGGACGAATTCCAAACCTGTAAACGCAATCTCCGGTTCCGCACCGCGGCGGACCAAGCCGGCATAGCGCTTCTTGGATCCCTGCCCGCCATGGCGGACGGCGGGTATGAAAAACTTGATGTAGTGCTTGTCGAATTGCAGTTCCAACACCGACTCCAACCGCAGTTCTTTGCGCAACCGTGTTTTCCAGTAGGCTGTGACCTCGGCAGCCAACTCCCGCCCGCGTTTTTCTGCCTCGTCGTCTTTGCCCGGCCCGAGGTGGACGAACACTGAATCTGTATCCCCATAAATCACTCGCCTGCCTGAACTTTCTAAGATGAATGCTGTTGTTCGGATGACCTCCTGGCCGATGCCAGTGATCGTCGAGCTTATGCGCGGGTCGAAGAAGCGGCAGCCAGGGGTTCCGAGCACGCCGTAGAATGAGTTCGTGATGATCTTGAGCGCCTGACTGAGCTGCCGTTCGCCACGGGCTTTAGCCTCATCGCGCTTTTGCCAGAGATCGGCGATGATTTCTGGGAGCAGATTGAAGTTGCGGTGGAGCGACACCATGGCGCCGCGGGCTTGGATCAACAGCGCGCCGTCCGGCTCGCGTTCGGCCCAGGCGATACCGAGCGGATCGATATGAAATGTGCGGATGATGCTGGGATAGAGCGATTTGAAGTCCAGGACGATCACGTTGTCGTAGAAACCCGGCGTGGAATCGAGCACTAACCCGCCGAGTGCCTGACCACGGGCGGTTCCCGTCACGTCGGACGCCACGGCTCCAGCTCTGTGGAGTTTTGGCAAGTAGAGATTGTCGAAGCTGGCGACTGAACCGCCTGGCCGGTCAATAAATAATCCTGTGTTATGAGCGCGGTGAACGAGCAACTCCACGGCGTGGACGCGGTCGAGGATGCGGCTGACCAGCACGGCATCCTGCAAATTGTAGGCGGCCAGGTCCAATGGCGCTTCGCGGTGCATCCGTTCAATTTCGGCCACCTTATCCACCGTCGGGTCTATCGCCTTCTGTTGACCGAGCAGTTCCCGCGCCGCGGTTTGCAGCCGCATGTCTGGCAACGGCACAAAGCTCGACCTCAGCACCGGCGGAGCATCGAGCACGGCTCTTCCAGGAACCTGAGCGGCCAACATCGTTCCCGCTTGGCGCAGCGTCATCGGCTCACCGCACGCTCCCAGCGCCAGCGTTGGCGAAGATCTGGCCCCGCGGCTGGCCAAATCGCGCGCTCGAGCGGCGAGAATGGATAGATCGAACCCAATGACATTCCATCCCGCAATGATGTCGGGATCTGACTCCGCGGTCAGCGCTTCTAACCGGCCTAACAACGCCGCTTCA
>Ga0116143_10006145_pt1 | contig 10552 bp, 8 predicted proteins | sample AD_UKC034_MetaG_FD_89745 | JGI IMG/M metagenome (GOLD analysis project Ga0116143, IMG submission 89745) | Active sludge microbial communities of municipal wastewater-treating anaerobic digesters from USA - AD_UKC034_MetaG | ecosystem: Engineered > Bioreactor > Anaerobic > Digestate | place: USA...
AGCCTGACAGCCAGGGAGCGCATTGCTTTGCTTTTGGATAAAGGCTCTTTTCAGGAGTTAGAAGCTTTTACCAAGCAACAAAACGATCTCCAGGCTGATTCTCCAATGGGGGATGGCGTTGTCACGGGTTATGGTACGGTTGATGGACGTACTGTTTATGTCTACGGCCAGGACTTTACTGTCCAGGGTGGTGCGCTTGGCGAAATGCACAGCCGGAAAATTTGTCGTGCCATGGATTTGGCTGTGCGAACGGGAAGCCCAATTGTCGGTATGATCGATTCGGGCGGGGCAAGAATTCAAGAAGGGGTAAAGAGCCTAGGAGGCTATGCTGAAATTTTTAGGCGCAACGCACAGTATTCGGGTGTGGTTCCCCAAATCAGCCTGATTATGGGTCCTTGCGCAGGCGGAGCAGCTTATTCACCAGCTGTCACGGATATGATCATCATGGTTCAAAAACAATCCTTTATGTTCCTAACTGGGCCGCAGGTGATTAAGACTGTCACAGGTGAAGAGATCGATTTTGAATCCCTTGGAGGCGCAGACATTCACCTAACCACCAGCGGCACAGCCCATTTAGTGGCAGCAAATGAACAAGATGCCTTAGCGCTCTGCCGTCTTGCGCTTGGTTACTTACCATCAAACAACATAGATAATGCACCATTACTTAAAATCGGCGATGCCCCAGAAAGAAGATCGGAGCTGTTAAACAGGCTGGTGCCAGAAAATCCAAGCGAACCATACAGCATGAAAACAGCTATCGAAGAGATTTTCGATAAAGGTTCCTTCTTGGAATTACAGGCTGGCTTTGCTAGTAATGCTATTATTGGGTTAGCACGTTTGGATGGAGTTTCGGTTGGGGTTGTATCCCAAGAACCATCGCATATGGCAGGTGTTATTGATATTGACGCATCTGACAAGATCTGCAGGATGGTACGTTTTTGTGACGCTTTCAACCTACCAATCATTACTTTCATCGACTCCCCCGGTTTCCTGCCTGGTGTGGATCAAGAGCATCGCGGCATAATCAGGCATGGTGCTAAAGTGTTGTTTGCCTATTCCGAGGCTACTGTGCCAAAGATAAGCGTTGTCACGCGTAAAGCTTATGGTGGTGCTTATGTAGTCATGAGTAGTAAGTATTTAGGAACAGATATCACTTACGCATGGCCTTCTGCTGAAATTGCCGTGATGGGTCCAGAAGGGGCAACTAATATCCTCTATCGCAAGCAGATTAGCCAAGCAGAAGATCCAACTTCAGAACGTAAACGTTTGGAAGCAGAGTATCGTGAGCGCTACCTAAACCCATATGCAGCTGCCGGTGCAGGTTACATCGATGATGTCATTGAACCTGCTGAAACACGTTATAAACTAATCACTGCTCTCAAAGCGATCTCAAATAAGTTTGAACCAACACTTGCACGAAAACATGGCAACATGCCAGTTTAGTGGGAGGATAATTTCTATGGAAAATATTCAGGCAGGGTTGTTAATTACCGCAATAGGGATGGGATTAGTATTTGTAGTCATCCTAGCCCTTTGGGGGTTGATGGTGCTATTAGTAAAAATCACATCAAAAGAAGATCAACAGGCTGAAATCCATGAAGCTGAAGAATCACCTATTGAGGTTAAAACTGATCCTAAATCCAGTCTGTATCCAAAGATTGCTGCTGTTGCAGTTGCTGCTGCCATTAATTTTAGCAGCAAACAGCCCTCAATAATGACAAGCAGCCAACCAGCTGAGATAAGTCTTTGGAAAAATGTCAAACGGATGCAGCAGCTGCAAAATAAACCGGGTATAAGGAAAAATTAATGAATATCCAAGTCAAAGTAAACGATGCATTATTTACAGTCCAAATTGATGATGTTCATGCGAGGCCAGTGATTGCCACGATTGAGGGAGAACAATTTGAGGTTTGGCCAAAAGAGGAGCAAGAACAAAGACCAGAACTTCACACGGTAAAATCTGTGTCAGCAGTTTCACCTATTCCACAAAAGGCGCAAGAAACAAAACAAACAAATTCTGCAAGCATTAATGCACCATTGCCTGGTGTGATTATTTCAATTGAAACTAAAGCTGGCGAGAAGGTTAAGGTTGGGCAGACCTTGTGTACATTGGAAGCCATGAAGATGAAAAATGGTATCCGTTCTAACCGTGATGGAGTGGTTGCTGAGGTTTTAGTTTCAGTTGGCGATCAAGTGCAGCATGGGCAAGCTTTACTTCGTTTTGAGGAATAAGGGTCAAATAGATGAATTTTGAATTTTTACTGGAAGAACTGAGTAGAGGTTTCAAAGATTTTACTTTTGGAAATGCAATCATGATATTGGTTGGTTTAATCTTAATTGCCCTGGCTGTATGGAAAGAATATGAACCGGTATTACTTTTGCCCATCGGCTTTGGCTGCTTGATGGCAAACCTGGGTATGTCCAATGAAGTCGGTTTCATGAAAGTAATTTATGATGCAGGGATCAAAACTGAGCTTTTCCCGCTATTAATCTTTGTTGGTGTTGGTGCAATGATTGATTTTAGCCCATTGCTATCCCAACCAAGCTTGGTACTTTTAGGAGCAGCTGGCCAATTTGGGATCTACGCCACTTTATTACTTGCCCTGCTTCTTGGATTCCCAATGAACCAAGCTGCTTCAATAGGCGTGATTGGTGCCATTGATGGGCCTACGGCCATTTTTGTGGGGAGTAAATTAGCGCCTGAGATTTTAGCGCCAATTGCAGTGGCAGCTTACTCGTATATGAGTCTTATTCCCATAATTCAACCCCCGATCATGAAGTTGATGACCACTCGTAAAGAACGCATGATTCGAATGGATTACGCACCTAAACCAGTATCGCGCCTGACCTTAATCATCTTCCCAATTTTTGTCACGGTCATTGTTAGCTTAGTTGCACCTGACGCAGCGCCTTTAATGGCCGCCTTGATGTTGGGTAACCTGCTGCGGGAAAGTTTGGTGGTGGATCGTCTCAGCAAAGCTGCTCAAAACGAAATCATAAATATTGCTACCCTGTTTCTAGGCTTAGCAATTGGATCAACCATGACCGCACAAAGTTTCTTAAACTTCTCTACTTTGCAGATTTTACTGCTGGGTTTGTTGGCTTTTGTAATTGACACTGTGGCCGGGTTATTGTTTGGGAAGTTTATGGCTTTTGTTACGCATAACAAAGTCAACCCCTTGATTGGCGCATGCGGTATCAGTGCTTTTCCGATGGCTGGGCGTCTTTCCGCTAAGATGGCCCAGGATGAAGACTTTGAAAACTACATCTTGATGCATGCAATGGGATCCAACACTGCTGGGCAATTAGGCAGTGTGATAGCTGGCGGTTTGTTGCTGGCGTTGGTAACGGGATTAATGTAGGCAATAAAAAACTGACCACTTTTCAAAATGGTCAGCTTAGTAATTAGATTTCAAGTTTATAACCATTCGACCGAATGGTTCGAATAACATGAGGTTTGCGGGGATTAACCTCTATGGCTTTACGCAGCCAACTGATGTGGACGTCTAGTGTACGCGTATCCCCCAAATAATCCGTCTCCCAGACCTCTTTAAACAGAATCTCTCTACCAATAATTTGGCCTGGTCGGTCCATCAGGTATTTTAGGAGTTTTGCTAACCTGGGTGTAAGCTGAGTTTTCTTCCGATTACATATAAGCAAGTGAGTTTCTAAGTTTAAGGATAAAGGGCCAACTCTATAAATTTTTTTACTATCCATCGGTGCGAATAGATTAATCCTGTTAGCTAATTTTTGAACAGTGAAAGGTAGATTTAGCGTCACATTTGCATCAACTTGTTCGGGCAAGCTCAGATCTTCCGCAACGATTAGAATAATAGGACATTTTTCAAGACGTTTGCGCAGTGATTGACAAATTCGAACGCCGTTAGTTCTTAAAGAGGCGGCATTAACAATGATAACTTCTGGTAGGTAAGAATCTAAAAGGAATAAACCCTCACTCCCACTCCTCGCCAGGAGAACATCGTATCCTTTTTTCTCCAGTTCTTTAGCGAAAAGCGAGTGATTTCCTCTCTTGCCTTCTATTAGAAGAACTAAACTATCATTATCAACTGACAATTAAAAAGCCTTTCGCAAGTTAATAAAAGGTACAAACATGAGTGCAAAAAAAATCAACAAATTATTCCCTGAACAAGCTAATAGTCATTTTCCCGCATACTCATCACCAGATAATTATTTATAAATTCAGGATAATACTCTTGAGTCACCTGAATAGTAAATGAGCCGGATTCCGATTATATCACCATTTATACTCTGGAAGAAAAATGTTAAAGAAAGTCAATTCAGGAAATTATTGAAATCTTAAATTATTTCGCTATTTTTTGTTTTTGTTGCCAGGCGAATGGTGGCATGTTAGAATTTATACATATCGTATTTCTTGAATCTGAAGGGAGTCTATTATGAGCAAGATGGTCTCTTGTGTCATAGACAGCGTAAGAGTAAGCCTGACCAATCAACAAAGAGTTGTTGTTCTTAAGGAACAAGATAATGAGCGTTACTTACCAATTTGGATTGGGTTATATGAAGCAGAAGCAATAACCATTAGCCTGCAGCATATTGAGGTGGCCAGGCCGCAAACGCATGACTTGATTTGCTCGATCTTAAAAAATCTGGATGCAAAATGCTTATTTGTTGAAATCACAGCTTTACGGGAAGATGTGTTTTATGCAAATTTGGTTACAGAGCAAAATGAAACCCGGAAATTTATCGATTGTCGGCCTTCTGATGCATTGGCTTTAGCAACGAGATTGGATGTACCGATTTATGTTTCTGAAGATGTTTTGACTGCTGCAGGAATTGAACCTGAACGTGATATCCGCGATCAAGAATCCTCACCTGACAGCCCGATAGATGAGTCAGAAGAAGATCTCTCCATCTTTAAAGATTTTCTAGATACTTTGGGCAAGGATCAATCACAGGATGATACTCCGCGTAGGGACGATTAAGTCAATGCGTTTAAGAAAGCATGGCATTGAGCATCAGCTTTACCAAAACCAAAATGACTTTACTCCTGTCTCAATTAATAATAGGCGAACAAATAAATGAGTGACCAAGAATACATTAATGATAATAGCAGTGATTTGAGCATGGGGGTGCCTTACAATCGGGATGCCGAAGAAGCCTTAATTGGGTCAATTCTGATCAACCAGGAGGCATTCTTAGAGGTTGCGGCTTTTTTGGATGCGGATGACTTCTATTTAAATAGAAATAAGTGGATTTGGGAAGCTTTTGTGCATTTAAACCAGACCAAAATGCCTTATGACCTAATTACGGTTGGTAAAGAATTAGCAGATAATGGCAGGTTGGATGATATAGGTGGTACTGCTTACTTAGTCAGCCTGACAAACCAGGTCCCTTCTTCGCTGCATGCCGAAGCATATGGGCGAATCATCCAAGACAACGCGATTCGCCGCCGATTATTAGGCGCAGCAAACGATATTGCAAAATTAGCCTATAAACAAGATTTGAAAATAGCTTCTGTGGTCGATGAAGCTGAAAAGGCAGTGTTTAGTGTCAGCGAGCAGCGCATCAGGCACGACCTTTTACCGATTAAGGATGTTTTAGATAGTTATTATGAACGCATTGATGCACTTGCACAGAGGTCTGATGAGGTTTTTGGTTTGCAGACCGGTCTTGATGATCTTGATAGGGTTTTAGGCGGTATGCAGCGTTCTGATTTTCTCATTGTCGCAGGTCGACCAGGCATGGGTAAAACTGGCTTCTTGATTGGGATTATGAAGCATGCAGCCCTTAAACATAACAAACACATCGCCATGTTTTCTCTTGAAATGTCATCCGAACAACTTGTGCAGAGATTAATTGCACAAGAAACCGGGATTGATTCACAGCGCCTGCGCAGTGGAAAACTCAAAGAAAATGAATGGACATTGCTTATGGCAGCCATGGATTCTTTGAGCAATGCAAAAATTTACTTAGACGATACACCAGCAATTACACCCTTGCAGATGAGAACAAAATGCCGCCGGCTGGATATGGAAGTAGGACTTGACCTTGTCATCGTTGATTACCTTCAATTGATGTCCGGGGATTATCGTACTGATAACCGAGTGCAGGAAGTATCGAATATTTCTCGTAACCTCAAAGTGATGGCCAGGGAGTTGAATGTGCCAGTTTTAGCCGCTGCGCAGTTGTCCCGTGCGGTTGAACAGCGTACCGATAAACAGCCTGTTCTCTCTGACCTGCGAGAGTCTGGTAGCTTGGAGCAAGATGCAGACGTGGTGATGTTTATCAACCGCCCTGATGCCTTAGACGAGAAGAGCGTCCGTCATAACGTGGCATCGCTAATCGTGGCAAAACACCGTAATGGTCCAACTCACGGCGGGATTGAGTTGATTTTTATTAAAGATTTGGCGATGTTTAAAACCGCTGTTCGAGATAATTTTTAACAGCTGCCAACATGATTGAAAATAATCAGTTTGTTGGGTTTCTAAACGGTGAAGCAGAAAGCATAGTTTTCCCAAAATCCTTTTTTGATTCCTTATTACCAAAAATTTCAGATCTTGATCAATTAAAATTTCTTTTAGCCTATTTCTGGTTATTGAGTAAACAAAAAGAATTTTCCCTGCCAGTTTCGCTTGATGTCTTTCAAACCTCAGAACAGATTCTTGCAATACTAGATAATGATCTTCAGCGTGTTGAAAAAGCGCTTAACCTATGTATCAAAGATAAGATATTTATTGAAATCACAGATAATCGTACTCAAACAGCAATTTACCTGCTGAATTCACCACGTGGCAGAGCAACCTTTGAAGCTTTTCAATCTGGCACTATCAAATTTGAGGAACTGAGGCAGGGTCAGATTTCAAAGCTAGATGAAAAGCCCAATATTTTTAAGCTTTATGAAGAAAATATTGGGCTGCTAACACCTATGATTGCTGATATCCTAAAGGAAGATGAGGCAGAATTTCCTGACTATTGGATACGTGAAGCCATCGAAATTGCTGTCAAGAAAAATGCAAGAAACTGGAAATATGTGCATGCTGTTTTAGAATCCTGGCAAAAGGAAGGTCGTAATGCAAAAGATGCAGAAAGTAGACAAAACGATTCAAAAGATCGAGAGCAATATCGAAAAAAATGGCTTGGAGAAGATGGATAATTCGCAAGAAACCCCACCCAGCGAACATGTTTATGGTCTTGGAAAGCCCGATTGCCCAATTTGCCATGGGTTAGGTTTTATCCGTCGCGCGGTGGAGTTTGGTGACCCAGATTTTGGTAAGTTGTTTGTCTGCGTATGCCGCCAACAAGAAATTACTCAAGAAGTAAGAGACCGCTTATTCCTCTTGAGCAACCTTGATTCTCTTAGGGAACTAACTATTGAGACTTTTCATCCGCGCGGCAGGGTCGGTTTAGGTAAACAACAAGCAGATACACTTGAACAAGCCTTCAATCACGCCCAATCGTTCGCCGGGTCATTAAAAGGGTGGTTGTTGTTGTTGGGGCGATATGGCTGCGGTAAGACACATTTAGCAGCTGCAATTGCAAACCAAGCAGTAAGTATGGGTATCCCTACGCTTTTCCTGACAGTTCCTGATTTGTTGGATTGGTTGCGCTTTTCTTACTCTGATGGCGCTGACAAGAACTTTGAAGGACGCTTTGAAGAAATTCGAAACATCCCGCTTTTGATAATGGACGATTTTGGAACTCAGAATACAACGCCCTGGGCACAGGAAAAATTATTCCAAATTATCAATTACCGCTACATCAATAAAATTGCTACTGTCCTGACCAGTAATATGGATTTGGGCGAATTTGAGCCGCGTATAAAATCACGGCTGATGGACCCAGAAATTGTTACCCAGGTTAAAATTCTGGCACCAGATTATCGCAATCCTAAAGATGATATTGGCCATCATGAATTGTCCTGCTTAAGCCTGCATGGTAGCAGAACTTTCGAGACATTTAATTTAAGGAAAGATGAAAAATTGTTGAGCGAGGATTTGCGGTCTCTTCAAAAGGCATACGAGATTACCAAATCCTATGCTAAGAAACCCACAGGTTGGTTGTTGTTGACCGGACCTTACGGTTGCGGAAAAACTCATCTCGCTGCAGCTATAGGCAACTACCAGGCAGAGCTAGGCGACCCGCCTTTAATGATTGTTGTTCCTGATTTATTAGATCACTTACGTTCCACCTTTAGCCCCACAAGCAGTGTGAATTTAGACCGAAGATTTGAGGAAATTCGAAAGGCGCATTTACTGATCTTAGATGACCTAGGAACACAGTCCGCAACACCTTGGGCACGGGAAAAGCTTTACCAGCTTTTCAATTATCGCTATAGCGCTGAACTGCCTACTGTGATTACTACTGCTAGCATGCCAGAAGAGATCGATCAGAGGCTCTACAGTCGGATGATGGATGAGCGGCTCTGCACCATTGTTCCCATCACAGCCCCCAGCTACAGAGGCGGAAAAAAGGTTCTTACGAGAAACTGATCAAATTGACCTCAAAAAACCTAGTTTCTACTTAAATAATTGTTTATGTCAACTGGGAAAGATTTCTTAAAAAGATATGGTATTATTTGACGGTGTTAAGAGATTATCATCCAGTTTATGGGTGTCAATCCTGCCAAATTGAATTTATTGGCAGGAAATTTAATGTTAAGAAGAGAATAGTAATCAATGGAAAAAATTATTAGAGAAACCCCGAATAGCTTTGACTTGCCCCGGCGAATCAAACGGCTTGCCGACCTTGCCCATAACTTATGGTGGGTTTGGAACCCTGAAGTTGCACGCATGTTTAAGGAGATTGACCCGATCTTGTGGGAAGATCTCAACCATAACCCGATCGTCTTCTTAAGAAAGGTCGAGCGGCCAGTCTTTGATGCATTAATTAAAGACCGCTACTTTTTGGAAAAATATGATCGACATGTGCGTGAGTTTGATCATTACATGACCCAAAATAATACCTGGTATTCACAAACCTATCCAAGGCTCCAAAACGAACAAATAGCCTATCTCTCCTTTGAATTTGGATTACATGAATCCTTGATGGTTTATGCTGGTGGTTTAGGCGTTTTATCAGGCGATCATCTCAAAGAAGCAAGTGATTTGGGCTTACCGCTTGTTGCGGTAGGATTTCTTTATACTTTTGGCTACTTTTCACAACACATAACAGAAGATGGCTGGCAGGAAGCCAGGAACGTGCAACTCAATTTTGACGATTTGCCGTTGGTTGCTTTATTAGATGAGAACCACGAACCAATCAAAATTAGCTTAGATTTGCCTGGCCGGCGCATCTTTGCCCGTTTGTATGAGCTCAATGTGGGTCGGGTGAAATTGATCCTGATGCATACAAATATTCCCGAAAACAACCCGCACGATCGCCAACTGACTGATCGGCTCTATATTAGTGATTTAGAATTGCGGATTTCCCAAGAAATGTTACTTGGTATTGGTGGCGTACGGGCCCTAGAAAAATTAGGTTACAACCCAACTATTTACCATATGAATGAAGGCCATTCAGCTTTCTTGGCATTAGAAAGAATTCGAAATCTTATCTCAAAGGGATCCAGCTTTTCAGAAGCAGAGAGTAAAGTTCGCCAGACCAATATCTTCACGACTCATACCCCTGTTCCAGCTGGAAATGATGAATTTCCAATTTGGTTAATTGAAAAATACTTCTCAAATTATTGGCCAGAACTTGGCATGAATCGTGATGAATTCCTTTCCATTGCTAAGGTACCACAAACCTGGGGTGGAGAGGCGTTCAGTATGCCTGTTTTGGCGTTACGTTTATCTGATTTCAAAAATGGCGTTTCAGAATTGCATGGTGAAGTCTCAAGAAAAATGTGGTCTCATCTTTGGCCAGATAGGGACTTGAAGGATGTTCCCATCTCGTACATAACAAATGGTATCCACACAGGCACATGGCTGGCGCGCCGCATGGCGATCCTATTCACGCGTTACTTGGGGGCAGACTGGCTTGAAAGAATGGATGACCCTGAGTTGTGGGAACAAATAGAAAATATCCCAGATGAGGAGTTATGGCGTGTACGCCGTCATCTCAAACGAAAACTAGTTGCTTATATGGTTACCCGCGCAAGAAAGCAATGGATATCCACCACGGTCCACCCGGTTCAAACGGTGGCTAGTGGGGTTCTCTTAGACCCATATGCGCTCACGATTGGTTTTGCACGGCGTTTTGCGACTTATAAACGAGCAAATCTGCTCTTCCGGGATTATGACCGGCTTTTGAAGATGGTCACAAACGAGAAAAAACCTGTGCAAATCATTTTTGCAGGAAAAGCTCATCCTGCTGATGAACCGGCCAAACTGCTCATTCAAGAAGTTTACCGAGCCGTCAAAGACGCCCGCAACGCCGGTCGCTTGGTGTTCTTGGATGATTATGATATGAATATGGCTCGCTACTTGGTGCAGGGTGTGGATGTGTGGTTGAATACCCCGCGCCGCCCCCGCGAGGCTTCAGGTACTAGTGGTCAAAAAGCAGCCTTAAATGGCACTTTAAACTTCTCAGTTTTAGACGGATGGTGGGCAGAGGGCTATAACGGTCTCAATGG
>Ga0116143_10006147_pt1 | contig 10548 bp, 3 predicted proteins | sample AD_UKC034_MetaG_FD_89745 | JGI IMG/M metagenome (GOLD analysis project Ga0116143, IMG submission 89745) | Active sludge microbial communities of municipal wastewater-treating anaerobic digesters from USA - AD_UKC034_MetaG | ecosystem: Engineered > Bioreactor > Anaerobic > Digestate | place: USA...
CCCGCCATCAACGTGGGCATCAGCGTGAGCCGCGTGGGGGGCAACGCCCAGATCAAGTCCATGAAGAAGGTGGCCGGCACGCTGAAGCTGGACCAGGCGCAATACCGCGAACTGGAGGCCTTCAGCAAGTTCGGCTCCGACCTGGATGCGGCCACCAAGGCCGTGCTGGACAAGGGCGCGCGCAACGTGGAGATCCTGAAGCAGGGGCAGAACAGCCCGGTGCGTGTGGAAGAGCAGATCGCCATCATCTACTGTGGTACGAAGGGCCTGTTGAGCAAGGTGCCCGTGAAGAACATCAAGCAGTTCGAAGCCGAGTTCATCACCATGCTCCGGAACAAGCACAACGATGTGCTCGAAGCCCTGAAGCGTGGTGAGTACAACGACCAGATCACCGACACCCTGGAGAAGGTGGCCGCCGATCTCGTGAAGAGCCTGGATAACTAAGCCTTTCGAAAGCGCGCGATGCCCAGTCTGAAGGAAGTACGCAACCGGATCGTCTCGGTCAACAGCACCAAGCAGATCACCGCCGCCATGAAGATGGTGAGCGCGGCCAAGTTGCGTCGTGCCCAGGATGCCATCACCCGCATGCGTCCGTACGCGGAGAAGTTGCAGCAGATCCTGAGCAATGTGAGCGCCAGCCTCGACAGCAGTGAGGGCAGGTACAGCCAGCAACGCGAGGTGAAGAAGGTGCTGCTCGTGGCCATCGTGAGCAATCGAGGCCTCGCCGGCGCTTTCAACACGCAGGTCTTCCGCCAGATCCGTCGCACGGCCGCACAGCTGGAGAACGAAGGGAAGACCGTGCACGTCCTGCCGCTCGGGAAGAAGGCGCTGGACACCTACCGCCGTACGAAGTACTTCAGCCCGGAACTGCCCACCGATGGTGCCAGCCTGTACGATGGTCTGAGCTTCGACAAGGTGGCGCCGAAGGCCGAACTACTGATGGAGCTTTTCGCCAACGGCACCTACGACCAGGTGATGTTGGTCTACAACAAGTTCAAGAACGCGGCTGTGCAGGTGCTCTGCGAAGAGCCCTACCTGCCCGTTGCTCCGCCCAAGGCCGACCCGCACGCCAAGGTCGCTGGTTCCAAGGTGGACCACATCATGGAACCGAGCCGCGAGGAGATCGTGGAGAACATCATCCCGAAGAGCCTGAAGATCCAGCTCTACAAGGCGCTACTGGACAGCAATGCAGCCGAGCATGGTGCGCGCATGACCGCCATGCACAAGGCCACGGACAATGCCGACGCGTTGTTGAAGGACCTGAAGCTGTCCTACAACAAGGCGCGCCAGGCGGCGATCACCGGCGAGATCCTCGAGATCGTTGGCGGTGCGGAAGCTCTGAAGGGTTAAGTCATCCCGGGGACCGTGCGGGCGTCACCGCCCCCATCTTTGCCGTCCATGGCCTCCCCGGGAGAACACACGTTCACGCGTTACCAGGTCTTCCTGATAGCCGTGCTGGCCTTCATGCAGTTCACGGTGATCCTGGACTTCATGGTGATGGCGCCGCTCGGGGCCATGCTCATCCCGGAGCTTCGGATAACTCCGGAACAGTTCAGCCATGTGGTGCTGGCCTACGCGGCGGCGGCAGGCATCAGCGGCCTCCTTTCGGCCGGGTTCGCGGACAGGTATGACAGGCGTTCCCTGTTGCTCTTCTTCTACACCGGCTTCCTGCTCGGGACGCTGTTCTGCGGGATCGCCCCGAACTATGAACTGCTCCTGGTAGCCCGTGTGTTCACAGGGGTCTTCGGCGGTGTGATCGGCTCGGTGTCGATGGCGATCATCACCGACGTGTTCCTACCGCATGTGCGGGGGCGGGTGATGGGTTTCGTACAAATGGCATTCGCAGTTAGCCAGGTCGCCGGGATACCCATCGGCCTCTTCCTCGCCCATCGCTTCCACTGGCACGCGCCCTTCCTCATGATCGTCGGACTTGGCCTGCTGGCCGGCTTCGTGATCTTCCGCTTCATGCGGCCTGTCCGTGAACACCTGGCGCTCCAAGGAAAGGTCCGGCCGGTGGAGCACCTGCTGAAGACCTTCACGAACCCGAGGCATACCGTACCCTTCCTCACGATGATGATCCTGGCCACGGGCGGATTCATGATGATGCCCTTCAGCACCACCTTCCTGGTGAACAATGTGGGTGTTACAGAAGATCAGTTGCCATGGATCTTCGTGATCATCGGACTGTGTTCCATGATCACCTTCCCGGTGGTGGGCCGTCTGAGCGACCGCTTCGGGAAGTTCGGGACCTTCACAGTGGGAACCGTGATCGCCATCACCACCACGATCATATACAGCCATCTGGGACCCACCCCACTGTGGAAGGTCATCGTGATCAATGCGATCAGCTTCGTGGGCATCGGCAGCAGGATCGTGTCGTCACAAGCACTGATGACCAGCGTACCTACGATGCGCGACCGTGGCGCCTTCTCGGCCATCACCGCTTCCATCCAACAACTGTCGGGCGCCATCGCGGCGGGGATCGCCGGACTGATCGTGATCCAGGCCAATGACCGTGCACCGCTCGAGCACTACGACACCCTCGGCTTCGTGTGTGCGGGTACGATGCTGGCCTGCGTGGTGCTCATGTACATCGTGGACCACCAGGTGAAGGCGCAGGCCTTGCGTGATGCACAGGGTGAGCAACAGGTACCCGTTGCGGCCTGACGGACCAGGACCGGCCCATTCCGTCCCCCCGCGCTCAAGCGAAGAAGGGCCCGCCGCTCTTCCGAACCGCGGGCCCTTCTTCGCATGATCCGTTAGAACGCGCTACTCGTCGACCGACGGTCCCGACCCGAATGCATGCCATAGTACATCAGTGAGAACTCGAAAGCGCCGTTCTTGCGGGTGTAGTTCTGCAGGCTCGAGATGTTCGCGTCATAACTGAAGCGATACACCACGTTCTTATGCTTCAGGCCGACATGAGCGATCGCGGCATCATTCACCCGGTACGCCCCTCCGGCCAACACGCTGTACACCGAACCCCCCAGACCCACCTCCGCCATCAGACCCACATTGATCTGCTGGTCGGCTCCCTGACGCATGTACAAGCCCGACGGGACCAGGTAAGTGTCGTCCACGATCTCGACGCGTACCCCTCCATTGACCGAATAACGGATGGGCAGGTCGCTGTCCGTCACGCGCAGGATCGACTCGTTCGGCGTGTTGACATGGTACATGGCGAAGTTGGCGAAGGGGTTGACGCGTTTGCGCGCGTCCGTTGCCTTGTATGAGACACCACCGGCGATATCCAGCATAAGGCGTGCACCGCGCTGCACCGTTTCACCCGAGGGCAGGTCGGTGTTGAAGTACCCGTTGTCGTACTGGGCGTCCCATACCAGCTGCTGGTCGTTCATCTTCTTGTAGAGGATGCCCAGGTTGAAGCCGCCGGAGATGATGTGACGCGGATCACGACCGGCGACGTTGTACGCCGCCGAAACACCGGTCTGGAAGGTGTTCATCACGCCCGCCATGTTGTAGTTGTTCAGATAAGCACCGAAGCCATACCGGTCCTGCATGGCCACATCATAACCGAAGCCAGTTGTCGTGAAGCTGTTCGCAAGGCTGTTCCATTGGCTGCGGACGTTACTGGTCATGCGGAAATCCGCATTGCCATACATGCCCGTCAGCGCAGGGTTCAGCAATGCCGGGGCTGCATCGTAGTGCGACAAGTGGCCGTCCTGGGCGTTCATCGAACCCCAGATGCACAGGCTGCAAGCCAGTACGATCGCATTCTTCTTGCTCATCATCGGGAGGCCTTGTTCGTTCATCGGGTCAGTGTCACTTTACCGGCGCGATCATGCGTCTCACCCGTGGTAGTGGTCGCGACCACGGAGTACACATACACACCATTGATCTCGGGGGTGCCCTTATGCGTGCCATCCCAGCCGGCCAGCGGATCACTGGTCTCGAAGACAAGCTCGCCCCAACCGTTGTAGATCCTCAGTTCCATGGTCTCGAAGGGTCCGCCTCGCACATAGAAGACGTCGTTCACTCCGTCGCCGTTCGGGCTGAAGGCATTGGGAAGCTTCGGTGGCAGGATATCCTTCACCTCGACCTCGATCAGTAGGGAATCACGGTCGGTGCATCCGTTCACGTTGGTCACCGTCTGCACGATGATGTACTGACCCGGAGCCTCGTAGGCATGGACGGGTTCAGCGAGAAGGCTTCCACCGCCATCACCGAAGTCATAGTACCAGTTCGTCGCCGCCACCGAAGTGTCCGTGAAGGCGATCTCCGTTTCCGTCAGCAACTCGCCGCTGATGGCGAAGCCGGCGACAGGAGCATCGAGCACCTCGACCGTGCGGGTGATGCTCGCACTGCAACCGTTCTGGGCGAAAACGGTCAGGGTAACAGTGTACTCACCGGGCTCGGCGAAGCTCGCGCTCGCTTCGGGTCCATTGGCCATGTCACCATTACCAAGGTCCCAGTTCCAACCGATGATGGCCGAGCCCGTGGTGGTGCTCGCATCCATGAACCGCGTAGTGGAGCCGGCGCACGCATTGGTGACCCCGAATGCCGGCTGCAGCGGATTCACGAAGGAGAGCATGAGCGTATCGCTCACCGCTGCACAAACCCCGTTACCCGTGCTCGTCAGGATCATCCGAAGATCACCCAGTTGCTCATCCGTGGCTCCTGGTTGATAGCTGGCGTTCGCCGATACATCGCTTGGGAGGAAGACGCCGGAACCGTTCGTGGACCACTGGACGCCGGTGGCACCCGTGAATGAACCGGAAAGGTCGACAGACGAACTCGCATCGCATGTGCTCAGATCGGCACCCGCGTTCACCGTCGGAACGGCTTGCAGCGATACGATCATGGTATCGGCATCCGCCGGACAGCCCATGTTGCCGGTGGTCGTCAGGATGAAGCGCAGTTGGCTGAAGGCCATGTCCGTGGCGCTCGGCACATACGTTGCACCAAGGGTGCTGGCATCGGGTAGGAAGTTCCCGGTGCCGTTCGTGCTCCACACACCACCGCTCATACCGGTGATGCCACCGCCAAGCGCGATCGGGTCCATATCCGCGCATACCGTCATGTCCGCCCCCGCATTCGCGATGCGCGTCGGTCCGATGTCGATGAAGACGGAGTCCGCCGCGTTGCCGCAGGTGCCCGTGCCCAAGGCCGTGAGCACGAGGTACACGCCACCGGCGATGCTGTCGTTCGCGGCCGGTACGTAGGTCGCGTTGAGCACATCCGCGCTCGGTTGGAAGCTGCCCGCTCCCATGGTGGTCCACTGGACGCTGCCCTGGTTCTGAGCCGTGCCGTTCAGTTGCACATCCTCCAGGCCGTTGCACAGGAGCACGTCGGCGCCAGCGTTCACGGTCGGCGGCACGTGGTAGCTCACCACCAGCGTGTCACGACCTGCGGGGCAGCCCTGGTTGTTGGTGGTGCTCAGGATCAGGTTGATGTTGCCGATGGCGTAGTCAGCAGCACCGGGGATGTAGGTCGCGTTGAGCGCGCTTGCGTTCGGCATAAAGGAACCGGTACCGCTGGTGGTCCAGGTGCCCGTGGTCGTTCCGGCCACCACCCCGTTCAGGGCGACGTTCGGGTCGGTGCTGCAGGCCACCACGTCCGCTCCGGCTTCGGCCGCGAGGCCACCGCCGAAGCTGATCACCAACTCATCGGATACCGCGCTGCACGGTTGCACACCAGTGGTGGTGACCGTAAGCGTCACTGATCCGGACAGACTGTCGGCAGCGCTCGGCGTGTACAATGTGGCCAGCGCGTTCGCGTCGAAGAAGGTCCCCGTGCCCGAGGTCGTCCACATACCACCACCGGCGTTTGCCGCGTTGGCGGTGACCTGCACGGGTGCAGCGGTGCATGCGATGATGTCCGCACCTGCGTTGATCGCAGGGAGTGCGTTCACGGTGATCTCCACCACATCTGTCGCAGGTGTGCACGACCCACTGGTGATCGTGGTCAGCGCGAGTTGGACCTGACCTGCCGCGATGTCCGCAGCGCTCAGTGTGTAGGTCGCGTTCGGGTCCGTGTTGTTGCTGAAGGAACCTGTTCCGTTCGTACTCCACTGGATGCCGGATGCGCCACCGCTGAAGTTGCCGGCCAGTTGGGCGATCGGTGCGTTCGCGCACAGCGCCTGGTCCGGTCCCGCATAGGCGAAGCTGCTACTGCCGAAGGTGAGCACCATCTGGTCGGAGCCGCTAGGACAAGTGCCCGTATTGGTGGCCGTGAAGGTCAGCACGACCGATCCGTTCGCGATATCCGCAGCAGAGAAGTAGTACTGCGCGTTCAGCACATCAGCGCTCGGTTGGAAGGTGCCGGATCCCGTGGCGGTCCAGATGCCAGAGGGCGATCCGTTCTGGATCGTGCCCTGCATGTTGGCATGATCCGAGGCAACGCACACGTTCTGGTCAGGACCTGCGCTCACGATGAGTCCATCCGTGAGGTAGATCGTCATCTGATCGCTCACCGCATTGCAGTTCGCATTGTTCAGCGAGGTGAGCGTGAAGGTGATCGAGCCGTTGGCGACATCCGCCGCGCTGGCCGTGTAGGTGGTGTTCAACGCACCAGCATTCGCGATCGTACCGCTACCGGTGGTCGACCACTGGCCCGCGTTCGTGATGCCGCTGATGGTCCCGCTCAGATCGAACTGGGTCACCTGATCACAATACGTCTGGTCCGGTCCGGCGTTCACGTAGGGTGCCGGGGTCAGGGTCAGTTGCATCGCATCAACGGCGTTATTGCATGAGCCCGGAGCGCTCAATGTCAAGGTGAGGTTGCCGATGGCCGTGTCGACCGCGCTGGGGATGTATGTCGGCGTGAGCACGTTCGCATTCGGGAAGAAGGAGCCGGTACCCGTGGTGCTCCATTGCACCTGTGTCGCATCACCGCTCAAAATTCCATTCAACTGCGTGGCTGCGTTGTTCGCGCAAGAGGTCACATCCGTACCCGCGTTCACCGTTCCTTCCGGCTGGATGGCGATGAAGAGCGTGTCGGCATCGGGCTGGCACACACCGGTGTTCGTAGCCGTGAGGATCAGGTAGGCGCCACCTGCGAGCTGATCGCTCGCGCTGGCCTGATACACGTTGCTGAGCGCATCGTTCGCATTGGCGAAGCCGCCGCTGCCCAATGTGCTCCACGTGCCATTGCTGCTTGCACCGCTCACGGAACCGTTGATCACCACGTCCAGGTCGCCCCAACAGGTCACCTGATCGGCTCCAGCGCTCACCACCGATTCCGGCGTGATGGTCAGCAGCATCTGGTCCATGGCGTTGTCGCAGCTATTCACGCTCCAAGTGAAGGTGAGCGTGCCTAGTGAGGCATCGCTCGGAGCGAGTTGGTACGTCGCGTTCGCATCCCCAGCGCTCGGCACGAAGCTGCCCGCGCCCGTGGTGGTCCACTGGCCTTGCGTCGCATTGCCGGTGATGGTGCCGTTCAATTGGATCGAGGTGGTGCTCGCGCAGATCGCCTGGTCCGCACCCGCGTTCGCGATCGCGTTGGGCAGGATGGTGATGGTCATCATGTCGCTGACGGCGGTGCAGAGACCGTTGTTGGTGCTGGTCAGCGTGAAGTCCACCGTTCCATTCAGCGAGTCAAGGCTGCTGGCGATGTAGGTCGCATTGAGGGCCGTCGGGCTCGGGCTGAAGAGGCCCGTGCCGCTCGTGCTCCATTCACCGGTCGTCGCACCGCCTTGCACCGCGCCGTTCAAAGGCACTTGCAACTGGTTCGAGCAGGTGGTCATGTCCGCACCAGCCTCCACCACCGGCGAGGGCGTCACGGTGATCGTCATCTGATCGCTCACCGCCGTGCAATTGCCGTTGCCCGTGGTCGTGAGCGTGAGTTGCACGCTGCCCGATCCGAGTTCGAAGGACGACGGCACGTACTGCGCATTGAGCGTTTGCGCGTCCGGCGTGAAGGTGCCAAGACCGCCGCTCCATTGCGCACCCGTGGCCACGGTGACAGCGCCGTTCAGCGTTACCACCGCGTTGTTCATACACATGTTCTGGTCCACGCCCGCATTCAGAGTCGGGGCCGGGGTGAAGGTCACGACCACCGTATCGCGCACCGCGATGCAGTTGCCATTGCCCGTGCTGGTGAGGTAGAGCGAGAGCGTTCCCGCCGCAAGTTCACCAGCGGTCGGCGTGTACACAGGGCTGAGCACGTTGGCACTCGGCGCGAAGGTTCCGCTGCCGCCCGTCCAGGTGCCACCGCTTGCATTGGTGACGTTGCCCGTGAGTTGCACCGCGCTGTTGTTCGCGCAGATGGACAGGTCCATCCCCGCATCCACGATGGGCGCACCGGTGAAGACGATCGTCATCTGATCGGTGACGGCGTTGCAGAAGGTCGTTCCGGTCGAGCTCAAGGTGAGCGTCACGCTGCCTGCCGCGATCTCGGCCGCGGTGGGCGCATATTGTGTGGCCAGCATGGTGTTGCTCGGGAAGAAGGTCCCGGCACCACCGCTCCACGCACCGCCCGGCGCGTTGCCGACGAAGCCGTTCAGCTGAACGTTCGCGTTGTTCGCGCAGATCTGCTGGTCCGGACCGGCGTTCACCACGGGCACGGGGTCCACCAGCACGATCAAGCTGTCGCGCACGATGGCGCAGTTGCCATTGCCCGTACTGCTCAGTACAAGCGTGAATTGGCCCGAGGCGATCTCCGCCGCGGTGGGGAAATAGGTCGCGTTCAGCGCAGCATTACCTGGTGTGTAGGAACCGTTGCCGCCGGTCCAGATGCCGCCAGTGGCTACAGTGACCGATCCATTCAGGTTCACCTGCGCCGCGTTCGCGCACACATGCGCGTCCGGTCCCGCGTTCACGGTGGGCGCCGGTGTGAAGGTCAGCTGCACGGAATCCTGCGTGGCCATGCAACCACCGTTGCCGGTGCTGGTGAGATAGAGCCACACCTGGCCGCTCGCGATCTCAGCCGCGCTGGGCGTGTAGGCCGCGTTCAGGGTGTTGCTGTTCGGGCTGAAGGCCCCGGAGACACCGCTCCACACACCGCCCGTGGCGTTGGCCACCGAGCCGTTGAGCTGAGCCACCGCGTTGTTGGCACATAAGGTTTGCGAAGCGCCTGCCTCCACGATCGGTGCAGCCGTGATGGTCAGCACCACTTGGGAGGATACCGCGTTGCACAGACCGTTGCCAGTGCTGGTCAAGGTGATCGTGGCCGTGCCGGCTGCGATCTCGGCGTTGCTCGGCGTGTAGGTCGCGCTCAGGTTCGTGGCGCTCGGGCTGAAGGTGCCCACACCGCTCCAGCTGCCGCCCGTGGCGTTCTGCACGGAACCGGCCAGTTGTGCAGCAGGGTTGTTCGCGCAGGAGGTCAGTGGCGTGCCTGCGTTCACAATCGGCGACGGGTTGATGGTGATCACCACCTGGTCGCTTACCGGGCTGCAGGTACCATTGCCAACGGTCGTGAGCGTGAGCGTGACGGTGCCTGCGGCGACCTCTGCTGCACTCGGCGTGTAGGTCGCGTTGAGCGTGCCGTTGTTCGGCGAATACGAACCGTTCCCACCGCTCCAAAGCGCACCGGTAGCCACCGTGATCGCACCGTTCAGTTGCACCGAAGCATTGTTCGCGCAGGTGAAGAGGTCCACACCCGCGTTCGCAGTGGGCGCAGGCGTGAAGGTGTAGGTCACCTCATCGCTCACCGCCGTGCATCCGTTGTTGCCCGTGGTGGTGAGGGTCAGCGTCACGCTTCCTGCGGCCAATTCACCAGCCGAAGGCGTGTACACTGCGTTCAGCGCATTGGCGTTCGGCGTGAAGGTCCCGCCCGCACCGGACCAAGTACCGCCGTTCGCGACGGTGACGCTGCCGTTCAGCTGGATGCTCGCGTTGTTCGCGCAGCGCACACCATCCGCCCCCGCGTTCGCGGTCGGCGAAGCGGTGAAGGTGATCAGCACCTGATCCGATACCGGCACGCAGTTGCCATTGCCGATCGTCGTCAGGGTCAGTGTCAAGCTGCCTGCGGCGACTTCCGCTGCGGTCGGTGTGTAGATCGCGTTCAGCGAAGCGATGCTCGGCGCAAAGGTTCCCGCGCCACCGCTCCACTGGCCACCGCCCGCGCCGCTGACGGAACCGCCGAGCTGCACGTTGGGGTTGTTCGAGCATACCGCGATATCGTTGCCTGCATTGGCCACCGGCGATGCGATGATGGTGATCACCATCTGGTCGCTCACCGCGTTGCACAGACCATTACCCGTGCTGGTCAGGGTGAGGGTCACGGTGCCCAGGGCCACTTCGGCCGGGCTGGGCAGGTAGGTCGCGTTCAGCGTGTTCGCGTTCGGGCTGAAGCTGCCACTGCCACCGCTCCACACACCGCCGCCTGCGATGGTCACGGAGCCGTTGAGGATCACGGTCGGGTCGTTCGCGCATACCGTGCGATCGGTACCGGCGTTCATCACGGGGCTCTGCGAGAAGAAGATCGTCATCTGGTCACTCACCGTCTGGCAGCTGCCGTTGCCGGTGCTCGTCAGCGTGAGCGTCACGGAACCGTTCGCCAGTTCCGAGGTGCTCGGCGTATAGGTCGCGTTCAACGCGTTGATGCTGGGCGAGAAGGTGCCCGTGCCACCGCTCCAGATGCCGCCGCCCG
>Ga0116143_10006154_pt1 | contig 10539 bp, 7 predicted proteins | sample AD_UKC034_MetaG_FD_89745 | JGI IMG/M metagenome (GOLD analysis project Ga0116143, IMG submission 89745) | Active sludge microbial communities of municipal wastewater-treating anaerobic digesters from USA - AD_UKC034_MetaG | ecosystem: Engineered > Bioreactor > Anaerobic > Digestate | place: USA...
ATAGATTTTGTCTTCTACCGGAATCGACCAGTCGTACAATGGAACAAAATTATTTCGATTCTTTTCAATCACATCCACTACGGCTTTAGCTAAGTCGGTAGTGCCTTCACCACCAAATGCCCATCCTTTGCTCACGATTGCTTGTACGCCCATATCTGCACAGCGATCGATGATATAATCAATTTCATCTTGTGAATCGCTTTTAAAACTGTTGATGGCCACAACCGGATTTACTCCAAACAACTTGCAATTACCTACATGTTTCTCCAAATTTTCAAATCCTCGTTTTACTTTTTCCAAATTGGCAGTATCGTATTCGGCTTTCACAGCACCACCATGATGGCGCAAACCTCTGATGGTACAAACCAAAACGATGGCATGCGGTTTAAATCCGGCATATCCGCATTTGATATTCATAAATTTTTCGGCTCCCAAATCGGCACCAAAACCGGCCTCGGTTACCACATAATCGCAAAGAGATAATCCCATTTTGGTTGCTAAAATAGTGTTGGTGCCTTGAGCAATATTGGCAAATGGTCCACCATGAATAATAGCAGGATTGCCTTCAAGTGTTTGAACCAAATTAGGTTTTATAGCATCTTTCAACAAAAGAGCCATGGCACCTTCCGCTTTCAGATCTCTGGCAAATATTGGTTTCTTTTCGTAGGTATATCCGACAAAAATATTACCCAATCGTTTTTTAAGATCGGCCATATCCTTCGACAAGCAAAGAATGGCCATTACTTCAGAAGCCGGTGTAATATTAAAACCATCTTCACGAGGCACTCCATTGGCAGTTCCTCCTATACCTACGATGATGTGGCGCAAGGAACGGTCGTTCATATCCATCACTCTTTTCCACACAATGGTTCTTGGATCCAATCCAAGATTATATTTCTTTGATTGTAAATTATTATCGATTAAAGCCGACAATAAATTATTGGCTTTTTCTATCGCAGCAAAATCTCCTGTAAAATGAAGATTGATGTCTTCCATCGGAATCACTTGTGAGTATCCTCCACCCGCAGCACCACCTTTCATTCCGAAAACCGGACCCAATGAAGGTTCGCGTAGAACGACTACTGCGTTCTTCCCTATTTTATTCAATCCTTCGTTCAATCCAATGGAAACAGTTGTTTTTCCTTCACCAGCTGGTGTTGGATTAATAGCTGAAACCAGAATCAGTTTACTTTGCTGCGCTTTCTTTTCATTAATGAGTTCTAAAGGAAGCTTAGCTTTATGCTTTCCATAGTATTGCAAGTCTTCTGCATCAATACCCAATCTTGCAGCTATTTCTTTAATATGACGGATGCTTGCATTTTGTGCAATTTCCAAATCTGAAGGAACTTCATGTAGTACTTCCATAAAAATGTTTATTTAGTCTGGTTTTTAGCTTTGTTGAATTACGTTAATTATTAATAACATTGCAACCAACAAATTTAAAAATTTGATAAAAACTAATAATAAAAACGGTTTTTCAAGGTTGAATGATGATTACCTTAGCCCAAAGAAATTTTTACTTTTGCTATTCTATTATTTTGAATCCATCATGAAAAAAACCTTACTTATTGCTCTTGTTGTTGCCGTTTCGGCTTGTAATCCATTGAACCCGAGTGTAATGTTTAAAACTTCAAAGGATTATACCTATACCATTGATCAAACCATTGGCACTTCAGAGTATCGCATTGCGCCCAATGATATCATTGAATTGAATGTTTATTCTAACGAAGGTTTTAAATTATTGGATCAAACAGCTACAAGCGGTCAGCTGATGACCAACGGTGGACAAGGAGGAAACAATACCATGGGTGGCATACGTTTTGTGAGCGATGTTGAAGGATTTGTAAAACTTCCAATCATTGGTCGGGTTAAAATCAGAGACTTAACGGTTCGTGAAGCAGAAAAAATGTTGGAGCAACAATATTCTACATATTATAACAAGCCTTTTGTGATGCTGAATGTAGTGAACAAAAGAGTTTTGGTATTTCCGGGTTCAGGTGGAAGCGGTACAGTTGTATATCTTGAAAATGAAAACACTACTTTGATTGAAGCCTTAGCCAAATCGGGGGGCATTACCGAAATAGGAAAAGCATATAAGATAAAATTGATTAGAGGAAACTTGAGAAATCCACAAGTGATGTTGATTGATTTATCTACTATAGACGGTATGCAGTCGGCCAATTTATTGCTGCAAGCAAATGATATTATTTATGTTGAACCAACGCCTCAGGTTAGCCAAGGATTTTGGTCACAAATTTCACCGGTGGTTAGTGTGTTAACGAGTGCCTTTCTAATTTATAGTATCGTTACACAGATAAACAAATAATGCCCAAAAAAAAGATAACCCCATTAAACGAAGAGTTCGACTTTAAACTCTTTGTTACCATAGCTAAAAGAAATTTTATCTGGGCTTTGTTGTTTATTGCTTTAAGTTTGGTAATCGCTTTTATTTATTTGCGATATACCCCTCCGGTTTTCGAAGCGGCCAGTGTTATTAAACTTTATTCGGAGAACAATGCCAATAGGGTGCTCGATATCAATAAGGATATTTTTTATGAGCAACAAGCCAATCAAGTGGCTGGAGATATTGAGCTGATTCGTTCGAAGATAATTGCAGAGCGTGTAAGCCAATCGCTTCCACTTGCAGTAAGTTATTATTCAAAAGGAACTTTGTTGGAAAATGAATTATATCGAGCGGCTCCCTTTTTTATCGATATTTATTTGAAAGACTCCACCATCATAGACGAACCAATATTTGTGGAGTTTATAGATCGAGAGAACTTTAGGTTGCGAACTTCCTTCGGAGAAAAAACAGAGTTTGGTCCTTTTAAAGTGAAAGAATGGGTTCGCCTCCCCTTTGCCGATATTAAATTAGCTGCTAATAATGTGGATTTGATTTTAAATCAACAAAAACAATTTAAAACAGATGCCTTTTATTTTAAAGTAAACGATCTTCAATATATTTCATTGGTTCTGCTTAAAAACTTAATGGTAACGCCATTGAGCATGGAAGCGAAAACTATTTCAATACGCTACAAGGATAAGAACTCAAACAAGGCAGCCGATGTGGTGAATACTTTTGCCAATGAGTTTATCAATTACGACATACAAAAAAGTGCAGAGGTTGCCGATACCATTCTATTGTTCATCAACAATACCATCGCTCAAGTAGATGACGAGTTGCTGCAATGGGAAAATCAAATTGAAAATTTTAAACGCGATAATAAAGTTTCCGATCCCGACAAAATTGTAAACGATATTTTGGTTCGCATTCAGAAATTGCAAGACGATCGCCTTAATGTGGACATTGAATTGGCCATCTTAGCAAAACTCAAACAAGAGTTGTCGAGCAATAACGAATTGTTGAATGTGATCAAACATGCCATAGGTCGTAGTTCTTCAACAGTCATTGTAAATGCATTAAACAATTTAATGAATTTGGTGAATGAACGCGATATTATCTTATTACAAACTACCAAACAAAGCGACCTGTATCGTGCCGCCAATTTAAAAATCCAAAATCAGGTTACCATTTTAACGCAAGCCATTTCGAACGAGGAAGAATTATTGAAGGAGAGAAAAAAGCAACTAAACAAAATGATTGCCGAAGAAGATGGCAAATTTTCTGGATTGCCCAATATGCAAGCTGAGTACCAAAGACTGCGCAGGTTGTTTACCATCAATGAAAAATTCTATTCACTATTATTGGAAAAGAAAACGGAATTTTCCATCACCCGTGCCGGATATGTTTCTAAGAATGTAATTTTATCGAAAGCCAGCCCAAGCAATATTCCCGTTTCACCTAAAAAAGCCTTGGTGATCAGTGCCAGTTTAATGATTGGTTTTCTGCTGAGCTTTTTCCTCATTATTGTTCGCTATTTATTTTATAATGAACTGACTTCTTTAGAAGAAATTGAATTGTATACCGATGCCGCTCTATTAGGAATTATACCTCGTTATAAAAGAGAGATTCCTATATCTCAGCTGTTGGTGGACAAGAACCCTAAATCACTTATTGCCGAAGCATTCCGTTCTATTCGAACCAATTTAAAATTTATTTCGAACGAAGAAGGTTCAAAGGTTATGGCCGTAACGAGTACCATTAGTGGTGAAGGAAAAACTTTCAATGCCATTAACCTGGCAGGTGTAATTGCATTTTCTGGAAAGAGAGTTTGTATTCTTGACTTAGACATGCGTAAACCAAAAATTCACCTTGGTTTTAATGTGGAAAATAAACATGGAGTCAGTACCATATTAATTGGAGTGGACAGTCCTGAAAATTGCATTACGAAAAGCAATTTATCGAACCTCGATTTTATTACAGCAGGCCCTATACCACCCAACCCATCGGAGTTGATCATCAGTTCTAAGATGGATGAACTGCTCGTCTATCTGAAAGAACGATACGATGTCATTATTTGCGATACGCCTCCGGTTGGAATTGTTAGTGATGGAATTCCGTTAATTCAAAAAGTAGATTTCCCTATCTATATTCTTCGGGCAAACTATTCGAAGAAAATGTTTTTGCATAATGTGAATAAAATGCTGGATGAAAATTCAGTTTCAAAATTGTCTATTATTTTGAATGGAGTTGATCTGGCAAAATTGCGTTATGGATATGGCTATGGTTATAGCTACGGATATGGGTATGGATATGGCTACGGTTATGGGTATGGATATTATGAAGAAGACACGCAAAAGCACGGAATACTGGCCATGCTCAAAAGTTTGTTCTCGAAGAAAACTGTTTGACGTTTATGAAGGTTGAAGAAACTTCTTTACCGGGAGTATTTTTAATTACACCTAAAATATTTGAAGATCTGCGCGGACATTTTTTTGAAGCCTGGAATCAACAGCGCTTTGCTCAAAATAATTTGGATGTCGAATTTGTTCAAGACAATCAATCACTCTCTAAAAAAGGCGTGATCAGAGGTTTGCATTTTCAGCGTCCACCTTATGCTCAAGGTAAGTTGGTGAGGGTATTAAGAGGTTCCATCATTGATGTGGCAGTCGATATCCGTAAAGGTTCCAAAAATTATGGCAAACATTTTGCAATTGAACTCAATACTGTAAACAATAACATGCTTTTTATACCGGCAGGTTTTGCACATGGTTTTTCTGTGCAAGAAGATCAAACTGCTGTTTTATACAAATGCACTGCCCCCTACCATGCAGAAGCTGAAATGGGAATCCGTTTCAACGACAAGGATTTAAATATTAATTGGAAAGTAGATCAACCCATAGTATCGGAAAAAGATTTAGACTTACCGCTGTTGAAAGAATTCGATTCTCCGTTTATATGATTTTTTTTGAATGTTTATTTTTGAATAATTAATGAAAGAGTTTTTCTCCAATAACTATTACTCCGTTGTGTACTGCACCTACTTTGCCGCAGCGGTAGTGTTTTCATTTTTAATTTACTCCTTATTGCTTCGTTTTGTAAAAACCTTAGGCATTCGAAACAACGATGATGGCACCATTATTCGTTGGGGCTCCATGAGCAAGCCCGCTATTGGCGGCATAGGCTTCTATATTGTATTTTTATTATCTGTTGCATCTTACTCCACTTTCTTTGCTTCTAATGAAACGCTACACAACAGCAGTTTTATAGGATTGCTGCTCAGCATGGCAGCCGGTTTTCTTATTGGCTTGGCTGACGATGCCTACAATACAAGGCCTTTATTAAAATTTGGTGTTCAGGTTTTGTGTGGTGTAATTCTAATTGCTTCAGGTGTTCATATCAACTTTTTTGAGCAGAATATTTTCAATTACCTACTCACTTTGCTTTGGGTCGTTGGCATTATGAATTCCATCAATATGCTCGATAATATGGATGGCATCACAACTATTGTTTCTATTGCTATTGTTGAAGCCGCTATTTTCATTACGCTGATGCATTATGATGTTACCAGCATTAATCTGATCATTTTGGTTGGACTCCTTTCTTCCCTCATTGCATTTTTATATTACAATTGGAACCCCAGCCGCATGTACATGGGCGATACCGGAAGTCAGTTTCTTGGCGTGTTTCTGGCCTATATTGGTATTGTTTATTTCTGGAACGATGAATACAGCAATGCACCCATCAGTCACGGCAAACAGGTAATCATTACCCTCTTGGCTTTTTTACTCCCCGTAATCGACACCACCACCGTAGTCATCAATCGTTTGTCGAAAGGGCAATCGCCCTTTGTAGGAGGTAAAGATCATACCACGCACAGCCTGGCATATCTTGGTTTAAGCGATCGTGCCGTTGCTTTCGTGTTTATGATCATTTCATTTGTTTCGGTTGCTCTGTTACTCGTCATAAAATATCAATACACGGAATGGACCTGGTCGCATACCCTTTGGTTTTCCTCCTACATATTGGCCATGTTTTTATTCTTCTTTATTACGTCCCGATTGAACAAATCGAAAAAAGAAAAATCGCCCCAAAGCGCTTCCCCAAAGCTTGAGCCTACACACTCATGAGACGCTTATTGATTCTTACCGGAATAGTCATCACCCTTTCGCTCACTACTCGAATCATTTACCACCATTTTGAAGGGCAATATCAAATGGAAGTGGACAGCACATTCGATTATTCGCAACTTACTTTCTCCAGCGATTTGAATTTTTGTGGAGAAGTAGTCCCCTTAAAAAATGAAAAAGTGTATGATCAATTTTACAGCATTTTAAAAAAAATTGTCCGCGAAAACAGACGAAGCATACAATTGCACAAGCGAAGTTATTTATGGTTCACTGTGATTGATCCCATTCTTGAACGACACGAAATTCCGGAAGACTTAAAGTATTTGGCCATAGTAGAAAGCAAGTTTCTGGAAGGTTCATCTCACAAAGGCGCCTCAGGCTTTTGGCAATTCATGCCGGCTACTGCAGAGCACCTGGGACTTACTGTAAATGAAAATATTGATGAGCGATTGAATGTAGAAAAATCGACCATTGCCGCCTGTCGATATTTGAAATTTCTGAAAAAGAGAACCGGCTCATGGACATTGGCGGCTGCAGCATTCAATATTGGACCCGAAAGGTTGATGCGAAAACTGAATGAGCAAAACATGGAATCGTATTACGGATTGAAACTGAATAGAGAAACGGCTACGTATTTATTTAAAGTAATGGCCTATAAAGAAATGCTGGAACACCCCGATAAGTATGGATTCAGAATAAAGCCGGGAAAAGTAAATTACATTCCCTGGAAAACAGGAAAATGGAATTGCCCGGTAAGTTTACAAGACATTGCTCAGGAAGTGAATGTAGGTACACAGGAAATAAAAGAATACAATCCCTGGATCATCAATGAAGATCAATTTTGTGTTGAAGATTATGTGGTGCTCAAACTTCCCAAATCGCCTAAAAAGCAATTGCAATTGCAGGAAAAATCTCTCTGATCTTTTTTTAGCGGAATACACCTTTATTTTTACTTTTGCACTCCCTGCCCAAGTGGCGAAATTGGTAGACGCACCATCTTGAGGGGGTGGCGCCAACAGGCGTGCGAGTTCGAATCTCGCCTTGGGCACATTTTCTCAATAAAAATATTTTGCTTTGTCCCTGTGACACCTTGGATCATCAATCCGCAACAACAAAGGAAAGATGTTTTACATTCAAAGATGAATCCGGTATCATTTAGGCCATAGATTAACAGTTAAAGACGTTCAACATTCAGTGGAACCCATTCAATTTGCAATAGTAGATGTTGAAACCACCGGTGGCAATGGTTATACCGATAAGATTATTGAAATTGCTATTTTAATTTCTGATGGTCGTTCAATTGTGGACCGATATCATACCCTTATCAATCCGCTGCGACCGGTACCCCCTTTTATTGAAAACCTAACCGGAATAAAGAACAATATGTTGCAAGATGCTCCGGTTTTTGATGAAGTGGCCTATGATATTCTGCGCGTATTGCAGAATAAAATATTTATTGCGCACAATGTTCATTTTGATTTGACTTTTATCCGCGAAGAGTTCAAACAATTGAAATTGAAATACAGCCCGCAAAAGCTATGCACGGTACAGATGGGTAGAAAAGCTTTTCCTGGATTTCAATCCTATAGCTTAAATAATTTTACCCGCAACCTGGGCATATCACTCAATGGTCATCACAGGGCGGAAGCCGATGCCATAGCTACAGCTGAAATTTTTCATAAAATAAATTCAGCTTTCCCTGAAATAGTTGAACAACAATTGAACGAACACGAACCCGTGATCAAGAGACCGGTATTGTTTGATCCCATTGTGTTAGATGAAATGCCCGAAACATCGGGAGTTTATTTTTTTAAGGATATAAAAGAAGAGATCATTTATATTGGAAAAAGCATCAACCTTCGCAATCGGGTGCGAAGTTATTTTATAAAGCACAAACTGTTTTCGAAATACGAAAAGATTGCCAAAGAAACTGCACATATCGATTATATAGAAACCGGCAATGAGCTGATGGCGCTGTTGATAGAAGATGAGGAAATAAAAAAACATCAACCCCTATACAATCAGGCACAAAAAAAATCGAAGTTTCCTTTTGGTCTTTTTTCTGATTACGATCGCGATGGTTATCTCAATCTTCAGATTAGAAAAACTGCAGCTGATGAAATTCCACACACGCAATTTCAGAACCGATCAGAGTACGCCAGTATTTTAGGCAAACAAATAAAACGGCATAGCCTCTGCCCTGCTTTGTGTGGTATTGAATCGGGCTTGAGGCCTTGCTTCGAATATAAACTGCACTTGTGCAATGGGGCTTGTGTAGCAAATGAAAGCAGCGAACAGTACAACAAACGTGTACAAGAAGCATTAAAAGAATTCAGCTATGCTATTCCCGATTTTGTGATTGTAGAAAAAGGACGGCATGCACAGGAGAACGCTATAGTGCTGGTACGATCAGGAAAATATTGTGGACGAGGATATATCGATCGAAATATTTCAATACAAAATGGAGAAGAATTTTTAGAGCATATCGAATACAAAGAAGAAAGTCTTTACTGCCAACGCATTCTCAGGCAATATCTTCGCAAAACAAACAACAAAAAAATAATAACGCTCTAAACCGAATACAATGATTGCGCAAAAGATATGTATGGTACGTCCTGATCATATTCGTTTTAATACGGAAACAGCCGCATCTAATGTATTTCAAAATCAATCTTTACTTAACAACAACATCTTGCAGCAAAAGGCCTGCGCAGAGTTTGACAAAATGTTGAGCGACTTGCGTGAAAGAAATATAGAAATACTTACACCCGACTATTCCGATCAAATAACTTCGCCCGATGCGGTTTTTCCGAACAATTGGTTTTGCGTGATGCCCAATAAAGAAATGCATTTGTTTCCTATGGAATCGAGCTTGCGAAGAGAAGAACGAAACAAAAAACTGATTGAAGAACTTAAACACGCCTGCCAAATTTCTTCTGAGCAGGTACATGATTGGACGGCTTACGAAAAAGAAAACAAATTTTTGGAAGGTACCGGCAGCATGGTCTTCGATCACTTTAATAAAGTATGCTATGCCGCACTTTCCACCCGCTGTCACCCAGAGGTGTTACAAAGCTTCTGCGATCATATTGCCTATCGCCTCGTATCATTTGAAAGCCGGGACAAAAAAGGTATTGCCATATATCACAGCAATGTGATGATGAGTATTGCGGAAAAGTATGCGGTAATTTGTCTGGATAGTTTGCTTGAAAAAAATAAAAAAAGAGTCGTTACTCAATTAGAAAATAGTAAAGAAACCCTGATTGATTGCACGCTTAATCAGATGCTTGCTTTTTGTTGCAACATTATCCAACTGCAAACTAAAAATAATGATCCGCTTTTGGTGATGTCAAGCAAAGCCCACAAACATTTTAACCCAAACCAAATCAAAAACATTGAACGCTATACTGATATTTACACTGCATCAATTGACTGTATTGAACATACGGGAGGAGGTAGCGCCCGCTGCATGATTGCGGAATTGTTTTGAGTATTTTGAGCAATGGCATGTATCATGCAGTCATAACAAGTGATGGGTTTACTAAAGCAGAAAAGCTGGTGCTGCTGAGGCCTTGAGGCTTTTTGTTAAGTAAATTTCTTTCTCAGCCTACTCTTCACTACCTTAGTGCATGACAAAGAGCTATGAAAACTTGTTGCACCACCATTTTTTTTCTCTGCATTTCTCTTTCAGCATTTGCACAGGGAAGAAATCATAATTTCCTTATCGGATATACATCAGGCATTGACACCAATGTTGTATCTAAAAGAGGATGGCTTCAATTTGATACTAATACCGTTACAGTGACACCTGATAATTTTAAAATGCCATTCCGGGCTGCACAAGGTAATATCAGCGATGAGCAGGGCAATCTGCTTATGGTAAGCAACGGCTGCTGGATTGCCGATGCCACGCTCGACACCATGCAAAACGGAGGGGGATTGAACCCTAATTCTTATACTTCTTCCTGGTGCAACAGCACTACCGGGCTTCCATATCATCATTCCGATATTTTTCTGCCTTTTCCGGGCGACAGCACCAAATATATTCTATTCCATCAAACGGGAACA
>Ga0116143_10006165_pt1 | contig 10530 bp, 4 predicted proteins | sample AD_UKC034_MetaG_FD_89745 | JGI IMG/M metagenome (GOLD analysis project Ga0116143, IMG submission 89745) | Active sludge microbial communities of municipal wastewater-treating anaerobic digesters from USA - AD_UKC034_MetaG | ecosystem: Engineered > Bioreactor > Anaerobic > Digestate | place: USA...
AGGGGCCCGCGAACTTTCCCTCTTTCTTCCGGTACGCGTATTTTTTCCCCGTGTCTACCGCCCAGCGGAAGAGGCGGCGCCTTGCCGGCGACGATTTCTCCGCGCGTTCGTTCGCCGCTGCGTAGATCTTCTCGTAGAGGAGCGGCACGCTCACCATGGCCGTGGGGCGCACTTCGGGCAGCGACAGGGCGGCGCGCCGCGCGTCGCCTGCATAGTGGTTGCATGCGCCCTGTCGGAAAATGTAGAACGACCAGGCGCGTTCGTAGGAGTGGCTCAGGGGGAGGAAACAGAGGGAGCGGTCCCTCTCCGTCACGCGGAACGCGGCGTCCACGGCCTGGAACTGGGAGAAAAAGTTCGCGTGGGTGAGCATCACCCCTTTCGGATCACCCGTGGTCCCCGAGGTGTAGATGATGGTCGCCACGTCACCGGGCGCTGCGTCGGCAAGGCGAGCCTCGACCGCGCTTTCCGCGCCGGGGGTTTCACCACGCTTCAGGAAATCGTCGAAGCTGATGGATCCGCTTCCCTCGACGGGTACCTTTCCGTCAAAGACGACTATCGTTTTCAGTTTCGGAGCCGTGTTCAGGAACGATTTCACCTTCCCGTACTGCTCGGCGGAGCCGGCGAAGATGAGCGACAGGCCCGCGTCGGCGGCGATGTACTCCACCTGCTGTGCGGTGCTGGTGGCGTACACGGGGACCGATACCGCCCTTGCCGAGAGGATCGCGAAGTCCGCCAGGGACCATTCGGGCCTGTTATGGGAGAAGATGCCCACGGTGTCGCCCGGGGCCACTCCCGCGGCGATGAGGGCCTTCGCCAGGCGGTCAATGAGGGCGCCCATCTCGCCGTAGGTCATCTCCTTCCAGCGGCGCCCTTCACGGTAGCGCATGGCGGTGAGCGCGGCGTGCTCCCCGACGCTGTCGCGGATCATCCGCGCGATGTGGTTGATGGACACTCTCCGTCCTCCGTGTGCGTTCCGGTTTTCAATTGCCCGGGAAATAACGAAGGCGCGAAAACGGTATCGCGCCTTCATCCCCGCGACGGTGTATCTTTCTTACTTCCCGCCCTTCTCCTTGAGAAATCTTTCGTAGTTGTCAAGGACGCCCTGGCGGTTGCGCTCGGCGACGCGCCTGTTGCCGATGTAGATGCCCCAGGGCTCCAGGTCACGGGTCACCACGGAGCAGGCCCCCACGGACACTCCCTCGCCGATGGTGACCCCGGGGCCGATGACGGAGTTGGCCCCCAGGACCACGAAGCGCCCGATGTTCACCGGCCTGCGCTGCGGGTTGCGGTACTTCTCGTCGATAGTGACGTTGCCGAAGCCCCAGTCCCTGAAGTCGTCGGTGCCCGCGTAGACCTTTGCGCCCTGGTAGATCCCCGTGAAGTCGCCGATGGTGATGGATTCCGCACCGTTGAGGAAGGTGAAGCTCGCGATGTGGACGCTGTTGCCTATCTTCATGTGCCGGTTGGCGTAGATGAAGGTGTAGCTGTCGATGACGATGTCGCGCCCGAACTCGATGTTTTTCAATCCGCTGATGCGCGCCGGCTGGATGATCTCGACGCCGGGAATTCTGTACTTTTTGAAGAACATGGCAGTCCTCCTCGATGGGGTGTGTACGCCGTGCTACCTGCTTTCCGGCGGATCGTAAAACTTTCCCCCGCTCTTCGTCTCGCCCACGAAGCCGTTGAAGAGCACTTCCAGGATGAGGGGAATCTCGTCGCTCAACGGATAATCCATGCCCTGGCGCAGCCACTTGTGGACCACGCCGTCGATGAACCCCAGTATGCCATAGAAGACCGTGTAGAAGTTCGTGGTCTTGAGCTTGTTCTCCATGTTCAGGGCGAGTATCCGTTCCTTGAAGAGCGGGAGGCGGGTGATGATATAGTCGTAGAACATGCTCGCCTCGCCCGCCTGGTGCGATATCGCCTCGCTCTGGACCAGGCGGTAGACCACCGGGTTCTTCTCGATGAAACCGATCCAGATCTCTATCATCCTCCTGATCTGGATGAGAAGGTCCTCATCGGTGGAGAGCATGCGGCTGAGCGGCTCTATCATCTCCTCGTATTTCTCTATGAGGAGCTCGTTCAGGAGCTCCTTCTTGCTGGCGAAGTAGCGGTACACCGTGCCCTTGCCTATCCCCGACAGGGCCGCGATCTCCTCGATGGTCGCGTTGTGGTAGCCTTTCTCCGAGAAGACGCTGAGGGCGGCGTTGAATATCTTCTTCTTCGTCTCGTCGGGCGCGCGCCGCGACTCCTCGCGCGACTCGGTGATGCTGGATACCTTGGCCAGGATGGTCTGGAGGCGGGAGCTGGGTATCACCAGGTCCTTGAGGTCCGACTCCGTGATCTCGTTGACCGCGGCGCGGAAGAGCGCGAAGGCGGAGTGCGCCAGGCCCTTTTCCTCCAGGTAGCTTATCACACTGGTGAGGTACGATATCAGCCAGTCGCCGGCCTTGCGGGAAAAGTCCGCGGCGGCGCCGTACTGCTCCCTCAGGAGTTCGTATGATTCCCGCAGCGCCTTGCGGAACGAGGGCTCGTTGAATTTCCCGCTGGGATTGAAATACCTGCCTATTTCCGCGTACATGGCCGTCCTTTTCCTGGTTGTGCCCTCGAAGGGGTCTCTTGTTTCGTCCTGCATCGTCTATTCCGGATTGGGGTATCCGACGGAATACGGTGGGGGATTGTTTTCTCCCTGTCAATCAGTATCTGATTCGGGTGGGCGATAAGTATCGCCCTGCCGGGGGTGGCGGGGGTGGCGATACCAATCGCCCTTGTGTAGTCGTGCGTAAATTCTGAATAATTCAGGCTTTACAGAGTGTAGATAACTATCTCCTGCTGGAACCTATCATACACCCTTTTTTGAGCGCTACAGGAATCGCGAATTCGCATCCCACCCGGCATAGCCAAAAACACAGTATGTTGTATTACATACAGAAGGAAAAAACACCATAATTCGAGGATTCTTCTTGACACTGCCCCCAAATTTTTATTAATTATAGAAAAATGACTGACCGGTCAGTCCAGGTCGGAGTAAAAAGGGTAGATGATATGCTGAATATTGACAATATTCTCACGCGCATGCCATCCTTTTCGCGCTTTTCCGGTGACAAGGTGAAATCTGCGGGGAAGAAAAAACTGCTCCGGGAAAATCCGTTGCTCCTGGGGCTCTTCCAGGTGTACAAGTGGGTGATAGTTATCCCCTTCCTCGCGATCAGTACCACATTCTTCGGGACCGTCGCCACCATCCTGGCCATACTCCTCGGCGGAAAGGTCGCGACGGTCATGGGGATCATCTGGTCCCGGCTCAACAGCTACGTGACTCCCATGCTGGTGAAGGTCATCGGAAAGGAGAAGATCGATACAAACCAGTCCTACGTCATCGTCGCCAACCACCAGAGCCATTACGACATCTTCGTCATCTACGGCTGGATGCCCGTCGATTTCAGGTGGGTGATGAAGATCCAGCTCCGGAAGGTACCGTTCCTCGGATACAGTTGCTACAGGATAGGCCACGTGTTCATCGACCGTTCCCATCCGGACAAGGCCAAGGCCTCCATCAACGAGGCGAAGGACCGCATCAAGGGAGGCACCTCGATAATGTTCTTCCCCGAGGGGACGCGCAGCATGGACGGAGAGATCCACGATTTCAAGAAGGGCGCCTTCAAGTTCGCCCTGGACATGGAGCTGCCGGTGCTGCCGGTGACCATCGTGGGATCGCGGAACGTCCTGCCGGCCAAGTCGATGAAGCTTTTCCCGGGGCGGGCGAAGCTTGTCATCCACGATCCCATCGACATAGGCGCCTACTCGGAGGAGACCATGGAGGAGCTCATGGATATGGCGCGCCGGCGCATCGAGCAGGGCCTCAGGCAGCATTCCTGATACACAGAACGGCACGGCATTACCCGCGGGCAGGGTCTCGTAACCCCGCCCGCGTTCGTGTTTCTAATCCAGATATACATCACACAGACATACCGGGAGATTGATATGAAAGACCTGCACGCGGTGAAGGCTCGCTTCCGCAACTGTTCCACTGCCATCAAGAACGGGCGCGTACTTCGCCGGTCGAACTTCGTCTACGAAAGGATCATCCGCTTCCTGTTCTGGAAGATAGACTTCGACGGCGCGAGCCTCTCGACACTGAAGGAGCTGGAGGGGAAGGGGCGCATCGTCTTCGCGTCGTTCCAGAGCTCCTCGTCGGCGCTCCTCATCCTCACCAGCCTCCTGCGGCGCCACGGCTTCCGCGTGCCGATGCTCGCCCTGGGAGTGGCGCCGTTCCTCTACCAGAGAATGTCGAACGTCGTACGGCTGGTGTTCCGTTCCCTCCGCAGGTTTTTCCTGGGCGGCAGGTTCCGCCCGGTGGCGGACCGCGAATGCATCCGCGGCATCATCGACGACCGCGAGAGCGTCGTGGTCTCCCTGCTTTCGCGAAAGCTCTTCCTCTGGCGCTACCTGGAGAAGCGCAGCGACCCCGTTCAGGATATCATCGAGATACAGATGGAATCTCCCGAGCCGATCTTCCTGGTGCCGGAACTCATTTTCTGGAACATGAACCCGGAACGCACGCGAAACTTCATCGCCATGCGGGCGACCGGGGACCGGGGCCTCCTCTCCGCGCTCTTCACCACGATCAGGAGCGCGACGCACTCTTCGGTGCGCGTCTCCACCCCCATCAACCTGAAAGAGATGGTCGACCAGTACTCCGGCGAGAGCCCGCGCCTGGTGACGCGCCGGGTGCGCCAGCGGCTTTTCGAGATCTACAACCTGGAAAAGCGGAGCGCGCTGGGTCCCGTGCTCAAGACCAGCCATGAAATGATGGAGAGCGTCCTCTATCACCCCGATATCATCAACGCGATACAGGCCGTGGCCGAGGAGAAGGGGCAGTCGGTGCGCAGGCTCAGGCGGAAGGCCTACAAGTATTACCGCGGCATCGCGGCGGATTTCTCCATACTCGTGATAAAATATTTCCAGAAATTCATGATGTGGGTGTTCCGAAAGGTCTTTGACGATGTCTACTACGACAAGGAGGACTTCAGGATGCTCCGCGAGGCCGCCCAGAAGGCGCCCCTCATCATCATGCCGTGCCACCGCAGCCACATGGATTACCTGATTATATCGAGCATGTTCTACGAGAACCGGCTGGTGCCGCCGCACATCCTGGCCGGTGACAACCTCTCGTTCTTTCCCCTGGGGCTCCTCTTCCGTAAGTCCGGGGCGTTCTTCATGAAGCGCTCCACGCGCGGCCTCGATCTCTACACGGCAATTCTGCGCCAGTACATCAAGACCCTGGTGCAGGAGGGATACAGCATCGAGTTTTTCATCGAGGGAGGGCGTACCAGGACGGGCAAGACCATGCACCCGAAGCTGGGGATGCTCAAGTACCTCATCGAAGCGGTGGAGGAGGGCTACAACGACGATATGATGCTGGTCCCAGTGGGCATCAACTACGATCGCGTCCTGGAGGAGAAGTCGTTCCAGCGCGAACTCAAGGGGCGCAACAAGGAGAGCGAATCGAACAAGGACCTAATGAAGAGCGGCAAGTATCTGCGGGGCGGATTCGGCGGCGTGCACCTTTCCTTCGGCGCGCCCATGAGCTTCCGGGATCTGAAGCGCGAGTTCGGCGCCGGGGAGGACCTGGTGCAGCGCGTGGCGGACCGCATCGTCCGGAAGATCAGCGACGCCGTGGTGGTGACGCCCTTCGCGCTGGTCACCGCGGCCATGCTCGTATCCTCCGTGAAGGGATTCGCCCTCTCGGACCTCCGGGAGCGGGTTTCCCTTTTCATGAAGTGTCTGAAGCGCGTCGGGGCGAAGCTCTCGGGCGCCCTGTCGGACGACTCCTCCGTGGGCGAGGCCATCGACATGGTCTTGGAATATTTCGAGCACGACGGCATCGTGTCCCGCGTGCGCCTCGATGGCGGGAAAAAGGGAAAGCCGAATTACCTGGAGGAGTTCTACGTCCTCAACGAGGAGCAGCGGATGAGGATCAACTTCTACAAGAACAATATCATCCACTATTTCCTCCCCGTGTCGCTCTACGCCTCGGGATTCGTCGCCGCGGGTAAGGGTGCCGAGAGCGCGGGAGCGGGCTCCGTGCGGCGCGAGTTTTCCATGCTCGCCGAGCTTTTCTCGAAGGAGTTCGTCTACACCGAGGCGATGTGCGACATGCCAGCCGCCGCCGATGAGGCGGAGGCGTTTCTCGAGGAGCAGGGCATCGTGGCGCGGGACAACGGCACTGTGCGTGTGACAGAGGGACGCATGGAAGAGCTCCTCGGTTTTTCCAGGCTGATGCAGGACGTTATGGAAGCCTACTACGCGGTATCGACCACGCTCTCCGCCTGGGGGGACAGCAGGATCATGAAAAAGGAGTTCATAGCCGAGGTCCGGAAAGCCGGGATGAAGCGCTTCCACCTGGGCGAGATCATGTTCTTCGAGTCGCTTTCCCAGCCGTACTATTCCTCCGCCCTCTCGAGAATCGCGGCCATGAGGCTCGCCCGGGAAAGGAAAACCGGCGACGAGGGAACCGAGATCGTGATCGAGGACCGGGAGGGGATTTCCGCCGTGGAAGAGGACCTGCGGCAGAGGCTCCTGGCGATCGAGGAGGCGTCGCGCTCCCGCCGGCGTCTCCCGAGGCCCGCGGGGATCGCGGAGCTGGAAGGCGAGGAATCGGCGGACCGGGTCCACTGATCCGGGCGGAAAGTTACCCACGGTGATACAATGAAAGCGCGGATATATATCCGCGCTTTCCACAATATACAGAATACGGGGTAGTCATGAAAGAAACGTGCACCATACTCGGCGTCGACGCCGGGTCGATCTCGCTCGCCGCCGCGGAGATAGACCGCGGAGGCGCCATACTCTCCACGAGATACTTTTTCCACCGGGGACGGATATCGGAAGCGCTCGAGGAGCTCCTGTCGGAATACGCGGGCGGACGCGTGGGCGCCATCGCCGCCACGTCCTCCACGCCGGAGATCATCAGAGGCGCCGAAAGGGTGGACTCCCGCGTTGCCTTCATCACGGCGGCGCGGCGCCTCCATCCGGGCGCGGGCTCGGTGCTGGTGGTGGGCGGCGAGAAGTTCGGCGTCGCCACCTTCGATGAGAACGGCGCCTATCTCAATTACCGCTCCAACAGCTCCTGCGCCGCGGGCACGGGGAGCTTCCTGGACCAGCAGGCCCGACGCCTCAACATGGAGATAGGCGAGTTCGCTGAACGCGCCTGCCGCAACACCGGCGCGCTGCCGAAGATCGCCTCGCGCTGCGCCGTCTTCGCCAAGACCGACCTCATCCACGCCCAGCAGGTGGGACATTCCCCGGAGGAGATTTGCGACGGCCTCTGCATGGGGCTGGCGCGCAACATCCGCGACACGCTCTTCTCCGGCGGTGAGCCGCGCGTGCCCGTGGTCTTCGCCGGCGGCGTGTCGAAGAACGCGGCGGTGGTGAAGCACCTCTCGTCGCTCCTGGGCACGGAGCTGGTGGTGGATGGGCACTCGCATGTCTTCGGCGCCCTGGGCGCCGCGCTCTGCGTCTTGGAGGAGGGGCGCGCCGCGGAAACGGCGCCCATCGCCAGGCCGGCGGAGCGTATCATCCGCGAAAAAAAAGAGAGGAGCTATCACTACGAACCGCTTCGTTCCGCAGGCGACGGCTATCCCGATTTCGCCGGCCGGGAGCGGTATGAATTTTCCACGCGCGAAGCGAGGCTTGCCGTCCCCGTCGAGGTGGACGTGTACGGGGAAATCGCGGGGACGCGGCGCGTCTACCTGGGGATCGATATCGGGTCCACCAGCACCAAGGCGGCGGTGCTGAGCGACGCGGGGGAGGTGCTCGCGGGGCTCTACACGCGCACGTCGGGACGGCCCGTCGAGGCGACGCAGAACATTTTCGAGGCGCTGGACGATATCGCCCAACGCCGCTGTGCGTCCTTCGAGTTTCTGGGCGCCGCCACCACCGGCTCCGGCAGGAAATTCATCGCGGGCATCACCGGCGCCGACCTCGCCCTGGACGAGATTACCGCCCACGCGCGCGCCGCCGTGGAACTCGACCCCGGGGTGGACACCATCATCGAGATCGGCGGGCAGGACGCGAAGTTCACCACGCTGAGAAACGGCATGGTGACCTTCTCCATCATGAACAACGTCTGCGCCGCCGGGACCGGGAGCTTCATCGAGGAGCAGGCGAAGAAGCTGGACTGCCCGCTTTCCGAGTTTTCCGCGCGCGCTTCCGGCGCCCGCGCTCCGCTCTCCAGCGACCGGTGCACCGTCTTCATGGAGCGCGACCTGAACTACTACCTGAACGAGAACTACTCCGTGAGCGAGATCCTCGCCTCGGTGCTCCACTCCGTGCGCGACAACTACCTGCTGAAAGTCTCGGGGCAGGGGCGGATGGGCGAGCGGATCTTCTTCCAGGGCGCCACGGCGAAGAACCGGGCGCTCGTGGCGGCCTTCGAGCAGAAGCTGGGGAAGAGGATCATGGTGTCGAAGTTCTGCCACCTCACGGGCGCCCTGGGGGCGGCGCTCACCCTGCGCGACGAGGGGCGGACGCGCACATCCTTCCGCGGCATCTCACTTCACCGCGGCGCCATACCCGTGCGCTCGGAGACCTGCGATCTCTGCGCGAACCACTGCAAGCTCAGCGTGGCGGAAGTGGAGGGCGATACCGTCGCCTTCGGCTTCCTCTGCGGGCGCGACTACGGGACGAAAAAGTTCATGCGCGGGAAGACCGCGGTTCCGGAACTGCTCGCGTCGCGGCGCGAGGCGGCGGCCTTCAAGGAGAGGGATGATATCCCCGCGTCGCCCGTGATCGGCATCCCCGCGGCGCTGCACCTGGCCGAGGACGCGCCGTTCTGGAAAAAGTTTTTCGACGAGCTTTCCATTAGGACGATATCGAGCCATTCCATCAAGGAGCCCGTCCGCATCGGCAAGGAGCTTGCCGGTGCGGAGTTCTGCGCGCCCATGGCGGCGCTCCACGGCCACGTGCGCTACCTGCTCGGCAAGGCGGACTTAGTATTCATGCCGGTCTATCTCGAGGAGAAACAGGACGATTCGGCCCTGCGGCGGCATTACTGCTATTACACCCAGTACGCGCCCCCGGTGGTCTCCTGCGCCGAGAGGCCCGGGGACCGGGAGCGGATCATCATGCCCGTGGTGCGCGGGCTTGCGGGGCGGTTTCCCATGAAGGTGGAGCTCTACCGGGCGCTGAAGCGCGCCCCCGGGCTGGATGTGAGCTTCATGCAGGTTTCCCGCGCCTGGGACAGGGCGGTGAAGTTCGCCGAAGAACGGACGGCGAAGCTGCGCGATATCTACCGGCGCGGCGCGGGGAAGGGCGGCGACGTGGAAGTGGTCTTCCTGGGGCGGCCCTACACGGTGCTCTCCCCCACCATGAACAGCTCCATCCCCGATATCTTCGCGCGCCTGGGGGTGCGCGCCTGGTACCAGGACATGCTCGGCGCGCGCGGCGACGGCGCCGGGGAGCTCCGCCCCCTGCTGGAGGCCATCCACTGGAACTACGCGGCGAAGATACTGGAAGCGGCGCGGACCGCCGCCCTCACCGACCGGCTCTACCCGGTGCTGGTGACCTCCTTCAAGTGCACGCCCGACTCCTACGTCATTGAATACTTCAAGAACATCATGGATTCCCACGGCAAGCCATACCTGGTGCTCCAGCTGGACGAGCACGACTCCAGCGTGGGGTACGAGACCAGGATCGAGGCGGGCATACGCTCTTTCCGCAACCATTTCGTTTCGCGCCGCGAGGCTCCAGGCGGGGAGTCCCTGCGCGCCGTCAATCCTGGCGTGACCAGGGACCGCGACGCCCTGACGGGCAGAACGCTCCTGCTTCCCAACTGGGACTGGGTCACCGGGAGGCTCCTGGAGGCGAACCTTCGCGGCGCCGGTATCGACGCGCGGCTCATGATCGAGACTGCGGACTCCATCAGGCGGAGCCTCCGCCTCAACACCGGCCAGTGCCTGCCGCTCTCGGCGGTGACGCAGTGCGCGGAGGATTACATCGCCGCGCACGGCCTGGATCCGGCGAAGACGGCGCTCTGGCTTTTCAATTCGAGCATTTCGTGCAACGTCAGGATGTTCCCGTACTACGTGAAGAGGCTCCTGGAAGCAAGGGAGCTTGGAGAGGTGGCCATCTACGTGGGCGATATCACCTTCCTGGACATGTCGGTCGCCACGGCGGTGGACGCTTACTTTGCCTACATGTTTGGCGGCCTTCTTCGCAAGGCGGGATGCAGGATGCGGCCCTACGAGATGGTGAAAGGGAGCGTGGACGCCGCCCTGGCCGAAGCGCTGGAGCTGATCGCCCGCGCCTTCGAGGCCGGGGGATCGAAGGAGGAAGTCGTTAGGATGGTGGTGGAGCTTCTGAAAAACGTTCCCGTGAAGAGGACCGCCAGGCCCCGGGTGGCCGTCTTCGGCGACCTCTACGTGCGCGACAACGACGTGATGAACCAGGGGCTGGTGAGGCTCATCGAGGAGCACGGCGGCGAGGTGGTCACCACGCCCTACAGCGACTACATGAACATCATCGCCGACC
>Ga0116143_10006166_pt1 | contig 10529 bp, 8 predicted proteins | sample AD_UKC034_MetaG_FD_89745 | JGI IMG/M metagenome (GOLD analysis project Ga0116143, IMG submission 89745) | Active sludge microbial communities of municipal wastewater-treating anaerobic digesters from USA - AD_UKC034_MetaG | ecosystem: Engineered > Bioreactor > Anaerobic > Digestate | place: USA...
CCGCACCCTCCAAACGAACATGAGGCTATTCAGATGCTGTTTATCCTTTGAATATTTTTACCGGACAGTAGTGAAGAATTTTAACAGAAATTGGCATTTTTTGGCGATTTTTGGGCATTTTTGATGATTTTTTGGCATTTTTTGGCATTTTTGACCCATTTTTAGCGGATTTTGCAGTTTCATCTGCAGTTGAAACCTGAAGACCATTCACAAGCATCAGGGGTCGAGTATCAAGTTTCCAGTATCAGGCATCAGCCTCTTCTCCCTTGCCACCCCCCAACTGTACGGGTATATTCTTTAAGAAAACCGAATAATCGGAGGCGCTCTTCCCATGCTGAAAAAACTGAGCATTTTTGCCGCAATCATACTGCCGCTGTCTTCCTCTTTCGGTGCCGTGAACCTTATTCGCAATCCCGGATTCGAGACAGATGTCCCTCCAGGAACCAACGACAGCCAGGCCCTTTACTGGCAGTATGGCCAGCCCGACACTCACGGCGACCGGTTCGGCACCGCCGCGCGGCGGACTTGGGTTCCGCGCAGCGGATCCTATCACGGCGCCATCGAAGGATCCTGGAGCCAGCTCCCCGGAACATCCGGAGGATACTGGCAGGAAACCAACGCCTATCAGGGCATGACCTATCAGGCTTCCGCCTGGTTTGCCGCAAACACTGACTGGTCGCCGGGATACCAAACTTTGAAAATCGAATTTTACAACAGTACAACCAGCCTCCTGAAAACCGTCGCCCAAACCCTCCCCTCTCTCAGCACCAACTATGCCCAGGTTACGGTGACCGGGCTCGCTCCGCGCTACACCGCATGGGTCCGGCTTGTCATTTATGTCGAGAACGTCAGCTCGTCAGGTTCCCTGTGGATTGACGACGTGGAGATGTACGAAATCCCCTCACGCACGGAGAATTTCAACACATGGCCGTCCCTCGGCGATGGGTGTCATGAATTCGGCGGCTGGCAGGTCTGCACGGGCCGCACCACGCTGTTTGGTTCGCGCACCGGCTATGCCGCCAGCCTGCCCTCCAGCAACAATTATGTCCGAAGCCCGAATTTTGAAAACGGCGTGGGCAATATCTCCTTCTGGTACCGCCACGGGAGCACGGACACCAACGAGGAAAGCATCGCCGCCATCAGCTTCGAAGTCCAGAAATCGGCCGACGGCGTCATCTGGCAAACCATTGCTTCTGTTTCCAATGTGAACTGGGTTTCCTATCAGCCGTTCACCAAGGCGCTCAACGAGTCTGATGCCCACTACATGCGGATCATTCACACCGGCGGCAGCACCAACCGCCTGCTGATCGATGACATCTCTGTGGCCAACCCGGTGCCCCTCACCCGCTATCAGGATTTCAACGCGTGGACAAACGCCCAGGCGAACGGATGCCATTCGAGCAACGACTGGATCGTGTGCACCGGCCGCATCACGAGCGTCATGGCGGACGAAGGCTTCTCCGCCACCCTCGCGCCCAGTCCGACCACCGGTTTCACGAATTATCTGCAGACCCCGCTGATGGAAAGCGGCTACGGGACCATTTCCTTCCGGTACGCCCGGGGCACAAACAACACCGGCCCGGCTCACCTCAATCTGCAGTCTTCTCCGGACGGGGCCGCATGGACCACCATCGCCTCGGTCTCCAACATCATCAGCCAGTCCTATTCCGACTTCATACAGTACTTCTACAGCACCAACGATGCCTATTTGCGCATTCTGAACACCTTCAACACCAATGCGGGCGATTCCACCATCCTGATTGACGAAGGCTTCGCCGGAGCAAACACCGCGCCGCCCGGATGGACTTTTTCCGGGCTGGGAACCCCCTATACCTCCGACGCCAACTCCGGCGAGGAAATCCCGGCCCTGAAATTCGACACCACCGGCGACAGAGTGACGACTCCACCCCTGGCCGGTCCGACCAATCTGAGCTTCTGGCTGAAGGGAATCAGCACGGATGCCTCTTCGTCCTTCAGGATAGAGGGCGCCAGCGGCGGCTGGACAACCATCACAAACATCGTTGATCTTCCGACGACAATAGCCGAGGGTTTTGATTTTTCTGTTCCGGTATCCTCGGTCTACACGCAGCTGCAGTTCACCTACACGAAAAGCTCGGGCAATGCGGCTTTTGACGATGTGCTGATCACCGGCCTCCCGCCCGGACCCAAGCCTGCGCAGCAGCTCCTTCTGGACCGCATCAGCATCGGCGAGGCAGAGATGGTCCGCCTGCAGGACTTCAACAGCTGGCCCACCATGAGCGGATTCGGAGACAGCACTCACCAGGGCTGGTCTGTTCAGGCTGCGCGGGTCTATGACCCGACCAATGCCTACGACGGCCAGTCGGCACGGCTCGATAAAACCGTTGATGCCCGCGCGTACATCCAGAGCCCCTATCTGGCGGGAGGCATCGGGACCATTTCCTTCCAGTATGCGCGGCAGACCGCCGCCGGATCGCCGGATCCGGTTTTTGTCGTCCAGATTTCCGCAACGGGGGCCTCCAACGACTGGACCACGCTGGACACGCTGACATTGAATTCCACGGCATATACCGAATACAGCCGCTACATGTATGAGACCAACAAGTTTTATCTCCGGATATACCACAATTCCGGCTCCGGACAGGATGCGATCTTCGATGAGGTGCAGTGCGCGGAACCGTCTCCGCCCGCGAACATGACCATCAGCGGCTGGCATGATCCGGTCCAGCCGTACACCAACGACGCGGTTTCGCTGTGGGCATACGTCGCTTCCCTGAACGGGGCAAAGAACTGGTCGGTGACGTCCTACTATCGCGTGGGAACAAGCGGCGTGTTCACCGCCCTGCTGATGGACCGGCTGAGCATCACGGACTATATTGCCACCAATGCCATCGCGGCCAAGACCAATGGGACGGTGGTGCAGTACTATATGGCCTGCTTCTTTGCGGGGCCCGGGAGCGACCAGACCAGTCCCGCCTATTACCCGGCCGGCGGGCCAACCAATCCGGCATCCTACGGGATCCCCCGGGCCAGACCCGGGCAGGTGTGGATCAATGAACTCAGTTACGACACGCTCTTCCCGGCCGGCAATGAGTTTATTGAGCTCTGCGGGCCCGCCGGATTCAACATCAGCAACTGGAAGATTCAGCTTCTCGACGGCGGATCGAACAGCTTCTCATTCGCGCAGTTCGGATACTATCCCGTCAGCAGCCCGACCATCCTCTCCAACGACGCCCAGGATCATGGATTCTGGGTGCTGGGGGCCTACAACGTGGCCGGACGCGACATGCTGCTGACCAATGACCTCAGCTACTTCTCTCTTCCCCGCCCGACGGGGATCCGGCTCCTTAACGAATTCGGCGGCATCGAATACGCGCTGAGCATTCAGGGGGCGATGCCGTACTGTGAGGCTGTTCCGGTTTATGAGGACTGGTTCGACACAGAGGGATTGAGCCTCTCGGGCACCGGCACAAATTATGACGGATTTTCATGGGTCAATGCATCTGTGACTCCGGGAACTCTGAATACCGGCCAGAGCATGAACACCAACATCCCGCCGTTCTCGGTAATGGACATCCTTGACTGGCAGCTTGGCGCCACCATCACCATCGTGACCACCGGCACAAACAACTGGAGCTTCGCGCCGTACTATTCGACCAACCTCACCGCGGGAAATGCGTGGGCGCCGGTGTCGGTGTTCAACAGCGATTACGCCAACGGAACCAACACCATCACCTTCCCGATGCCGGCCCATACGTCCATTTACTACCGCGTCCGGGCGACGCCGTAAAAGAGATTGATGCTGGATACTTGATGCTTGAAACCGGAGTTGCAGGTTTAAAGTTGAAGGTTGCAGGCAGGAATCAGGCCTTCATATGAGAAGAGCATTTTAGTCTGTAGTCATTTAGGCTGAAGGAAGCATTCAGAATCTCTGCGTCTCAGCGCCCCTGCGGGAAATACTTCGCATGGGAACATGTTGAAGAGAAGGAAAAGAGACAGGGTTTACAGGATCAACAAGATAAAAGTCTCTGGTCTTTCTAATCCTTCAACTGCTTCATGATGTGCCGCGCAAGGTTATCATTGATCTCGCGATGGCGCGGAACGGGCTGGCAATGTCCAGTTTTTGGATTCTGAAACCAATCGTGCTTGCCGCCATGGCGAATAAAGACGCACCCACCCTTTTCCAGGCCGCGGATGAGATCATTTCGCTTCATGCAATCTGCAAATCTCCCACGTGCCGGACATTGGGGATGTTCCCGCCAGAGAGTTCATCAAAGATATCTTTCAGATTCTGCTGAAGTTCCTCAAGCGTTTGGCCCTGGGTCTGATAATCGGGGTAATCTTCCAGATAACCCAGCCACCAACCGCCCTCCTGCCAATAGACATAACGAATGGATTTCATGCCCGTACCTTAGCCCGACATGTGGATAGATTCAACCAAATATTCCGGGCAACATCCGCCTCCATCTCTGCGCCCCAGCGTCCCTGCGGGAAAATCTTCGCCTGGAAATATGGTGTAGTAGTCGTTCTGCGAGCGACATCTTTTCGGGAAATGCGCCTCACAGAGGCGCTACTACACTCATAACCCCGCACGAAGACGCAGAGACACAAAGAGTTAATGTCACGTCCTTTGCGACTTGGTGTCTTTGTGCGAACCCTTTTCCGGAAAATGTTTCACCATGAAGTTCATGACGAAGAACGAATCTGAAAACCTGCAACTTGCAACCTGAAACCTTTAACCGTTCACGATCTGAAGTCTCTAGTCTGTAGTCTCTGGTCTCTAGTCTATTCTGCCAGCAGCTTGAAGAACCGGACAAAGCAGGGATGCCTGCCGTCTGCATCCGGAACCGGATCGCGCCAGACCACCGCCACGGCGCGCTGTTCGCCAAAAACCGTGTCGCTGTTGTCCGTGGCCTGCGCCGCAAGGATGATGGTGAATATGTTCTGGCGAACACCCAGCAGCCTGTGCGTGTTCCGGATCAGGGACTCACGGCGGGCATCCGTAAGAAGCGCCGCCGGACCCTCATCAATTTCCTTATTGTAAATTTCCCACGGCGCGCCGATCCGCGACAGGTCATTGCTGATCTGATGCGAAGACGGATTGTCCCAAAGGTATTCTATAAGTTTTTCTGCCGCGACCTTTGCATCCGCCCAGGGCAGAGGCGGCGCGGAGGGATCTCCCGGATATTCTTCAACCGGGAGCGATGCAAACGCCGCGGCAAGCACATCCGCGTTGCGGGTGTTCACATTGACCAGCCCCTTGTTGGTGGAGATGGCGGTCGGCCCCGTCGTGAAATAGTCCAGAACAGGGTGAAAGTCCGTGGTCGGAGTGTCGTTCGTCCTGCACAGTGCTATTGTTTTCCAGACATCGCCCACACTCAAAAACCCCAGTTCAGCCGCTGATTGCATGGGTTCGTTGCGCACATACATGATGTTGGGCCCTTCGCCTCCGGTCGCATTCGCATTGATTGCCATGGGCGTTCCGGCAATTGGAGTCCAGTGGGAGGGCAGCCAGTTGATGCGCGGGTCAACACAGGAAAAATGTGGCAAATTGCATACCCCAAACCTGGTTTCGCTCACACCAAGAGCCGGTGTCAAATTAACAGCCATAAGCACCGGTGTCGGAAGTATCGCGGAATCCACGTCCTGCCCGCCGCCGCCCGAACCGAATTTCAGCATCAGAGGGTTGCCAAAAGTCATGTTCTGAAGACCGTAAACTGGTCCTGCAATGTACGGGTCCGCAAGCACGGTGTATTTGATCGTGGACATCTGGAATGAATTCGGCGCGGCCGGTGTTATGCTTGGAGGATCCACGCTGACCGTGACCGTATTCCCGGCCGAGGGATCCGGATTCATGGCGCCATCCGGAAGCGCACTGACCACACTCAGGTTCGGAGGAACCAGTGTCACTGTGGGATAAATGCCGGCCGGCGGTTCAGGAAACGGGTACCACGTCTCAACAGTTACATACACGGTGTGTTCATAGGCATTTGACGAAACGCGGCGCACGGAGTTTGATAAACTGATCTCATTGATCATCGGGATGGGTTCGGTGCAGAACGTCAAAGGATCCGCGGCCGCAGTCCCGTTCTTGTTTCCCGGAATGAAATCCGTGTCCACATAGTCAATCAGGTTCAAGTACACATCATTGTGGTTGTTGACATTGCAGTCCTGGAGCGCCGTCAGGATTTCGCTCTCCGCGTCCACCAGCGCGGCCGCGCTCTGATCCACGCGGATCTTCGGATTCCCCTTCGGATCCAGATGGTCATCTATGAACCGGGAATACACGAAGAAATTGCTCGAGGGCGGCGACAATCCATCCACATACAGCAGTTCCGGCAACGTCTCGAAACGAATCCACGAAGTGTCTCTCGCCGTTACAAACGTACCCAAGGGGGAAACATCATCAAGGCTTGTTATGGTAATTTCCTGAGAGTTTGTGCCAGGCCCCCGATCCAGGCCTCCGACCAGATTCGCATCGAGCAGGCCGGAGCAGTCGAGCAGCAGATAGGCAAAACGCCCAATGTAGTTCGTCGAACCCGGGTCCTGGATCCTGGCCCACTCCACATGATCCATGGCGGCCTGCGCTTCATCCCACACCGAGCGGGGAATAAAATTGGTAACTTCACCGTACAGGAAATCCTTGGGCGCCTCGGCGGTTCCAAACGACACAAAGGCGTTGGTCAGGGGCGGGCCGGAGAGGGAGAAATCGGGATACATCATGGGGTCAGAACCGCCCAGGTAATCGTCCGCCTCAAAAATCGCCCGGGCCAGCGCGTGACTGAGAAGCTGTCTCGCCTGAACCGCATAGACATAATTCTCCGCGGCAAGGCGCTCGGTGCGCATGGTGATCGCAAAAGACACGGCCAGCAGCGTGATCAGCGTCAGCACGCCCAGCACCATGATCAGGGCGATGCCCTGCCGGCCCCTGTCCGCCACGACCTGTTTGTTATTTATCCGATGCATATCCGTTCCGGTTCACAAAATTAATTCGCGTCACATAACGGCGGGCCCGCTTGATCGCTTCCTCTGGAATATCCGGAGCATTGAATGCATCCAGATTCGCCATATGCTCGGCATCCTTCTCATCAAATATCATCAGCGATATCTCTATCCACATTGGGAGTTGGTTGATCTGTTCCGGCTTGCTCCCGGTCGAATCATAATCAGAAATGGCAGGCGCCCCCGGCTCCGTGTAGCACCAGACCTGAAATCCCGCCACGTTTTCCGCCAAAACACTTGCCCCAGACTTCCCATTAGCTATCCACCAAGCATTTGTCTGATAACAAGCGATAGAATCCTGTTTACCTCGCATCGCTCGCATCAGCCGATAACGTCCCTCAAGCGGCTTGGATATCCCGCTTGATGAATCAACCATATTCGTGACGTAATAGACAACTTCGCGCGCATTTCGATGGACGTCCGAATCCTCGTCGATGAGTGCATTCTCTGAAAGAGTCACGAAATATAGAGCATCTCCATCTTCAGGGCGCGCTGAATCAGCATACAACTCGATGTCTTTCGAATCCAATCTAAATCCCATGACTTCATCCGCGACAGCCTGCGAAATTTCGCGGGCCATGAAATCCAGCACCATCCGCCCCTTCAGGTTCTGGTCGGCAATCTTGGAGCCCAGATCAAAAGCGCGGGTGCTCTCGGAGAATATCCGGGCCATCATCATGATGATAACGGCCAGCACCGCCATGGCCACCAGCAGTTCGACCAGCGTGAAAGCCGCGTTGTGCGGGCGCCGCCTCATGATTTATAAGCCGTAGTTGTAAAAGGTTGTGACATAAATGTAGGCATCCTTTTCGTCGGAACTGCCGAACTCCCCGTTCCAGACCACCAGCCGGGCGTGACGCACAAGGTCATCCTCGGTTTCATAGAAATTAATTTTATAGCGGAGCGCAATGTCGGCAATGTCCTCTAAGTTTTCGTATACATTTGTCGACACGCTGCCGGAAATATCCAGAAAGACATTGTCCCGCGTCTTTGAATTCCACATGTCAAGGGCGGTCGGCCCGAACTCCAGATCCGGGTCATTTTTCCATTCGCTCACTGGCGGGATCCACTTGGCGGGATAGCTGTCAATCACCGCGTGAAAAGCGTTAAATACATCCTCGGCGAACATCGTGCTGACCGTCGCATCCGTGTTTTTCTTGTTCATCGTCAGCCCGGCGGGAAACAGACTGAACACGCCCAGCAGGCCAATGCCCACCACGGCAATCGCAAGGCAGACTTCCACCAGAGAAAAGCCCGCACACCGTTCTTTTTTTATTTGCGCCCTCATAAGTTCAATATGTATTAACCTGCAGTCCCCCATATGGAAGAATTTGTATTCCTCGCATGGAACCATTCGGCCTTAATCCATAATCAGGATTCTTAATGTCATTAGTGTTTACGTTCATGTATCCCTCGTGCAAATAAACCTCTTTTGTTGCCCCAAAAGTTCCGTCAGGAGAAAATTTCAGGACATATACATCGTAGATACCTTTCCCAATCGGGACTTGTATTTTATCAGATGCTTTTCCACTAATAACATTCTTGTCGGGTTCAAATTCATCATCCAGGACAACATCTGCCGGAAGAAACTTCCAATCTGTGATAAATTCACCAGTTTGTGTAACCACATCTGTTACTGCATATACGGCATAGGCCTTATTCACTTTCTCAACATAGCTGATGTCTGAAAGTGACGAATTCCCATATAAAAAAGGAAAAACCACATATGTCGGCTGCCGGTGCGTCACGGCCCACTGGCGCGTCAGGGCTATCGTGGATCGGAGCTGGGAGACGGCGGCACGCATGCCACTGCCCTTCCCCATGGTATTGAAGGCCGGCAGCGTGATGCCCATCAGGACCGCCATGATGGCAATCACCACCAAAAGCTCCATCAGTGTGAATCCATCTCTGCTGCGCACGTTCCTCATAGAATCCTCTAATTACTTCCAAGTGGCGATGTTCGTGTTGCCATCTGACCACACCACGACGTTGCGGCCGGTGTGAGAATTGACGATATTGTCGAAATCCCAGTCGGCCGTGATCCTGTAAACTTGTTCCCAAGGGTCCTGCATTTCCCCATCCACAAGACTGTCCTCGCTAACTTCAAGGAATAGAATGCTCCTCGGGTTTGTATTTTTGTTAAGCTTATCCTTACTGTTTTGCCCCCGGAGGATGCTAATTAAGTCTTTATGAGCAGGATATGGAGCATTCTTTCCGGTATTGTACTCTTGATCATCTGTAGACGAAACCTGCAGCGGGAATTTCCCGTATTCCTGCAAATAAGCCTTCATGGCCGTTTCGATGGCGCGCACTTCAGTGTTGGCTCTTGCTTCCTTGGCCTTCTTGAAGGCGGCGCCGACGGCCGGGAGCAGAATGCCCATCAGGATGCCGATGATGGTGATCACGACAAGCAGTTCGATCAGCGTAAAACCCTGGTTCTTCTTCATTGTCCGTTTCTCCGTTTCTTAAACCCAAAGTACACCATTGCCGCCCGGGGGTTCAACATTTGAATGCAGAGAGTTGCAGGTAAAAAAGTTACAGGTTCCAAGCTGAAGGTTGCAGGTTTCAAGAAAGACCAGAGACTGGAGACTTCTTTGACGCTGGAGGGAAGCCGGCTCATGGCCCAACATGCCAAGGTTCCCCTGTCGCATTCGTGAGTGTTTCGGCTCATGCAAGGGCAACAACTATATGCGACGTCTGAGATTGTCAATCTTCTGGTCGTACTCCTTGTGCGATCCAATCCAGAACCAGATCACGCGGTCTCCCTCCATTACCCCAATTGCACGCCAATGCAAACCAATGCGAACCGAATAAACAGGAAGTGAGGGATGAATCGTTTTGAAACGAAGGGAGGGATGCCACGGATCACTTTGCCAACGCTTGTATATTCTTCTCGCATAGCTCCGCATACCGGGCGGCAATGCGGCAAGCCGATCCCTGAACTCGCGAGTGGTTTCAGAAGTCACGCGAAGGATACAGCGGTTTGGTTCTGCCCGCTTTGTATTCGGCAATGGCCTCTTTTGCCATAAGGGCGAGTTCATCCTGGGAACCGGCAAAAGACGCGTCCCATTCCCGATCGGTATCAATCTCGGAAATCATAAATCGGGCAAAACGGTTCTGTTCCTGCTCGGGCAAAGACGATGCTTTCTCAAAAGCCTTCTGAAGCAATGTTGTCATGATGACAATCTATGCCTTCAAGCACCCGCAGTCAAGATTTGACCTTTGATTCCCATTGGGGGGGGCACTGGAGAGAAACCGGCTCATGGCCCATCATTCCAACACTCCACGATTCCACTCCGTCATCCGCGTGTATTTAACGCTGGATCCTTGATGCTTGAAACTGGGGGACCGAAAGAGAGACGTGAGACTGGAGACCAGCGGGTGCAAGAGCCTTTCTTGAGACTGGATGCTGCTGCAATGCAGGCCAGGCCTCTGCGCTGCGAGAAACCCGCTTACTGCATGGAGGGACGGGCTCTGTCCCGTCCATCTTCAGATTCATTCTCAATCCCTGTTCACGGCCGACACAGAGGTCGGCCCTCCAGACGGAG